>VOFH01002473.1_pt1 | contig 14503 bp, 27 predicted proteins | sample 5384091 | NCBI WGS metagenome assembly VOFH01 (sample SAMN12384727, study PRJNA508395) | human gut metagenome | isolation source: healthy gut G | host: Homo sapiens
TAATTTATTTCCCGTTTTACTTGTTGTTTGGTTCGTATACAATAATTGTATTCGTTCTGAATTTTCTCATTCAAAGCCATCAAACAATGGCTTGTTTTATTAAATTTTCAGGGTTTTACATACTGTTCAATCTTCTGTTTTCAAAGTGCTGTGCGCATCTGATCCGGGATAACATGTCCGGCAGCAAATGCGAACGCAGAAGGAGGGATTTGAACCTCGCGCCGCTACTAACGGCCTACTCCCTTTCCAGGGGCCCCTTCCCAGCTTGGGTACTTCTGCAATTAGCTGATTTAATTTCTATATAAAATTCAGCGGCAAACCTGCCTAACGGAGAGGATGGGATTCGAACCCATGCGCCCTTGCGGACAAACGGTTTTCAAGACTGTACCATTGATTTTGTAATCTGTCAACAGATTTCTACAATTTTTCCAGTTTTTTATTTTACCCTTTTCCCTCTGTTTTATCCCAGTTTTCAACCTGTAATTCAACCTGTTTTCATTGATCCAGGCCTGGCTGACCGACCGCACATTTTGACCTTTTCCCTCTCCCCTTCCTATTCAAGCCGCATAATCAATTCTTTTTGGCCTCTGCCGGTGTGGAGTATTTCGTCTTTTCGCCGGTAATATAGTAAAATTGCATCGTTCCAGGTCTCTGTGGTATATTCCTCGGCTGGAATCTCGTCAAGAGCGGCGCGGCATTGGAACCTGCGTTTCGTCCCGCGTAAATCGGATAAATACTGACAGCCCATTCTGGAACTTAACTGCTCCAGTAAATCTGTTCTGCCGCTTCCTTCACGTATTTTTCCATTGTTTCACGCTCCTGTTCTGCTGTTATTCTGGTGTATTTTGAAAAATGTGTTCGCATCATACATTTAATACTCCATATGGTTAATAATATTGTAATCAATGCAATATGTCAAGTGAGTGATTGCATTATTTGCCACAGATATTTCATTGAATGCAATACTATGAAACTGGAAGGGGGTATTTTATGTATATCGACTTCAATTTTGTCAAAACGTCTTTCTGAACTGCGGACGCAAAAGGTGTATCCGCGCGGGACATGAGTCTCTCACTGGGTCAGAACCCCACATATATCCACAAAATAGAAAATGGGACCGCGCTCCCATCCATGATGGGGTTCTTTTTATATATGTGAGTATCTGAATATCGAACCCTCTGACTTTTTGCTGTGGACCGGCCCTGTCCTGCAAAAACTAAAAGATATCATGGAAGATGCCGGACACTTAAACCGTGAGCAGCTGGAACATCTTCATCTCCTGATAAAGGATCTGCTGAAGGCAGGACAAAAATAAGCCTGAAAATGTGCATCCTGCCCGGAGGGCTTTTTGAGAAAAAGACCACGTTCCTGCGATTCAAAAAAGAGTTTGACCGGTATCACGCGGTCAAACTCTTTTTTTTCTGACAGACTCTGTTGTTTTCTCCGTACCTGTTTTATGAAATCATGTGCTTCCTTCTCAGCAGAACCTCCGCCAGATCCATATCCTCCGGTGTAGTCACTTTGATATTGGAATAATCACCTCGTATCAGTTTTACCTTTCGGTCCGTCATGCTTTCCACGACCATGGCATCATCTGTCACACCGGTCTGGTATTCTTCGGTTGAAAAGCAGCTTTGAGTATGCATCAAAGATCAGGTTGTAATCGAATGCCTGAGGCGTCTGAATCTGCCATAAGCGGCTTCTGTCCGGGAGTCATGACGGCAAATTCATCATGATCGGACATTTTAACCGTGTCCTTCACCGGCATTCCCACCACACAGGCACCGTACCGACCGGCCCCTCTATCGCCGTGCCGAGATGATCTCGCCGGTAAGACAGGGCGTTGCACCGTCGTGAATTAAAACGAGGCGCAGTCATTCACCGCTTTCAGCCCTTCAAATACAGAGTGGTACCGCTTCTCTGCCGCCCTCCGTAATCTTTCGGACCTTTTGAAAGCCGAACCTTTCCACAATCTCTTTCTGCAGTACCCGGTCTCCCCCCGTCCGGTGACGAGAATAACCCGCTTTACCGGGCTGTCTTCAAATGCTTTTAACGCATAGTAAATGAGAGGCTTCCCCCAGTTCCTGATACTGCTTCTGAATATCGCTTTCCATACGCGTTCCTTTTCCAGCAGCCAGAACGATGGCCGCCGTATTGCTGCACTCCCCCATCTCCACACCTCCCCTTCATTTCTGCCCGTGGTGCGGAATTTCGTTTAACGCTCTTCCAGCTTCAGATTCGGAACCGCGTTTAAATCCCAGCCTGCCCGGGCGCCGTTAATATATTCATAATACGCAGCGACACCGATCATCGCGGCATTATCAGTACAGTAAACAGGGGACGGATAATAAAAATCGATCCCCGCCCTGCTGCACGCCTTCTTCATCCCTCACGAAGAGCGGAGTTGGATGCCACGCCTCCGGCGATCGCCACCTTGTGAAACCCGTATTCCTTCGCGGCTGCTATCGTATGGCTCACCAGCACGTCCACAACCGCATTCTGGAATGAGGCCGCCAAATCAGGAACATGGATCTCCTCGCCCATCATCTTCGCATGGTTGATATGATTTAACACAGCGGATTTCAGACCGCTGAAGCTGAAATCGTAGGCGTTGGCCTCCACCTTCGCCCGCGGAAAACGGATGGCCTGCGGATTGCCCTCCTTCGCCGCCTTATCGATCTTCGGACCTCCGGGATATCCCAGTCCCACGGCGCGGGCCACCTTATCAAAGGCCTCTCCCGCCGCATCGTCTCGTTCTTCCCAGGATTTCGAACTCACCGTAATCTTTTACCACAACGAGATGCGTATGGCCGCCGGAGACGATCAGACACACAAAGGGAGGCTCCAGATCCGGATGCTCGATAAAATTGGCCGAAACGTGGCCTTCAATATGGTGGACGCCCACCAGAGGCTTCTTCGCTGCGTAAGCGATAGCCTTGGCCTCTGCCACCTCCCACCAGAAGCGCACCTACAAGACCGGGGCCATAAGTCACAGCCACGGCCGTCATCTCCTCCAGCGTCATGGACGCCTTCCTTTAAGGCCTCCCATCACCTGGTTGATCTTTTCAATATGCTTTCTGGATGCGATCTCCGGCACCACGCCTCCGTACAGAGTATGGAGGGCGATCTGGGAGGAGATCACATTGGACAGGACTTCCCTGCCGTTCTTCACCACAGCCGCCGCCGTCTCGTCGCAGGAGCTTTCAATCGCCAGTATATAGATATCTTCCTCAGTGTGATTCAATTTTTTTCATTTCTTCTCTGCCTCATCAGTCTTTCATCGTCAAATTCCAGTTCCGCGGTCCATGAATCGTCCTTTGCCGCCTTTGCCTTTGGGAAAGATCTCTCTTACCTTGTCCATAAACTCCTCAGGCCTCGTCAGGGGAGGGGCTGTAATGGGTCAGCCACATCTGTTTTGGATTTGCTTCCTTTGCCAGTCTGGCCGCCTCATAGAATGTCATGTGCTTGTATTCCCTGGCTTTTGGCCTCCTTGCCGTCCTCACCGTACATGCCCTCGCAGATAAACAGATCGCGTCCTTGCGTATTCCGCGATCACAGGCACCGGCCTGGTATCGGTGCAGTACGTAACCTTTAACCCTCTCCGGGTCGGGCCCAGAACCATGTCCGGTGTAAATACCTTTCCGTCCTCTTCCATGGTCTCCCCCGCTGCAGACGGCTCCAGAATTTCTGAGGGATCTCATACTCTTTCGCACGCTCCACATCAAAACGGCCCTTTCTGGGAATCGAAATGGAATATCCGTAGCAGACCACGTTGTGATTCACACGATACGCATCAATCACGTAGGGACCCATCTTGCTGCTCTCTCGGCTCACTGAGCTCGATGAATTTCAGTTCAAAAGGCAGCTCCGGTGCGATCACACGAAGCGCCGTCACCACCCGCTCCAGCCCCCTGGGGCCGATCATGGTCAGGGGTTCCGTCCGTTCCGCGTTTCCCATGGTCAAAAGAAGTCCCGGCAGACCACTGATATGGTCCGCATGGTAATGAGTGAAACAGATGACGTCAACAGGCTTCGGGCTCCAGCCCTTTTCCTTCAGTGCAATCTGGGTTCCCTCACCGCAATCTATCAAAAGGATTACTTCCATCACAGCGCGCCATCATGGAAGTCAGCCACCGGTACGGCAAAGGCATCATGCCCCCGTACCCAGCAAACAGATATCTAACATAAACAATTCCTCATTTCTTTAAAAATGCCTACCTGAGATCATAAACAGGTTGGTAAATAATCAAGAGGACTTTGCTTCACTCAATTCTGCAGCATAATGCAGCCCGTTATTCCGCGCAGTCCGGAAAAGGGGAGGAACGGACAGTGATGATTTCCGGTTCCGTGATTCGCAGATTTTCCAGGTAAAGACGGGAAAATGAAGTTGTGAATGTAAGCCTTCAAAAAGCTGACATTCCAGCGCATAGCGTGCAGCCATTCTTCCGAAATTCTGCAAAGCCTGCGCAAGCCGTCCATTTTCCCGTCTTTCTGTCTTAATTTCTCTGAATGCCTGGGAAACAGGAAATCCTTTGCCTTCCTGTTCCTCCCCTCTCTGACCATACGAAAGGCCCGGGGCGCTACCTCTCCCCCTCATTCGGCCTGTCCGTCCGCATATTCACAGAAATTCCTTCTGTTCCTCCACATCCACCGGAATCTTAAACTCACTGACGATTGCGTCGTAACAGGGTTCGCATAGATCAAAATGGTGAATCTCCATCCTTCTCCGAAAAAAATCCCATGCGTGATTCAAGCTTAAAAAACACCTTCCCTCACGATTCCATCCACTACAATCAATTTCTTCCCGCAGCAGTTGCATACAACCGCCTCCAGCTGGCCGCCGCTTGTGTACTTTCTCATCCTACTCTCACCTTTCTTCTTCGCACTTTCCGGATTTCTCCAGTTCGCCGCTCTCTGATTTTGCAGATGCGAAAAGGAGCATCCTGACCGGATACCCCTACATTATAAACGGTGCCATGGCGAAATTTTAGTGGTAAATGTTTGAAATCTCACGGTTCCACATGATCACGGCATCTTCCTTCGGGTCCCTGTAGTAACCGCTGCGGATGCACTCCTCTTTAAAAACCATAGGATTTATATAGGCTTCTGGCCGGTGCATTGCCTTCTCTTACTCCAGAGCGATGGCCGTGACCCCATTTTTTCTGGAATTTTCGACCACGCCATCCATCAGTTTCTTACCGTACCCGAGACCCCTTAAAGGCGGACGCACGCCGATCCGGAGCAGTTCGCCTCTCCTGCAATCGTACGGAAGACACAGTATCCGCAGGCCTCTCCTCCTCTTCCAGGATCAGCCAGGTGTCCAGTCCCGTTACGGAAGGAATCCAGAATCATCTCCGGCGTCCACTAATCGCTGAAACACTGCGTCTCCATCTCAGCAACACAGTCCATATCCGTCTCCGGAATCATTTCTCTAAGCATAAACGCTCTCCTTGTCCGCTCTCTGTTAAATCAGTCCGGCTTCCCGTTCCCGCTCCGCCTGCGGCTTTCTTAAGTAATCCGGCGCGTGCTCCTCCGGCCGTCTCGGCCGCCCTTCCCGATAGTGAATACAGCCCAGAGCCGCGACTGCCGCCGCCCTCTGCCGGTTTGACATGCGCCGGAGCAAATTCGCAGGGAACCGTAATGCGCTCCGCAATCCGTTCTCTGTATACAGGAACTCCGTCTCCCAGGAACACCACCCTGGTTTCCATGTTGTTTAATTCATCCACCAGTTCATCGATGTCCATGGCGCACTGCTCCCTGACAGCCGTAAATCCCTCCCGGTTGTCATAGATACCGGTGTAGACCTGGTTTCTCCTGGCATCCATGATCGGGCAGACCAGGCCGGCATAGCCGTACATGCCGTAAGCCATAGCGTCTACCGTCGGAATGTGGATAAGCGGCTTCTAAGCGCCAGCCCCAGCCCTTTCCTGTTGCAGAACCGATGCGGAGACCGGTAAATGATCCCGGTCCGCCGGACACGGCAATGGCATCTACGGTTTCCAAATCCAGTTCCACCATACGGACGATGTCTCATCCAGCATGGGCAGAAGCGTCTGGGAGTGGGTCTTTTAAAATTCACCGTATATTCCGCTGTCACACGTCGTCCGTCACCACAGCCACCGACGCCACCAGCGATGAGCTCTCAATTCCTAAAATCCTCATTCCAGTCCCTCCACAGTTATCCTTCTGTAATCAAATCCTTTTTCCCCAAATCCTTTTCGATCTTCACCGTGATCACATTCTCCGGCAAGAATCTCCTCAATCAGGCCGCCCCATTCCACTAGGCTGACTCCGTCTCCGTAAAAACAGTCCTCATAGCCGATCTCATCCATTTCGCTGATATCGCCGATCCGGTACACATCAAAATGGTAAAACGGCATTCTGCCGTCGTCATACTGCTTGACGATAGTAAAGGTCGGACTGTCCACAGGACCTTCCACGCCGAGCCCGTCGGCAAATCCTGTGTAAATACCGTCTTTCCAACTCCCAGATCTCCGTTTAAACAGTATACAGAAGACGGCTCTGCCGCCTCCCCAGCCTTCTGCCGAACGCATACGTTTCTTCCGGTGTCCATGTCTCTGTTACCATTTATTCTTTCCTCCATGCCGTTTTACCGGCTCTGCTGACTCTTATATCTTTTTTCTCCGCTCCGCTGGCAGACTCTCCCGGAACAGATCCGAAGCGTCTTCCTTCTTCTCACCAGTGATGGAATCAGGAAGCAGATACGCGCGGACTTGTCCCCATGTATACAATAATCATACCCTGGATCCGCTCTACCCGTCCGATATTTTCCCAGATAAGCTCCAGCCGCTCCGTTCCCTGAGTCACCACGATGCCTTCCCTGCTGAAGGAGAGATCCATTGGATTCTGGATAACCGGACGCTTCGACTGCTTCGCCGCCTTCAGATACAGGAGAAAACGGCTGCCACACGGTAAACATCAGCGCACAGACAAAGCAGCGCCCGGTACATCGCTGTGTTGGACTCCAGGTGGTAACCAGCAGAAAGATGGCCGCCAGACTGAAGATCACATTGAATATGCCCAGCATTCCTTTATTGGAATGGTACAGGGAAAATTTCCATAAGTCCTTTGCTGTCAGCTTCACCGTAAATGCCACCGGGTCTGTCTGTACCATTGGCTCCTGTTCCATCGTTTCCGGCTCTGCCGGCCCTGTTCCATCGCCTTCTGCTCCATCGGCTCACTTCCATTGGTTCTTCCGTTTTCGCTCACGTTCCATTGGTCACGCTCCTGTTCCATAAGCACCTCCTATAATTTCATCGTCAGCGCGATACGTTTTTCGCCACATCCACGCTGATTACCTTGACTTCCACGATATCTCCCACACTGACCGCCTCAGCGGATGCTTGATAAATTTCTCCGACATCTGCGAAATGTGGACCAGTCCATCCTGATGGACTCCGATATCCACAAATGCGCCGAAATCGATGACATTTCTCACTGTGCCCTTTAACACCATGCCCGGCTGTAAATCCTTCATATCCAGCACATCGGTCCGCAGGATCGGCCTCGGCATCTCATCTCGGGGATCACGGCCCGGTTTCTCCAGCTCTTTTACGATATCCTGAAGGGTAATCTCTCCGATTCCCAGTTCCTCGGCCAGTTTTTATAGCCTGTGACCTTTTGCCGATTCCCTTGATCCCGCCGTGAGCCAGCTCGGCCACGTCGTAGCCCAGCCTGTCCAGCAGCTTTTCGGCCGCCTCGTAGCTCTCGGGTGCACGCTGGTGCCGTCGAGAGGATTCCTGCCTCCCTGGATTCTCATGAAGCCCTGCGCACTGCTCAAAGGCCTTGGGGCCCAGCTTCGGCACCTTTAAAAGCTGGTTTCTGGACGTAAATGCACCGTTTTCCTCCCGGTATGTCACAATATTCTTTCGCGATCGTCTTCGTGATTCCCGAGATATACTCAAGCAGCGAGGCCGAAGCGGTGTTTAAATCCACGCCAACCCGGTTGACAGCTGTTTCAACGACTCCCGTCAGCGCTTCGCTTAAATGCTTCTGGTTCATATCATGCTGGTACTGGCCCACGCCGATAGACTTGGGGTCGATCTTTACCAGCTCGGACAGCGGGTCCTGCAGTCTTCTGGCAATGGACACGGCGCTCCTCTGCCCCACGTCGTAATTAGGGAACTCCTCAGTAGCCAGCTTGCTGGCCGAGTACACGGAGGCTCCCGCCTCATTGACGATAATATACTGAACCGGCTGCTGCAGTTCTTTTAACAGTTCCACGATAATCTGTTCTGACTCCCTGGAGGGCCGTTCCGTTCCCCACGGAAATCAGGGAAACGTTATATTTCTTTATCAGTTTCTTTAAAATAACCTTTGCTTCCTCCACCTTATTTTGAGGTGCAGTCGGATAGATGACTACGGTATCCAGTACTTTCCCGGTCTCATCCACCACAGCCAGCTTACATCCGGTACGGAATGCCGGGTCCCAGCCCAGCACGACACGGCCCACAATGGGAGGCTGCATGAGCAGCTGCTCCAGATCTTTCCCGAACACCCTGATGGCGCCGTCCTCCGCCTTCTCCGTTAAGTCGTTTCGGATCTCCCGCTCAATCGCAGGAGCAATCAGACGGTCATAGCTGTCCGCCACCACTTCCCGTAAAACGGGCGTGGTGTTGGGATTGTCCTTTACAATCACATGCTTTTCCAGATAACGGATAATCTGTTCCACAGGAGCCAGCACCTTTACGGTCAGAAACTTTCTCTTTTTCTCCCCGGTTCAGGGCAAGAATCCGGTGGCCCGCAGTCTTTTGATGCTCTCCTCGTACTGATAGTACATCTCATAGACCGACTCCGCCTTCTCATCCTTTGCCACAGACTGGATACTTCCCTGGCTCATCGTCGCGTTTCGGATATACGTCCGGTATTCCGCATTGTCGGAGATCCGCTCCGCGAGAATATCCTTGGCTCCTTCCACGGCTTCCTCCGCCGTAGCAACGCCTTTCTCCTCAGAGATATAATCCCTGGCCGCATCGAGAACAGAGCCTTTCATCTGCTGAAGCAGGATTAAGTCTGCCAGCGGTTCCAGCCCTTTTTCCTTTGCTATAGTCGCCCTCGTCCGGCGTTTCGGACGGTACGGGCGGTATAAGTCCTCTACCGCTACCAGCGTGGCAGCCGCCAGAATCTGCTGTTCCAGTTCCGGTGTCAGCTTCTCCTGTTCGCGGATAGAAGAAATTACCTGTTCCTTCTTCTCTTCCAGATTGCGCAGATAGCGCAGTCTCATCCAGGTTTCTTAATACCTCATCGTTTAAGGAACCGGTTACTTCCTTCCGGTATCTGGCAATAAACGGGATCGTGTTGCCCTCGTCAATCAGTTTGACAGCCGCTTCCACCTGTCCGCGGCCGATTCCAAGTTCTTCCTGTAGTGCCCTGATAATGTCCATGTTCTTTCCCCTTATGTCTTAATACTTGACTCCAATTTAATTATTATAATTCATACAGGAGGTTATGCAAGACGGTTATCTCTTGCCGCGGAAAAAACGGTTTTATTTTATTGTAAAATCTGGTATACTGATTTTATTCTATTTCTTTTCTGCTTTGGCAGAATCATGCAGCTGTTCTTATGGCTGTCTTTCTGGAAGTTCTTCCGATAATCCTGTTTTAACCAATTACATATGAAGGAGGCTTTACTTATGACTGTTAAAATAAAACAGCACTATGGCGGAATAAGTATGAATGAGAACGCAATCCGCAAACTGGCAGACAGTGATGAACGGCTGAACATCCGTTTACTCAATGATTTTGCGTTTAAAACGACGTTCCACAAAAAAGCAGCACTGACCGGTTTGCTCAGTGCATTATTGATATCGATCCAGCCGATATCCGGAAATTAGAGTTCATGGATTCATTTCTTCCGGGCGAATATGCTGACGATAAAGAAGGAATACTGGATAGTTAAACTTTTGTTAAATGGAGACCGGAAAATTAACATTGAGATTCAGGTTCTGCCGTTTGCCAACTGGGAGGAAAGAAGTCTGTTCTACTTATCGAAGTATTTTGTTGAAGGATTTGAGAAAGGAACTTCTTTATAAAATGCTGAGGCTACCGTTCACATCAGCATTCTGGCCTTTCCACTCTATGAGAATGGGACCTGGTACTCGATCATCGAATTTCGTGACAGAAATACACATCGGTTATATAGTGACAAAATGAGCCTGCGCGTGTTACAATTAAGCCAGTTATCGAAGGCAACACCGGAAGAACGGAAGTCGGAAATCTATGCATGGGCACAGATGATTTCTGCTGATGATTGGGAGGTGCTTAAGAACATGGCAGAGAGAAATGAGTACATGAAAGCGGCTGTGGAAGAATTAGAGAAGATCAACGCGGAGAAGGAAAAACGTTACCACTATCTAATGCGTGAGAAATGGGAACACGACGAAGCGACCATACGGGACTATGAACGAGGTCAGGGCAAAGCGGAATCCATATTAGAACTTCTGGAAAGAATTCGGAGAGATACCCTGAACAGCTGCGCACTGTTGTTTTGGGCAGCACGACACGGATATTTTGAGGATATGGCTTAAGTATCTTTGCTAAAGCGGAATCTCTGGATGATTTTATAAGTTTTATACAGACCAGATAAGCATACCTGTTTAGAAAGGGCTGTGACATTTTTTCTTTCGTGCCACAGTCCTTTCTAAGTCTGCCGTCCCCCTACTGGACACATGGCCATTTTCGTGCTACAATCATACAATAGCATTCAGAAGAGGTACTTATACAATGGAAGATAATAACAATAAAAACAACGGCCTGCTTCCTAATATGCCGTCACCAGGAACCCTTTGGGCATCCTGGTCGGTGTTTTTGGGAGGCCTGGGCCTTATAGGCAACTGCATGTGCGGTCCCATCTGGGGCCTTCCGGCAGGACTGACTCTCGGCCTTCTGGGAATTGCCTGCGCCGTGGCGTCCAAAAAGGGAAAGCCGTTTACCCAGCAGGCGCAGCTTGGGCTGATCCTGTCGATTCTGGCGCGGTCTGCGGACTGCTCATGACATTCTTCATTATTATCGTTTACGATGTCATGGGAACGGACACCATGGCCGGCAAATATTTCCGTGATTTGATGGAATATTTTGCAGAATCCTTCCGCACTGTTTCCAACTCAATAGCTTTTAGCAGATTCATAACAGATTAACAGAAAGAGCTCCTGGGGAGCGGAACATCTTTCCGATTCCCCGGGAGCTCTTTTGATTTTCCGGTTCACACCTTACTTCAGCAGCGGCAGAAATCCACGCCGCGGAACACCAGCATATAATTCTTGTAAAACCAGTTTGCCACCACGATTCCCGCTCCGATCAGTATAAAAGATTATACCGCCTGATATGCAGCCACGGTCGGTGAAACATGCGGGACGCCCCCAGGATACCAACTCCAGCAGAACGACTGCGGCCCCGTAAGAGTACAAGCGGATGGTACTGAAAGCTCATGCGCAGATCGCCGTAAAGAAGTTCCCTCACAGCTCTCGTTCCCCGCATCCCGGGACAGTACAGCCCGGTCAGAGAGTGAAGGCACAGGGCATACCAATGCCCAGCAGTTTTTTTATAAAGCCAAAGATCTCATTGATCATTCCGTCACTGCCCTGATCAGTCAGCCAGATCGAAACGCGTCATGACCGGTTCTCATGGCACGGTTTACATCCTCTTCCCCGATGAGCACGGTGATTCGGATCTCTGACGTTGCAATCATCTTGATATTCACATTGGCGCTGTAGAGGGATTCAAACATCTTGGCGGCAACGCCCGGGTTGCTGGTCATTCCTGCGCCGATGATGGAGATCTTCGCCACGCCTTCCTCACAGGTGATCGTCTGAGCCGTAAGCACTTCCCGGTTTTCATTCAGCAGCGTCATGGCCTCCTGCAGATCCGTTCTCGCCACGGTAAAGGAGATATCCTTTCTCTCTTCCCTGCCGATGGACTGGATGATGATATCCACGTTAATGTGGTGTCTCGCCAGCAGGTTGAATATTTTAAAAGCGATACCCGGTTCATTCTTCACTCCGATCACGGAGATACGGGCCACATTCTTATCCGCGGCCACACCGCTAACCAGCATTCTTTCCACTTTTGTTTCCTCCTTGATGATAGTACCTTCCGCCCTTGTAAGGCTCGATAAGACCACTAACTGAACTCCGTACCGCTTCGCCATCTCGACGGAACGGTTATGTAATACCTTGGCCCCCAGAGAAGCAAATTCCAGCATCTCGTCGTAGGAAACCTCGGTAAGTTTTCTTGCATTGGGTACAATTCGGGATCTGCCGTGTATACTCCGTCCACATCGGTGTAAATCTGCAGGCATCTGCATGGAGAGCCGCCGCAAGAGCCACCGCCGTGGTATCCGAACCGCCGCGCCCCAGAGTCGTTATGTCGTCGTACTTGTTAATGCCCCTGAAAGCCGGTGATGATTACAATCTTTCTGGCATCCAGCTCGTGGCGGATACGTTCGGTATCGATTCGTTTTAATTTGGCCCATACCGTAGGTTGACGTGGTATGCATGGCAACCTGGGCCGCATTGAGACACTGCCGGTACCCCCAGGGCGCTCATGGCCATGGACATCAGTGCAACACTGGTCTGTTCTCCTGTTGCCATGAAGCATATCCAGCTCCCCGTTTGGGAGGATTGGGATTGATCTCATGGGCCTTTGCGAGTTAAACCGTCCGTGGTCTTTCCCATGGCCGATAAGACATGACCACAACTTCATTTCCTTTTTCATAATCTTCGATGCAGCGTCTGGCTACATGATAGATCCTGTCTTTATCCGCGACGGAACTTCCGCCGAATTTCTTTACGATTAACATGGATGCGGTCCTTTCTGAAAACTGTAATTACGATTCACGACCGTTCACGGAGTGAGCAGCAACAAACTTTACACTTCCGCTCTGATCCGCTGTCTGATTCCGGACAGCTCCTTCGCCTTCTTTCTCATACTCCGCTTCCGTCATGACGTCTGTCAGCACAGCGAATTCGTCCATATGATCCAGTTCAATAACTGAAACATCGCCGAATACCTTCTGAACTTCCGCCGTCTCTGTCTCGGCAATTCCCTTTGATCCGATAAAAGCGGCAGGAGGAGGAGGTCTCTATGGGGGCATTACCAAAGCCGGCTGTCCCAGCCCATCTCCACATGGCGGTTTCTGTTCTGAACAGCTTCGATGATATCAGCGATCACTGCGCTGGCTGTCGGAAGCATTCCCGCGCCGCTGCCATAGAACATGGACGTCCCAAGCATATTGCCCTTTACTAAAAAATTCCGTTGAAGACATCACTCCACAGAATAGAGCGGGTGCTCTTTGCCAATCATGACCGGCGCAACCCAGGCGTGAATCTCCCCATCCTTTATGCGGCTGGAGCCAAACAGCTTCACCGAGGTTCCCAGCTTCTCGCATACTTGAAATCCACATCTGTAATGGAGTGTAGATTCCCTCTGTGAATATCTTCATAATGAACCTCATGGCCGGTCGCCATGGCGGTGAGAATCGCGATCTTTCTGCAGGTGTCGTGGCCTTCCACATCGGCTTTCCGGATTCCTCCGCATAGCCTAAGTCCCAAATTTTTAAAGCGGATTCAAAGGTCTCCTCTTATCCATCTTTAAAATATAGTTGTCGTACCGTTTAAAATACTTGGGTAATCTCTTCAATCTCCCTCTCCCGCAAGAGTAGAAGTATTAGTGGACGGATAATCGGGACTGCCGCCGCCCACACTGGCTTCGAAGAAGAAGGTTGACATTTTTCCCCGGCAATTCTAAGAGTCTGTGCCATACGTCAGCGACCAGCGCTTTATTGAGGTATGCTGCGGAGCGGTAAGATATAAGAGGGCAGAGCGGTAAAACGGCATGGAGGAGAATCAATGGTAACAGAGACATTACCGGAAGAAACGTATGCGTTCGGCAGAAGTTGCTGGGGAGGCGGCAGAGCCGTCTTCGTATACCGTTTAAACGGAGATCTGGGAGTTGGAAAGACGGTATTTACACAGGATTTGCCGGACGGGCTCGGCGTGGAAGGTCCTGTGGGACAGTCCGACTCGGCCATCGTCAAGCAGTATGACGACGGGCAGTAATGCCGTTTTACCATTTTGATGTGTACCGATCGGCGATATTGAAGAAATGGATGAGATCGGCTGGCGAGGACTGCTTTACGGAGACGGAGTCGCCTAGTGGAATGTAAGGCTCTACTGAGGAGATCTTGCCGGAGAATGTGACTACTGTGAAGATCGAAAAGGGATTTGGAAAGGATTTGATTACAGAAGGATAACTGTGAGGGACTGAAATGAGGATTTTAGAAGCTGAGAGCTCATCGCTGGTGGCGTCGGTGGCTGTGGTGACGGATGACGCGGTGACGGCGGGAAATATACGGTGAATTTTAAAAGACCCACTCCCAGACACTGCCGCCCATGCTGGATGAGATCGTCCGTATGGTGGAACTGATTTGAAACCGTAGATGCCATTGCCGTGTCCGAGCAATACGTAACTGAACGAAGTACAACAT
>VOFH01004070.1_pt1 | contig 14483 bp, 16 predicted proteins | sample 5384091 | NCBI WGS metagenome assembly VOFH01 (sample SAMN12384727, study PRJNA508395) | human gut metagenome | isolation source: healthy gut G | host: Homo sapiens
GCTGCTGCGGCTAAGAGCAGATTGACAAATATCCCCTGAACACACCTTTATAAAAGTTGTGTCCTAAACGAAAGTCTGATTTCAATGCCCGATAGTCGGTTTCTTCTATTCCGCACGCTTGCAGAATAGCTTATGTTTCTTCTGCGTGTAATAACTGTCTTTCCTGTTTGGAACATCGGGTATCAGTATCCCGGTGCCGCCCAATTCTTTCTTTCCTCTGTACCCCTGTCCCCGGCCAACTTCCTGATCTTTCTTCCGGTAATGCGTTCCACCTGCCTGAGGGATTTTCATCGGTATGCCCGTCATATTCATTCCGGAAAGACTTGCACCCAGTATGACACCGGTAATTGAGCGGACGATTGAAACCTTGTTGCCGAACTCGTATTTCTTATGTTCTTTCCCCTTGCTGATACACTGCACCTCCGGTTCATGCAGGGAATAGATTTTCCTGGGAGAATTGCGCTTCTCTGTGAAAGCACCCGCTCAAAGAGGTCGAGCAGGGAGTCAGCCGTGGTTTTTTCAGGTTGCCCTCAGTTCCCTGACAAGCCTTCCTGCAACGGCGCAGCCGCTTGTCCGCTTTTCAGGGCCTTGCCACGGTTCTTGGGGTGGTTACGGAAACGCTGGTCACGGTAGATCTTCTTGAGGACAAAGGTATAGCTCTGGCGCAAAGGAAGCCCTAAGGATTTTACGACAGACAACACTTTGCGGACTATCTTTTTATGCAACTGCATCCGTGGAGGATAAGTCACGTTCTTTTTCCTGTACCGTGGAATCGATGAAGGCCGTGCAGTGATGGTCCGGGCCGTCGTCCTCCTGATTGACGCGGATACTTTCTGACAGAATCAGTTCCATGCCATTTTCTCCGACACGCTTACGGAAGTGTACCAGTTCGCTTGCATTGCAGGGATAGGAAGGCGTGAATTCCAACATACCGCAAAAGTACTGGTAATAAGCATTCCTTGCTCCATTGTTCAACAACCGATTCATCGGACCAACGGTCTTCCATTGCCATAATTGCTGATAATACGGCTGTTGAAACTCCTGTGGTTACTTTCAGAGCGCAGCTTGGCTTCGCCCCGTCACAAATCATTCCCGTCAGATTGGCAATCATATTTTGGACAGCGAAAGCTACTTGGTTGTAGTTTCCTCCCATCAGCCACGTAATCCCGCAACTGGAGCCGGTGGCAGCTACCACACAACCGCACAGGGCAGAAAGACGTCCCAAACTTTGTTTGATATAGATTACAGTGAGATGACTCAACATTAAGGCACGAATAAGTTCTTCTTCTGTCTTACCGTTCTCCTCGGCAAATACGACAACGGGAAGTGTGGCGGATATGCCCTGATTGCCACTGCCTGAGTTACTCATTACAGGGATCATTGCACCTGCCATACGTGCATCACAAGCAGCCGAAGTATAAGAAAGAATATGGGAGAAAACACTGTCACCCATGACTTTATGTTCATAAGTTCCACGCAGCATCTTTCCGAGGGAGTGTCCGTAGTTGCCTTTAAAAGCTTGTTCGGCTGCCGCTTTATTGAGGCGGGCTGTATCGAGGATAAAGCGTATTTCATCCAAAGGAGCTGTCAGGGCAAAATCATAAACTTTGTAAAGATTCAGTTCGGGAGAGGTTTCTTCTTCCTCCTCGGCGGTAGCCTGCTGCTTGTCGAGCAGTACATTTTCGTTCATCGCTATATATATAAAGGTAGTATGTCCGCCGGAAATCACGGCTTTCGCAGTTTTGTCACCGGACTTACAAATTACTTCGATATACAGTTTTTCCGTAATATCTTCCTTTAAAGAAATACGAATTTTCTTTTTTCTGCAATAAATTGTTTACCCTGTTCCACCGCTTCCGGAGTACAGTCTCTCAACACCTCCAGTTGATAAGCTGACCGACCGATCAATGCACCCAAAGCAACGGCAATAGGAAGTCCGACCATGTCTGTGCCGGGGATACCGACTCCCATTGCATTCTTTAATATATTGGCACTCAATAACACTTCAATTTTTTCGGGCTTCACGCCCAATGTCTCTGCTGCTTTGGCTACACAAAGTGCCACAGCAATAGGTTCCGTACACCCAATAGCCGGAATTACTTCTTTTTTTATCAGCTCTATAATTTGCTGTCTTTCAGATTCAATCATGCACTTCTTTAGTTTTGTTCCTACAAAAATAGGAAATTCTTTTTTATCATACATTCAATAATGAACAAATAAATTTCCATATTGTTATTACTCCTCGTGAGAACCAAACTTTAACTGAAAGAATAAGTAGAAAAATGAAAGCAAAACACGTGATTATCTATTTACTGCTGGTTATTGTTACATCTTCTTGCATTCGCGACGAAGCTCCCAATGCAGAAGCAGACATTCTAAGTTGCCGGTTACCGGGAATAACAATGACGACTAGTCCTATCATCAATAATAATTCCGTAACCCTATTTGTCACTCCAGGAACGAATATCTCCGCCCTTGCACCGGAATTTACACTTACTTCGGGAGCTACGATCACACCCGCCAGTGGTACAGAACGCAATTTCAATTCGCCGCAGGAATATCAAGTGACAGCCGCTGACGGAATTTGGAAAAAGACTTATGCCATATCGGTCATTGATACGGAACTTGCAACAATTTACAATTTCGAAGATACCATCAGCGGAAAGAAATACTACATATTTGTGGAAAGGGAAAATGATAAGGTCATCATGGAATGGGCCAGCGGTAATGCCGGTTACGCCATGACCGGAGTAGCTAAAACGGCCGACGACTACCCTACTTTCCAAATAGCAAACGGAAAAATGGAAAATGCCTTTCGCTCGTGACACGCAGTACCGGATTTTTGGCGGATTGGTCGGAATGCCTATTGCCGCCGGCAACTTGTTTATCGGTTCATTCGACGTGAACAATGCCATGAGCAATCCCTTGCAAGCAACGAAGTTCGGCCTTCCTTTCCGGCACGTGCCGACTTATCTGGCAGGTTATTATAAATACAAGGCGGGAGACAAGTTCACCGAAGGCGGCAAACCTGTCGAAGGGAAACGTGATATTTGCGATATATATGCTATCATGTACGAAACGAGCGTATCCGTCCCCACTCTCGATGGGACGAATGCATTCACCAGTCCTAACCTAGTTTCTATGGCACGTATCAAAGACGCCAAGGAAACAGACGAATGGACTTACTTTAAACTCCCGTTCACAACCCTTCCGGGAAAATTCATCGACAAGGAGAAATTGACAATGGGAAAATATAATATATCTATCGTATTTACATCCAGTCTGGAAGGAGACCACTTCAACGGAGCTATCGGAAGCACCTTATTAATTGATGAAGCTGAATTGATTTACCGCTCGAACTTGGACCATTAAACCATAACGACTTTATACCGACAATGAAGATGAAAATTTATCCATACCTATTTAGTTTGCTTGCCTGTATCGGAATAGCGCTACCCGGCTATTCACAGGTCGATAGAAACAAGACCCTTATCCGTTCCGCCCTTCACGGACTGGAATACGAAATAAAAGCGGGATTCAGCATTGGCGGCACAGCTCCGTTCCCTCTTCCGGTGGAGATTCGCTCTATCGATGGTTACAATCCGACACTTGCTATCAGTATCGGAGGAGAAGTAACAAAATGGTTTGCCGTTCAGAACAAGTTAGGTGTTATTGTAGGACTACGGCTCGAAAATAAGGCAATGACTACCAACGCCACCGTAAAGAACTACGGTATGGAAATTCTGGGACAGGGAGGTGAAAGAATCAGCGGCGTATGGACAGGAGGCGTAAAAACAAAAGTACACACTGCCGGACTCACCATTCCTCTAATGGCTACTTATAAACTGAACAATCGCTGGAACATAAAAGCCGGTCCTTATTTCTCATACATCCTTTCAAGAGAATTTTCGGGACATGTATACGATGGTTATTTACGTGAAGACAACCCGACGGGACCTAAAGTAGAGTTTACCGACAACAAGGTTGCCACTTACGACTTTTCGAACGATTTGAGACATTTCCAATGGGGATTACAGGCAGGTGCCGGATGGAGAGCCTTCAAACACCTCAATATATATGCTGATCTCACCTGGGGACTGAATAATATCTTTAAAAATGATTTTCATACCATCACTTTTGCAATGTATCCGATTTACCTCAATATCGGATTCGGATATGCGTTTTAATAAACAAGTAACAATTATTGCTGAATTACATTCCCAAAAGAATATATCGGAAGAAGAATGCCTGAAGTTACTACTGGATTTCCGACGAAAGCACCTATGCATCAACCGGACTAACTATTGCAGTATCACCGGAGTAAACAAAACACATGCCATACTCCAATTGAACTCTTTCATCGAAAAAGGAATGATCCATAGATATGGAAGCGGAAAAGCAGTAGTATATATTCAGGGATAAAATTAGTCGTTACCGGATTCTTCCACCTGCTTCACTCCGGAATAAGTAACCTTTACGGTCTGTTGCAATGTAGCTACTTTTACATTGATATTCATAGTGAGAGCTCCACTTTCCACTGTTCCTTCTACTGTGGTGGCACAAGTGCCGAGAGCGGCAGCATCTCCCGAAAAAGTCAAATTCTGTTGACCTGTGAAAGTCGAGGCGTCAGTCTCTTTTTTCACCGTACATTTGTCTATTACAATATCGCCGAACTTCATGATCGTTCCGTTGAGAAACAATTCAAATTCTTTCAGTTCCATTTTTACTTCCGTATCGCTGACCTGGGAAATGGTGATAAACTTGGCTATCCCATTGCCAATCACTGTTTCCTGATCGGAATTATCCGGCTTCATTGATATATCCAGATTACCCCAATAAGTGCCCACTACATCAGGAGCTGTAACGACTGCTTCTTCTTCAGGAGGATTATTACCACTTATATCATTATCATCATCACTGCTACAAGCTGTAAAGAGAGCGACTGAACAGATTAATGCCCATAAATACAATAGATTCTTTTTCATACATTGTTGGTTTAGTTATTAAATAATCGTCAATTATAAACTAAAAAAGGAGAAAAAAGGTTCAATTTGGTTCGTTTTTTGAAGATATTTTGAGATCGCAACATTCTTACCGAAAACTTTGTTATATTTGCATAGAGTAATTTTAAAAAAGCCACAACTATGTTTAATTCATTTGGCAATATCTTTCGACTCACAAGTTTCGGTGAGTCTCATGGCAAAGGAGTTGGTGGAGTAATTGACGGATTTCCCTCCGGAATTACTATCGACGAAGAATTTGTACAACAAGAGTTGAATCGCCGCCGTCCGGGACAATCTATCCTGACCACCCCACGTAAGGAGGCTGATAAAGTCGAGTTCCTTTCCGGCATTTTTGAAGGAAAATCAACCGGATGTCCCATCGGTTTCATCGTATGGAATGAAAATCAACATTCCAACGACTATAATAATCTGAAAAACGTATACCGCCCTTCACACGCCGATTACACTTACACCGTAAAATACGGAATACGCGATCATCGCGGCGGCGGGCGATCATCGGCACGCGAAACGATTTCGCGTGTGGTGGCCGGTGCGCTGGCTAAACTGGCACTTCGTCAATTAGGAGTCAGCATTACCGCTTATACCTCACAAGTAGGCGCTATCAAGTTGGAAGGCAGTTATTCAGATTACAACCTCGACCTGATAGAAACTAACGACGTGCGTTGCCCTGACCCTGACAAAGCAAAGGAAATGGCAGACCTTATATACAAAGTAAAAGGCGAAGGTGATACAATCGGCGGTACGCTGACCTGCGTTATCAAAGGATGTCCTATCGGACTGGGGCAACCCGTTTTCGGTAAGTTGCACGCTGCACTGGGCAATGCTATGTTAAGTATCAATGCCGCCAAAGCATTCGAATATGGCGAAGGATTCAAAGGACTGAAAATGAAAGGCTCCGAGCAGAACGACGTATTCTACAATAACAACGGACGGATTGAAACACATACCAACCACTCCGGAGGTATTCAAGGAGGACTCAGCAACGGACAGGATATCTACTTCCGTGTTGTATTCAAACCGATAGCCACTCTGCTAATGGAACAGGAAACGGTCAATATCGATGGAATCGACACAACACTGAAAGCCCGTGGACGCCATGACGCCTGCGTACTGCCCCGTGCCGTGCCTATCGTCGAAGCAATGGCCGCTATGACTATACTTGATTATTATTTGCTGGACAAAGCCACCCAGCTTTAATTATTATCTTTATATGAACGAAATTCAGAAATATATCGCAGCGAACGAACCGCAAATTATGGAGGACTTGTTCAGCCTCATCCGTATTCCCAGTATCAGCGCCCTGCCCGAACATCATGATGATATGCTGGCGTGCGCCGAACGCTGGGCACAGCTATTACTCGAAGCCGGAGCGGACGAAGCATTGGTAATGCCCTCCAAAGGCAATCCGATTGTCTTTGCACAGAAGATTGTGGACCCAGACGTAAAAACCGTATTAGTTTACGCACACTATGACGTGATGCCTGCCGAACCACTCGAATTATGGAAAAGCCAACCATTCGAACCGGAAATACGGGACGGATATATCTGGGCACGCGGAGCAGATGATGACAAAGGACAGTCTTTCATCCAGGTGAAGGCTTTCGAATATCTCCTTAAAAACGGGTTATTGAGGAATAACGTGAAGTTTATCTTCGAAGGAGAAGAAGAAATCGGCTCTCCCAGCCTGGAAGCCTTCTGCGAAGAGCATAAAGAGCTGTTGAAAGCAGACGTTATCCTGGTTTCGGATACCAGCATGCTGGGTGCCGAACTTCCATCCCTCACCACCGGTCTGCGCGGACTGGCTTACTGGGAAATAGAAGTGACCGGACCGAACCGTGACCTGCATTCGGGACACTTCGGAGGTGCGGTAGCTAATCCGATCAATGTGCTTTGCCGGATAATCAGCAAGGTAACAGATAAAGACGGAAGAATCACCGTCCCCGGATTCTACGATGACGTAGAAGAAGTACCGCAAGCAGAACGGGAAATGATCGCCCATATTCCTTTCGATGAAAAGAAGTATAAGGAAGCAATCGGCGTAAAAGAACTTTTCGGCGAAAAAGGATACAGCACGCTGGAGCGCAACAGTTGCCGTCCGTCTTTCGATGTATGCGGCATCTGGGGCGGCTATACGGGCGAAGGTTCCAAAACCGTACTGCCCTCCAAGGCATACGCCAAAGTATCCTGCCGACTGGTTCCGCATCAGGATCATCACAAGATTTCGCAAATGTTCACTGATTACATTCTCAGTATTGCTCCAGAAACAGTTCAAGTGAAAGTAACACCGATGCACGGCGGACAAGGTTATGTCTGCCCGATTTCACTTGCAGCCTATCAGGCAGCCGAAAAAGGTTTTGAAATAGCTTTCGGCAAAAAGCCGTTGGCAGTACGTCGTGGCGGCAGTATTCCTATCATCTCTACATTCGAGCAGGTATTGGGCATCAAAACCATACTGATGGGATTCGGTCTGGAATCAGACGCTATCCATTCGCCGAATGAGAACTTCTCACTGGATATTTTCAGGAAAGGCATTGAAGCTGTAGCCGAATTTCATCAGGAATATGCCGGACGGTAAAGTGGACACAAGAACCATTATTATAAACGGTATAAACAAAACGGCGGACAGGCTTACAATCAAGCATCTGTCCACCGTTTTATTTTATAGATAACAAGAAACTACTACATGAGCGGAGTCTCAAAAAGGAACGTAAATGACTCACTATCTTTCAAATCCTTCACCGCATCTCCTGCATAAATCTCTCCCTTCGTCAAAGACAATTTCTTTATACCGGCTTTCGGGCTAAAGTCTATCTTTTTCAAATCAAGCCAAAACAAATTCGGCGTCAATGTGGATTCAAAATAATAGACCTTATTCTTCTGGTCGGAGACGGAACGCCAACGGGTAGAAGAAATATGAGGTTTCTCCGGAGTATTAATGCCAAATGGAACTGAAACATTGCGCATCACACTCAGCACACTGGGGACGGCTATCTTTGCATCGGCAGTCTGCGGAATGGCATGAATGTAGAATGACGCGCGTACAAAGCGGTCGCTGGAGCGGTTGGTTCCGGGCAGCATCTGCAATCCGCCGACTTCCTTCCAATAGTCGTTGATAGCTAACTGGTATTCATACCGAGGAGAATTTGTCATTACCTGATATTCTTTCCCTTCGTGAATGCTTAACTTTCCATCCAGATATTCCAGCACAGCCGTATTGCCTGTTTCGTCGGTGATGGCCATGTGCAAAGTAGATTCCGGTCCTCCATTCGGCATACGGGGAGCGTCAATCCGGAAAGTCTCCTTTTTCAGTTCATCAACGGCCTCACGTACAGTGGCAAAGTTATCAAGCACGTATTGCGTCCAAATACTGATTCCCATTGCCGGACGGATATCACCGGGAAGCGAATAAATAGATTCGGGCAAGAAAAGTAGACTAGCCACCAAGCCCTTTTCATTCATACCGTCGCAAGTTCCTATATCATAACCGGTTGCAATCACACTTCCATACTTGGAAGTCCAGTTCACCGTTTTTTCCTTATTATGCCCAACACGCTGAATGCCACGCGGGAAAACATAGATATTCGACATAATGTCTTCTTTCCAGTCCATTGTACGCCCCGTTATCACCAACTGTTCCGGGCCGAGGTAAACGGCACGTGTACACGCCTCTACCGGCTGTATACTCATCAAAGAGAGAGCAGCCAACATCAATATAACCCCTGTCTGTTTCTTTTTCATATTCTTTTCAAATTAAATAATTGATACTCTTATCTATAATAACAAATATATAACGATTATTGCCGAAAATAAAGATGATTTTAATGAAAATAAGGGATTTGTCCAAAGAAGACTCCCAAAGAGATATTAAATAAATTTAAGACTAATGATTGCAGTTATTCTCATCTTCTATCGTCAAAAAGATAAACATAGAACTATCATGGAAAGAAAACAAACTAAGCGGATTATAATATTCCTTCTTCTATTGCTGGGTATTATATTACCCAATATGGCACAGAAACAAAAGATATGGAAAGCATTTTGCGATAAATGCCGGAGAGAAAAAACCATTGTCGGTGCGCTTCCTTCGCAGTTAGAGAAAGCTCTACGCTGGTCGCCCGGCATTAGTAATGAGCAAAAAGAAGTGATACGTTACATATTATGGAATATGGTTTATGTGGAAGGTGGTACAGCCAATCTCGGAGACAACAACAACTATCCCGTGGATGTAGCCTCTTTTTTCATCAACCGATATGAAGTTAGTCAGGATGAATGGTATGTCATTATGGGAGAAAATCCTTCTAACCAACACAGACGTAACTATCCGGTAGACCAAGTTAACTGGTATGACACTCAACGATTCACAGTTCATATCCTCCCAATGCCAGTACATAAGGCAGATTAAGAATAACGTCGGCATCCTTCTCTACCTCTTCGGGGTACTTTTGCAGCAATTCGTTGAAAGGCATAATGAGAGGGTGTTGCAAGAAAACTTTATCTTTCACCTCGGCACGTCTCCAGCCAGCCACTGTACGCTCGGCATTCCATCGGTATTTCTCCATGCGCACCAGTAGATACAAAACTTGAGACGGTAGATTCTCATTGAACATAGATCCGGATATGCGTGCCGGCGAACGGTCGCTCCGCTTAATACCGTAGCCTAGCGTACGACAAAATACACTATAGGCATCCAGTTGATAGCGATTAGCCCAACGTAACGGCTCGCTCAATTTATTCCACAGATACTGTGCCTGGTGATTCATCAAAATGAAGTCGGCAGAGTGGTTGCCATAAGATTCATACATCTTCTTCAACACCTCTTTCTGCTTGAGGCTTTCATCTGTATAGCAGCAATCGTAGAGGTAATTCACATACAAAGCCAGTTTATCCTGCAAGATATTTTCTTCATCCCCTATCTACCATACCAAACACCTTGACATAACGATAACGCCCTTGCTCATCGTCCACTATCGACGACAAATCGTTATTGAAATCCTGACGGATAAGTACACGACACTGATGCTGATAAACCTCATGCGGCAAGTTGAGCCCTAATGAGAGACTCAAATCGGGATCATGCACACAAATAGCCACTGTAAGCATACAGTGTTTATTTTGTGCCCATTGTTGTAAACGGGTGCGCATAGCAGTACTACAAATGTCGTCATGGCAATATTCGACCTCTATGTCGTCTATCTGACTCTCTATATAAGGAAATTGAGCTTTGAAGTAGTCTTTCTGTGACTCCATCTCTCGATCTACTAAAGTGATGCGGGTACGTATGCGTTCATCTGTCGGCAGACGGTCATCGTAATTGGCATAATGGCAGATACGTAGTGCTTCAAGCAGCAACGAGCGTCCCATCCGATTGAATCCCACAATAACCAGATGCACATAGTCTTGGCTAGTAGCATTCCAGCTTCCATCAGGTTGTTGCGTTATGCTTATGGGGCGATAGTCTAGCGGATCATAATACCTGTCACTATCGGCAGCATAGAGACTCCATAGTTGCCGCGCCAAATTCTCGTGGAGGTTAAAGGGACGGAAAAGATATTAGGTTTCCCTCAATGCAAAACACCTCCGGCGGCAGATTCATTTTCTGTATGTTAGAATATGAAGGGATACTGTCAAACTGCACATACACAGGCATCACCTTGCCATCGGGGCATTTGCCACGCAGAGCACTCACCAAATGCACAATCGCTATATTTTTAGCATCGCGTCCGCAACGTTCTTCATCACCCAGTACATACACTTCACTCGCGCTCGCTATGTTCAACCGCTGAAGTTCTTCGATCGACTCAATGTTGCCAAAGTAAACAAGCACTTGCCGCTCTATTTCGACGGGCAAGGCAGACTGTATGCGATGACGTACCGTTGCCGCCTCTATACCGCTCATCAGTAAGATACGTGCCGAAGAACATTCGTTATATAGTTCGCGTATCATATTGATAGATAGTTCATTGAAGCCTATCAATACATAATGTTGAGTTATGTTGCGGTAAGTCATTCGCCCCGTGTTTACTACATCCACACGCCGCTCTATAATGTTGGAAATGGTAGAGATGAGCACACCGCCCAATAAAATGGATCCCGAAAAGCTAACAATTCCCAGCAATAGCCTGCTGGACCAAGCTGTCTCGTTCATTTGGTTACCAGGATCCACAAAGTTGTTGTACACCACCCAGAGCCTTTCGCCCCATTCCTCGTGTCCATGCAATTGGATGGAAAAGAGCATCGCGATAATAAAAAAGATAGCCAGCGCCGTAGCAATGGTAACGAGTAGCAAGGTGAGCTGCGACTTGATACCTCCCGAAATGGTGCGATCCATATACTCTTGTGAGAATGTCTTCTTGTAGTAGTTTATAAAACGGTTCATGCTTATAACTTATTGATAGCAAAACATACAAGTCCTGCCCATATTGTGTACATTTCGAGCTATTTGTTCTGATAATCGTACCATATCATGCACCAATACCATATAATCCGTATCAATGGGATTTGGTTGACAGTCGTGTTTCATAAATAGAATATTTAGAGTTGTGTACAAATATAGTATTTTTCAACAAATCAAATAGTTTTTCACTTAACTATTTTCAGCAGTGTACTTTACCTTGTTATCGTATGGCAGTATATAAAATGAAATTCACCAGTACAAGAAGACATTAATCGCAAGATAACAGCTATGGAACGAAGTAAAATTCGTATAAAAATGGAGTAAGATATTCTACTTCCATCAAATAATATCTCCATAACCTTTATTGTATCTAAGATTATTCAGTGCATAGATTTAAGATTTTCTATGCAGAAACTTAGAATCTTTTATGCACTCGAGTAGTCGTCACGTTATAACGGAACAATGCGTTAATTCGGCGGATTTCAACAGTTCTTCGCGGATTAGTCCCACCAGTTCTATTCCGGTAGGGGTTGCAATCAAATTTTTGCGTTCTTTACGGATATAATGGCGTTTGAACAGGGTTTCAATAATGGCTGCACGTGTAGACGGACGTCCTATTCCATTTTCTTTTAATGCATCGCGTAGCTCGTCATTATCTACCAGCTTACCGGCAGTTTCCATAGCGCGTAGTAAAGTTGCTTCTGTATATGGCCGTGGGGGTTGTGTCCATTTCTCGTCTAGTTTGGGCAGATGCGGCCCGCTTTCTCCTTTCACAAAAGCGGGCAAGGAGTGTTCTTCGTCATTTTCACGGGCTTCTGCATCGGGATCGGTCATACCTTCTGGCAGATTGGTTTGTGGTTTGGCAAAGATAACGCGCCATCCGGGATCTATAATCTGTTTTCCTGTGGCTTTGAACTCTATACTGTCAGCTTCGCCTATTACGGTAGTAGTGGCAAACTTACAGTCGGGATAGAATACGGCAATAAAGCGGCGCGCTACCAAATCAAATACCCGTTTCTCCATTTCTGTCAGATTTACAGGAGGTTGTCCCGTAGGAATAATGGCATGGTGATCCGTTACTTTTGAATTGTCAAATACTTTTTTGGACTTGATGAGCTTTTGTCCTGCCAACGGAGCGGTAAATGCTGTGTATGGAGTTAGTCCCGCCAAGATATTGGAACATTTGGGATAGATGTCATCGCTTAAGAAAGTAGTATCTACACGAGGATAAGTAGTCACTTTCTTTTCATACAATGACTGGATAAGTTTTAGAGTTTCGTCAGCTGAATAAGCAAATTTTTTGTTACATTCCACCTGCAGGGAAGTCAGGTCGAAAAGACGGGGGGGGGCTTCTGTTCCTTGTTTTTTTGCTACTTCTGTCACGGTAAAAGGAACATTTTTGACACGTTCCATAAGTGCCTGTCCGGTAGCAAGATCAATGATGGGAGGAATTCCCCTGTTCTCTTCAGCCTTTTTGGCTTTCTTGGGGTTCTCTTTGGCGTCGCTTTCTTCCTGAGCTAATTCCTCATCGCTTTTGCGGATGATGGCAGAGAATGTGGTTTCCCGGTATAAAGTAGCCAGTACCCAATATTGTTGAGGAGTGAAGTTCTCTATTTCTTGCTGACGCTTTACTATCAGTGCCAAAGTCGGGGTCTGCACCCGTCCTATCGATAGAATTTGTCTGTTTTGTCCGTACTTTAAGGTATAGAGCCGGGTGGCGTTCATGCCCAATACCCAATCGCCGATAGCACGGCTTAATCCGGCTTCGTATAAAGGTTGGAATTCTTTTTGGTCTTTTAGTTTGTTGAATCCTTCGCGTATGGCTTCTTCAGTCAAGGATGAAATCCATAGACGTTTCACCGGGCAGTGTGCTCCTGCTTTCTGCATGACCCATCGTTGAATAAGTTCTCCTTCCTGGCCGGCATCACCGCAATTTATAATTTCATCGGCATTTTGCATCAGTCCTTCTATAATACGAAATTGTTTTTCAATGCCCGGATCGCTGATCAGCTTAATGCCGAAACGAGGTGGGATCATGGGAAGGCTGGACAGGCTCCATGCTTTCCATGAGGGAGTGTATTCATGAGGCTCCTTCAAAGTACAGAGGTGTCCGAATGACCGCCGAAGAGTTCTTCAAAACGATTCGCCTTTGTACGGTCGTAGTAGTGAGCCAGCTGGAGATGAGCAGACTTTTTCCCGAAACGGCGGGGACGGAAAAACAGGAGCATTGTAGTCTTCAAGTCCCGGAATATAATTTGTCTTATCAACATAATAGAAGCCACGTTCGCGAAGGTCTGCGAAATCGGTCACTGCGTGTGGAATTGTTATTCTTGCCATAATCGACGATTTTTCTTTCGGTAGAGGCAAAAGTACCAATAAATTAGTACTATAAAAAGATATTGCGAAAAAGATAGCTGAATACTAAACTCAAATATGGCTATATACATGAGTCTTTGATGAAAAGAGAGCAAAACAAGAAAAAATATCAGAGTTATGCACTTATCATGCACAACCCTCTATACACGAAGGCTGCACAACTCTATACATGATGCATGTATAGAGCTATACAGCCTTTCTGCATAAGCTGACAGAGCAATGCTCCATCGTCTAAGAAACATTTATGTCACAGGGGCGGGAGCCTCTTCCCCTCTGTTGCCGGAGTCGGAACCGCCTTCTACATCAGGTTTCGTGCCGGCGTAGAAAGTAACGATAGCGATTCGAGGCGACCGCTCTTATCGTCTTTGTTGTCAGCTAACCAGATTTTTTATGAAGAATATCTAAATAAATTATCCATCATTTCAAAAGGCATTACAATTCGTTACTGCTTGCAAAGCTACATTATTTTCCATACACAAGATGCAATTAAAATAATGTAGCCTTTTCTTTATGTTCAATCCATGTACTTATTTACCAATCTTTCTGAAACATATAATAATCTCTTACCGAGTATGGTACTTCTGTTTGCGCCATTGTGGAGCTTGAAAAATCTCCTGGCGCAGGATATTTTACATAAAATCCATGTCGCCCAAGGATCATTCCATACGCTCTCTTTTCCATAATCCATA
>VOFH01003210.1_pt1 | contig 14448 bp, 10 predicted proteins | sample 5384091 | NCBI WGS metagenome assembly VOFH01 (sample SAMN12384727, study PRJNA508395) | human gut metagenome | isolation source: healthy gut G | host: Homo sapiens
GGGTACTATTATAACTGACCTTAAAGAAGCTTTTCGCAGAGGAATATTTATATCCAGCTGATTTATATCAACGTAGCTGTTTTTGTAGTCACTACGCTGACGGAGGTAATTCTGCAATTATTCAATCGCAGCCTCGGCGGTGTGTTTGAATGGCTGGAATTGCCAGCTTCACTCACACAGTTCATCATACAGCCATGGTCACTGTTTACATATATGTTTATGCATGCAGGATTTTTACATATCCTGTTCAACATGTTGTGGCTATACTGGTTCGGAGCACTATTCTAATGTTCTTCTCGGCCAAACATCTGCGCGGGGCGTATATCTTAGGAGGTATTTGCGGTGGATTATTGTACATGGCAGCCTTTAATATCTTCCCGTATTTCCGCCCGATGGTCGATTATTCATTCATGTTGGGGGCATCCGCTTCCGTGCTTGCCATCGTAGCTGCTACAGCATACCGCGAACCTAACTACCCCATCCGGCTGTTCCTCTTTGCCGAAGATGAAAGTTCATTATGGTGATAAGGCAAAAGATTACGATTATAATGCCCGTAAAAAACAGCAAAGTGAGGAGATAGACCGTATATTGGATAAATTAAAGAAATCCGGTTATAACAGTCTGACTACCGAAGAGAAGAAAAGCTTGTTTGATGCGAGCAAGAAGTGATATATGAAATATATTGGTCGTTTTTTGGGATGGATACTACTGGGCATAAACTTGTGTATGGTGGTATTGTTACTGGTATGTGCTTACAGCCCTTATATTGATCCTGTGGCTCATCCGGTATGGTCATGTGCCGGTTTGGCTTTTCCCGGCTTTTTTGATTGTTAATCTTTTGTTTCTGGTCTTCTGGTTGGTGATTTATCGTAAATATGCGTTGCTTTCATTTTTAGGCCTTGGTATGTTCCATTGGTGCTATCCGTACTTATTTTCCAGTCAATGTATTTGTATCTGATGTACCGGAAGGGGCAATCAAATTCTTATCCTACAATACGATGGCCTTTGAGAAGAACCGTGCGAACACCAAGGATAATCCGAACCCTGTGTTGGAATATTTAAGAAACAGCAATGCGGATATAATCTGCCTGCAGGAATATATTGTAGGCGGACGCTTAACCAAGAAAGAGGTGGATTATGCTTTAAGAGATTATCCTTATAAAAATTTTCATAAGATATCAGGGGCTAACGGTTTGGGTTGTTATTCCCGTTTTCCTATTTTGTCGGCACATCCGGTGAAATATGCCAGCCTTAACAATGGTTCCATTGCTTATAAAATCAAAGTGAATGGTGATACCTTGCTGGTTGTTAATAATCATCTGGAATCCAATAAGCTGACTGAGAAGGATAAAGAAGTCTATCGCGAAATGATGAAGGACCCTGATAAGCAAAAGGTATCGCAAGGGTCTCGTTTGCTGATCAGAAAACTGGCGGAAGCATCGGCTATACGTGCCGTTCAGGCTGATTCCATAGCTCGTTTGGTGGCCGGTTACAAAGGGGGAGGCATAATTGTATGCGGTGACTTCAATGATTCTCCTATATCATACACTCACAGGGTGGTAGGAGAAGGGCTGAATGATGCTTTTGTGGAGTCGGGAAACGGCTTTGGCATATCTTATAATCAAAATCATTTTTATTTCAGAATAGACAATATTTTATTGAGCAAGAATTTAAAATCTTACCGTTGTACGGTGGATAATACGATAAAGAGTTCGGATCATTACCCCATTTGGTGTTATGTGGCGGAGAAGTGATTTTACATACCTTTAATTGACAGATTATGAAAAGACTATTATTTACGTTAGCGACGTGTTGCGTAATGTGTGCATGTGAACAGAAAACAGAAATGAATCCGTTCTTTACGGAATTCCAGACCGAGTACGGTGCTCCCGATTTTACTAAGATCAGACTGGAGCATTATGAACCTGCTTTCTTGAAAGGAATAGAGGAGCAGAATGCGGAAATTAAGGCAATAGTTGATAATCCCGAGGAACCTACTTTTGAAAATACCATTGTGGCGCTGGATAAAAGTGGCGGGATTCTGGCGAGAGTAAGTGGGGTGTTTTTTGCATTGACCGAAGCGGATACAAATGATTCGTTGACGGCCTTGAATGAAAAGATGGCTCCTGTACTTTCAGAACATAGTGATAATATTTATTTGAATCAGGATTTGTATAAACGGGTGGCTGATGTGCATCAACAGGAACAGGAAGGTAAGATAACTCTTACGACTGAGCAACACCGGCTGTTGGACAAGTATTATAAAGCTTTTGTCCGTTCGGGTGCCGGACTGGATGCCGGAAAACAATCCCGTTTGAGGGAGATCAATAAAGAATTGTCGACTTTGGGGATTGCTTTCGACAATCATATCTTAAATGAGAATAACGCTTATCAGTTGGTTATCGAGAATGAGGCTGATTTGGCCGGGTTACCCGAATGGGTGAAAGCGGGGGCCGTAGAGGAAGCGAAAGCTGCTGGAAAAGAAGGGAAATGGCTATTCACTTTGCAAAACTCCAGTCGCTTGCCTTTTTTGCAATATGCTGAAAACCGTGAGCTAAGAAAAAATATTTATGAAGCTTATATCAACCGGGGGAATCATGATGATGCGAATGACAATAAAGAGATATTGGGAAAGATCATGGCATTGCGTTTGGAACAGGCAAAATTATTAGGATTCGATTGTTATTCCAATTTTGTACTGGATGAGAACATGGCTAAGAATTCGCAGACAGTCATGGATTTCTTGAACAACCTGTGGGGATACTCACTGGAAAATGCAAAGAAAGAGGCCGCCGAGTTGCAGAAAATAATGGATAAGGAAGGTAAGGGAGAGAAGCTGGCTGCATGGGACTGGTGGTATTATGCCGAAAAATTGCGTCAGGAAAAGTATGATTTGAATGAAGATGAAATCAAGCCCTATTTCAGTTTGGAAGATGTGCGTAGCGGATTGTATACCGTGGCCAACAAATTGTATGGCATTACATTGACCGAACTGAATGATGTGCCCGTATATGAGTCTGATGTGAAAGTGTATGAAGTAAAGGATGCCGATGGCTCATTTTTGGGATTGTTCTATGCAGATTACTTTCCACGCGCAGGTAAGCGTGGTGGCGCATGGATGAGTAATTTTCGTGAACAGGCCGGTGAAGTACGTCCTTTAATTTATAATGTGGCAAGTTTTACTAAACCTGCAGGAAATATGCCTTCTTTACTGACTTTGGATGAGGTGGAAACCATGTTTCATGAGTTTGGACATGCATTGCACGGTATGCTGACCAAGTGTAACTACAAAGGAGTGTCTGGTACCAGTGTGGCGCAGGATTTTGTAGAACTTCCTTCACAGATTATGGAACACTGGGCTGTAGAACCTGAAGTGCTGAAACTCTATGCCAAGCATTATGAAACAAGAGAAGTGATTCCGGATGAGTTGATTACGAAAATCCAAAATCAGGGTACTTTTAATCAAGGTTTTATGACTACGGAATTATTGGCAGCCGCTTTGCTTGATATGGAACTGCATAACCTGACTGATACAGACAACCTGAATGTCGTTGCTTTTGAAAAAGAAACGATGGACAAGCTGGGGCTGATTCCTGAAATAGCTCCTCGGTATCGCGCCACTTATTTTAGTCATATTATAGGTGGATATGCTGCTGGGTATTACAGCTATCTATGGGCAGAAGTTCTTGACACGGATGCTTTTGAAGCGTTTAAAGAACATGGAGTGTTCGATAAAAATACCGCAGACTCTTTCCGTAAAAATATTCTAGAGAAAGGTGGAACGGAAGATCCTATGACCCTTTACAGAGGTTTTCGTGGGGCTGATCCCAGCTTGGAGCCCTTGCTTAAAAACAGGGGTTTGAAATAAAATAGGCTGTGAGATAGAATAATTTAGGCTGCAAAAAATGCTTTTGCAGCCTTTTTTCTCTTTTGGAATCTAAATATTTGTGTTTGATACCGTGGGAATGTGAAAAAAAAACTATATTTGCAACCTTGTATAAACTAAGAATTAATCAAAAAGTAAAAATAATAAATTTCAAAGTAACATGCAAAACAAAGGATTTGTAAAGGTTTTTGCGGTATTACTCACCCTTGTATGTGTGTTTTATCTTTCTTTCTCTTTTGTGACCCGCTATCACATGGACAAAGCGGCACAGGACCCGAAAGGTGAAGCACATTACCTTGATTCTATGCAGAATGAAAAAGTTTATTTGGGTAGTTATACGCTGAAACAGTGTCGCGAGATGGAGATTGGTCTGGGGCTAGACCTGAAAGGTGGTATGAACGTTATCCTTGAAGTTTCTGTACCGGATGTAGTGAAGGCTTTGGCTGACAACAAGACTGATGAAGCTTTTAACAAAGCGGTTGCAGAAGCATCAAAACAATCTATCACTAGTCAGGATGACTTTATCACTCTTTTGTAAAAGAGTATAAGAAACAAGCTCCCAATGGCAAATTGGCTGAATTATTTGCTACTCAGCAGTTGAAAGACAAAGTAACCACCCGCAGTTCCGACAGTGAAGTTGAAAAAGTATTGCGCGAAGAGGTAAAGGCTGCTATCGACAACACTTATAATGTATTACGTACACGTATTGACCGCTTTGGTGTGGTTCAGCCCAACATTCAGGCGTTGGAAGGAAAGATGGGCCGTATCATGGTGGAACTTCCGGGTATCAAAGAACCGGAACGTGTCAGAAAACTGTTGCAGGGATCTGCTAACTTGGAATTCTGGGAAACTTTCGACGCAAAAGAAATAGTTCCTTATCTTTCTTCTGTAGATAACAGACTGCGTGATATTCTTGCCGTTGAAAGTGGTGCTGCTTCTGCTGATTCTGTAGCTACTGAGACTGTTGCTGTTGCACAGGCTTCTGCAATTTCTGCTGCCGACAGTCTTGCAGCCGCATTGAAAGGCGAAACGGCAAACAACTCTGCCGCAATGGAGCAGATGAAGAAAGAACATCCGTTGGCTTCTGTTCTTCAATTAAATCCGAATGGTTACGGGTCCGGTGGTAGGTTATGCCGATTATAAAGATACTGCTCAGGTAAACCAGTACCTTGCTATGAAAGAAGTGAAAGAAATGTTGCCGAAAGATCTTCGTTTGAAATGGGGTGTAAAGGCTGCTGACTTTGACAAGCAGGGACGTATTTTTGAATTGTATGCTATCAAGTCTACTGAACGTAACGGACGTGCTCCGTTGGAAGGTGATGTGATCACTGATGCTAAAGATGAATATGACCAGTTCAACAAGCCTTGTGTCAGTATGTCTATGAACACTGACGGCGCACGCCGCTGGGCTGTTCTGACAAAGAACAATGTAGGCAAGGCTATCGCTATCGTACTGGATGGTTACGTATACAGCGCTCCGAATGTAAACGGTGAAATTACGGGGGACACTCTCAGATTACCGGTAACTTTACCCGGAGGTGACAAAGACTTGGCTAACGTATTGAAGTCCGGTAAGATGCCTGCTCCTGCACGTATCGTTCAGGAGGATATTGTTGGTCCGTCATTGGGTCAGGAATCTATCAATCAAGGTATTATTTCATTTGTTGTTGCGTTGATTCTGTTGATGATCTATATGTGCGCTATGTACGGATTGATTCGGGTATGGTTGCCAACTGCGCATTGGTTGTTAACTTTTTCTTCACATTAGGAATCCTTACCTCGTTCCAAGCTGCACTGACCATGTCTGGTATTGCCGGTATGGTGTTGTCATTGGGTATGGCTGTAGATGCTAACGTGTTGATTTATGAACGTACAAAAGAAGAATTGAGAGCCGGTAAAACTGTCAAAGGCTGCTTTAGCAGACGGTTATTCTAATGCATTCTCTGCTATTTTGACTCAAACTTGACATCAATTATCACTGGTATCATTCTGTTCTATTTCGGTACGGGTCCGATCCGTGGTTTTGCCACTACGTTGATTATCGGTTTCTATCCGTTGAACTACAAGGCCCCTTTATGGCTACAAAGGTACTCCTTTTTGTTAAAATGGCAATATGAAAGATCGAAAAATGTCTTAAGTGGGAAGAAAATAATCCTTTCTTTGTTGTTTTGTTGTTTTTTGTCTGTTTTTTATAATCTAATAATGTTGTTATTCTGCTATAAACTTTCATGTTGTTCATAAAACATGGATAAAAATAATAAATTGTAAAAATGAATCGTTTTTGCTGCTGTCATAATGATAGAAATTTATGCTTTTAAACAGGTAATTATCTCTACTTTTTCTTAGCTTGGAAATAAATAAACCTTTAATTTTGTACATTTTGATATTCAAACGTAGTTTGATAGCGGAATATTTTGTCCTTTGACAGAACTTTCCGAACTTTGCAAACAGTGAAATTTTGTAACCCTAAATAATAAGTTATGGCAGATGAAATGATAGTCAAGGAGTTGGACCAAGTGGTGGTCCGTTTCTCAGGCGACTCAGGCGATGGTATGCAGCTGGCCGGAAATATCTTTTCTAATATTTCGGCTACAGTGGGAAATGATATCAGTACATTCCCCGATTACCCGGCGGATATACGTGCCCCGCAAGGTTCGTTGACCGGTGTGTCAGGTTTCCAGGTGCATATTGGTGCGGGTAAAGTTTTTACCTCCTGGTGACAAATGCGACGTATTGGTCGCAATGAATGCCGCTGCATTGAAAACACAATACAAATTTGCGAAGTCCACAGCTTGTATCATTATTGATACAGATTGTTTTCAGAAATCAGATCTGGACAAGGCGGCTTTCAAAACAGACAATCCGATTGAAGAAATGGGTATTAAGCAGGATGTAATTGCTGCTCCTATTTCACAGATGGTGAAAGATTGTCTGGCAGATACAGGCATGGACAACAAGTCAATGTTGAAATGTCGTAATATGTTTGCTTTGGGATTGGTTTGCTGGTTGTTTAATCGTGACCTGGCGGTTGCTGAAAATTTCTTGCGCGAGAAATTTGCAAAGAAGCCGCAAATAGCTGAAGCGAATATTAAAGTGATACACGCCGGATATGATTATGGCCACAATACCCATGCGTCTGTGGATCATACTTATAAGGTGGAAACTAAGTCTAAAGTACCTGGAAAGTACATGGATATCAGCGGAAACAAGGCTACGGCTTATGGCTTAATTGCTGCTGCCGAGAAAGCAGGTCTGCGTTTGTTCCTGGGATCTTATCCCATTACTCCGGCAACAGATATCTTACATGAGCTTTCTAAACATAAATCATTGGGAGTGACTACGGTTCAATGTGAAGATGAAATTTCAGGTTGCGCTACGGCTATCGGTGCCTCGTTTGCAGGTGCGTTGGCAGCTACTTCTACTTCGGGACCGGGTGTTTGTCTGAAATCAGAGGCTATGAATCTGGCTGTTATTACAGAATTACCATTGGTGGTTATTAATGTACAGCGCGGCGGTCCTTCTACTGGTTTGCCTACTAAGTCTGAGCAAACAGATTTATTGCAGGCTTTGTTTGGCCGTAACGGTGAATCTCCTATGCCGGTCATTGCCGCAGCTTCTCCAACTCATTGTTTTGATGCTGCTTATGATGCTTGTAAGATTGCCTTGGAACACATGACTCCGGTGGTGTTGCTGACTGATGGTTTTGTAGCAAATGGTTCCGGCGCATGGAAATTGCCTGATCTGGCAAACTATCCGGCTATTAACCCACCCTATGTTACTCCGGAAATGAAGGATAATTATACTCCTTACAAGCGTAATACTGAAACAGGTGTCCGTTATTGGGCATTGCCGGGACAGGAAGGTTATATGCATATTTTGGGAGGCTTGGAAAAAGACAGTGATACAGGTGCTATTTCTACCGAGCCTGAAAACCATAATTTGATGTGCCGTTTGCGTGCCGAGAAGATTGCTAAAATTCCAGTGCCTAATGTTAAGGTGCAAGGCTGCGTAGAGGATGCAGATTTGCTGATAGTGGGTTTCGGTGGAACTTACGGTCATTTGTATTCAGCAATGGAGGAAATGAACCATGCAGGCAAGAAGGTTGCTTTGGCACATTTTGTTCATTTGAACCCGCTGCCTCAAAATACGGCAGAAGTGCTGAAGAAATATAAGAAGGTAGTCGTGGCTGAGCAGAATCTTGGTCAGTTTGCCGGATATCTCCGTATGAAAGTGGACGGATTTGTTCCTTATCAGTTTAATGAGGTAAAAGGCCAGCCGTTCGTAGTCAGCGAGTTAGTTGATGCTTTCACTGAGATTTTAAATAAATAATAACCGTAAAGAAAGTAAAGACTATGAACGAATATACAGCAAAAGATTTCAAAAAGGGACAACCTCGCTGGTGTCCGGGTTGCGGTGACCATTTTTTCTTGGCTTCGCTGCACAAAGCGATGGCTGAATTGGGAGTGGCTCCTCATGATACTGCCGTTATTTCGGGTATCGGATGTTCCAGCCGCCTGCCTTATTACATGAATACATATGCCATGCAGACTGTGCACGGTCGTGCGGCAGCTATTTCTACAGGCTGCAAGGTGGCTAATCCGAAGATTACTGTCTGGCAGATTTCAGGGGATGGTGATGGGCTGGCTATTGGTGGAAATCACTTTATACATGCCGTTCGTCGTAATATCGACTTGAATATGATTTTGTTGAACAACCGTATATATGGTTTGACCAAAGGACAGTATTCTCCGACTTCTCCCCGTGGATTTGTTAGCAAATCATCTCCTTACGGCACTGTGGAAGATCCGTTTCATCCGGCTGAATTATGTTTTGGTGCGCGTGGACGTTTCTTTGCCCGTGCGGTAGCTACGGATGGTCCTGGTACAGTGGAGATTCTGAAAGCTGCTGCCAATCATAAAGGTGCGGCTGTATGTGAAATTCTTCAGAACTGCGTCATTTTTAATGATGGAACACACGAATCAGTATATACGAAAGAAGGTCGTTCAAAGAATGCCATTTATTTGGAACACGGTAAACCGATGTTGTTTGGGGTAGATAAAGAATACGGGCTGATGCAGGAAGGTTTCGGGCTGAAAGTGGTAAAGCTTGGCGAGAATGGTGTGACGGAAAAAGACATTTTAGTGCACGATGCTCATTGTATGGATAATACTTTGCAGTTGAAACTGGCATTGATGGAAGGACCGGATTTTCCGGTTGCGTTAGGGGTGATCCGTGATGTGGAAGCGCCTACTTATGATGACGCCGTTAATGCACAGATTGAAGAAGTGGCCGCAAAGAAAAAATATCATAATTTCCAGGAATTACTGATGACAAATCACTCAGGGACGAAAAGAAGCAGTACTGACATTGAACTGCGACGAACCGGAAGTGAAAGAGATGTTAGCCAACATCAATACCTCCGAACTGAAAATGCTGATCGGCAACAACAGAATTATCGTAATAGATGAGGCACAACGTGTATCAGAAATAGGTTTAACCTTAAAACGCATTACAGACAATTTCACCAACGTGCAGCTTCTCGTCACCGGTTCTTCATCGTTTGAATTACAAAGTAATCTGAGCGAACCTCTCACAGGACGAAAATATGAATATCACCTCTATCCCATCTCTACGGCAGAATTATATGACAGCCAAGGTTTATTGCCAGTCAAACAAATGTTTGAATCCCGGCTTATATACGGTTCTTATCCGGACATTATCAATCATACTGATGAGGCTAAAGAATTATTAATGAACATAGCCAACAGCTACCTGTATAAAGACCTGTTGGCAATGAACGAGATACGCCGCCCCATACTGCTGGAAAAGTTACTTATCGCCCTTGCCCTGCAAGTAGGCAGTGAAGTATCCTATAACGAAGTAGCGCAAACCATCGGGACCGACAACAAAACCGTAGAAAATACATCGACTTATTAGAGAAATGCTATGTCATTTTCCGCCTGAATGCTTTCAACCGTAACTTACGAACAGAACTCAAAAAGAGCAAGAAAATATATTTTTATGATAATGGCATCCGCAATGCCGTCATCCAGAATTTTGCACCGCTATCTCTCCGCCAAGACACAGGCGCTTTATGGGAGAACTTCTTCATCAGCGAACGCATCAAAGCAAATCATTACAACGGGAATTATGCAAAAGCTTCTTCTGGAGAACCACTCAACAACAAGAAATAGACTATATAGAAGAAGCAGACGGCAACTTCACCGCTTTTGAAATGAAGTGGAATCCTAATAAACGTCCAATCACCTTTCCATCTCCTTTCTTGAATAATTATCCGGTAAAAGAGACTGTAGTCATCACGCCAGAGAATTATCTGGAATGGGTTATGTAAGTACAGAGTCATTACCTTGAATCAAATAAGGGAAAAGAGGTATAGTAGACACCTCCTTTCTAAGTTTTCCTATCCTTTCCCTTTGATAATAAAAGAATTAGTGTATATCTGTATCAGGCGTACATTAACCTCTAGTATCACTGTACTATGGGTAGAAGATTAATCTTTGACCGGTTTTCCCAGCAAGCTCTCCAGACCTTGCACCGGTATCGTGCCGTAATGTTCAGTCCCACCTGTAGAATAACAATTAAAAGAACGTGATCCGGCTTGTCTGTAAAAAACAGACAGGCCCGGTCACGCTCATATACGACAAGAGAATATCAATCCTCCGGATTAGCCTCTTCGTTCTCCGCCGGCAACGGCAAAGAAACAGTAAATTCGCTATATTTCCCTTCTATACTCTCCACACTGACATACCTCCATGCTCCCGGGCTACATTCATCACATAGTTCAGTCCCAAACCGAAACCGGATACTTTCTTCTTCCTCATCCTCATTCCGGGTAATGACGCGTTCAAACTTATCAAATACAACCGTTGAGCCGCAAGCGGAATACCGATTCCATTATCCCGCACCCCTGATCTGAATATACTGTCCGGAAAGGCAGGAAGTAATCTGTATATCTATTGTATCCTTAGAATATTTCACAGCATTATCTATCAGGTTACTTAAAGCCTCTTTCAGATACCTCATCAGCATAAGCTCCCTCTGCCTGCAAATCAACCTGAAATGTGATAGGCTTTTCTGCCTTAGCCGTGAACGTGTGTACCAACTCATCCACCATAGGACGGAGTTGAATCCAATTCTTATCCAACAGTAATTGTCCATGTTCCAGTTTAGAGATAGTCAGTACTTTATTGGCCAGTGCAAGCAAATGTTGAGCTTCCGCCTCCAGAATATCGAAGTGTTTTTCTTCTTCAGGCTTACTATCTACCTTTCCACTACGAAGCACTTTAAGCCCAATCAGGATGGAACTGATCGGATTCTTCATGTCGTGAACCATAGCAGAAGAGAAATTTCACGCATTCAAGTGCCAACTCATCCTGCCGGCGGATAATATCCACCTGCTTACGTATGGCAAATAATAGAAGTCCCAAAGCCACTATCGTTCCGGAAGAACATATAAAGCAGTTTACCGATGAACCCGGCACGAAGATTCTGGATATAAGCATGTACTCCTGAGTGTCATTCACAGGACATACAAAGGTATAGTGTTGCTCCAACAGTTTCCGATAATCAGAAAAATATCGTAAATCCTGTTTCAATACGATAGAATCACCGTGTAAAGGTACCGTATCCAGGCGAAACTTGATCCGCTTCAAATCCACTTCATCCAGTTCATTACGGAAAAAGGCAGCCAGATCCTTAGTTTGTCCGGCTTCAAATGCATCCGTCGCACGGCCGTAAGCTTCTGTGGATATTACGTATCACTTGCTGCCGATTCAGTCCGAAACTTCGTCCTACCCAATTTCCAAGCAAGTACAGGACAGTTGCTGTTGCAGTTATTGTAAGAAGTATATAATACGACTTTTTCATCAAGCATTCTATATTTCAGGCAAATATAGATAAACTTTTCTTTCCACCTTAACGTAAAGATAACATTCTGATAACCTAAATTAATTTCATACTCTTGTTATCTTTGCAGCGTAGAAATCAGTAAAAAGGAATTATGGAAAAGAAAAGAAGCAAATAAGGAACCATTCAACCGCCCGGATGGAGTGGAAGTGAAACTCACAGCAAAGTCTATCAACATAAGAGGATTTCTGTTTTTCTTCATTCTGTTCCTGATAGGTAGCTATCTGTTTGTTTATGTATGGGATGAACCTTCATCCTATAGTGCCGGTCGTTTATTAGGTACCACTGTAAAAAGGAATCAGTAGTCCCCAAGTTATGCTTTTGCATATTTTTACCTCGTGTTTTATATACTAATCCAGGCAGGGATTCTTTACTGTTTTAGCGGAAAGGATAAAAAGCTCCTACACTGGCATTTTGACTGGACTGGAGTAGGATTTTCTCTGACTCGTCCTATTCCATTGAAGTTCTATCGGGTATCCTTATTATTACCGGGCATCTTATTGGGAGTGATGCCTGCAATCCATGGATTCTGTACAGGAGAGGCCAATATATTCTTTCTGGGATTATTCGGTATTCTGGGTGGTACGGGAGATTTTTTTTTTGGTACAGCCTTCGTGCCTTTGATGACGAGGACCCGCTACTGCCGGTAAAAAGCCTTCAGGCCACTATTATAAAAGCGCAATTACGGAAAGAATGACTAAAGATTCCAAATCACCATTGTAATAAAGATCATCTCCATACCTTCTGCAACCAAACCATTAGGAAACATTCCTAAACAAACAGGCAATCATCTGTCTTTACCCTAGATCTTTTTGCATTCTACACTAAGCCTTATTGGGTATTAACCTTTGATCAGCGGCCGGTTAACCTTGGTTGACGAGCCTATTAATCAAGGTTAATCGGCCGGTTAACCAAGGTCAACACCTGATTATTCCTAAGCTAAATGAGATATTTCACTGATTATAAACAGAATAACAGCTGATGTAAAACAAATGAATGCCCCATTCCGTTAAGGGCTGATTATAGACCAAAACCAGGACGAGACTTGTAACGGGGAGTGAGAGTAACCCAAGCCTTACCCTCAAGGATAGAAGTGTTTTTACTACCACCACACTTAACATCCTAATTATTTGATCTATCCCTAAAGTGAGGGTAGTGAGGGTAGATTGCGGGAAACTATTTTATTGGTATCTATTCCTTTTCGCCGAATGCCAAATCTCCTGCATCTCCCAGTCCGGAACAATATACGAATGCTCATTTATCTCCGGATCAATGGCTGCACACCAGATTGTTAGAGTCTTGTCTTCAGGGGAGTGGATATTTCAGCAATGTTCCACAGCCTGACGGCTGGCAATGATGGCAGAAGCGACATGTATCTCCGCCGGATGCCCCTTCGTCAGCATAGGTTGGTAACTTTGTCTCCATATTGCTATCTTCGTTAAGAATGAAGCTTCTGAAAATTCAGTATGGTGGACTTCTGACGAATATAAAAATGATAACAAACCTTGTACAGAAGAAGCTTGGGCTGATTTGAAAGCTAAAGCTGTAAAACAATTGAGCGGCAAGCGTTTGTTCGTTGTTGATACATTCTGCGGTGCTAATGCTGCAACTCGTATGAAAGTACGTTTCATTATGGAAGTGGCTTGGCAGGCTCACTTCGTAACTAACATGTTCATCCGTCCTACTGCTGAAGAACTGGAAGCTTATGGAGAACCTGATTTTGTATGTTTCAACGCTTCTAAAGCAAAAGTTGACAACTATAAAGAACTGGGCTTGAACTCTGAAACAGCTACTGTTTTCAACTTGAAGACTAAAGAACAAGTTATCCTGAATACTTGGTACGGTGGTGAAATGAAGAAAGGTATGTTCTCTATCATGAACTACATGAACCCGCTTCGTGGTATCGCTTCCATGCACTGCTCTGCTAATACAAATATGGAAGGAACTAGTTCGGCTATCTTCTTCGGTTTGTCTGGTACAGGTAAGACTACTTTGTCTACTGATCCGAAACGTAAGTTGATCGGTGACGATGAACACGGATGGGATGACGAAGGTGTATTCAACTACGAAGGTGGTTGCTATGCTAAAGTTATCAACTTGGATAAGGAAAGTGAACCCGATATCTACGCTGCTATCAAACGTGACGCTTTGCTGGAAAACGTAACAGTTGATGCTAACGGTAAGATTGATTTCGCTGATAAGAGCGTAACAGAAAACACTCGTGTTTCTTATCCTATCTATCATATTGAAAACATCGTTAAACCTATCTCTAAAGGTCCTCACGCTCAACAAGTTATTTTCTTGTCAGCTGATGCATTCGGTGTATTGCCTCCGGTATCTATCTTGAACCCTGAACAAGCTCAGTATTACTTCTTGTCTGGATTTACAGCTAAATTGGCTGGTACAGAACGTGGTATCACTGAACCGACTCCGACATTCTCTGCTTGCTTCGGTGCTGCTTTCTTGTCATTGCATCCTACTAAGTATGCTGAAGAATTGGTTAAGAAGATGGAAAAGACTGGTGCTAAAGCATACTTGGTTAACACTGGTTGGAACGGTACTGGTAAACGTATCTCTATCCGTGATACTCGTGGTATCATTGATGCTATTCTGGATGGTTCTATTGATAAGGCTCC
>VOFH01001895.1_pt1 | contig 14442 bp, 25 predicted proteins | sample 5384091 | NCBI WGS metagenome assembly VOFH01 (sample SAMN12384727, study PRJNA508395) | human gut metagenome | isolation source: healthy gut G | host: Homo sapiens
CAAGAGGCCATAAAGACATGTTTGGTTCAATTTTGGCGCCACCGACTATGCCGGAAGCAGATTACGGCGTGATTTTTTATGCACGGGCAGGGTTATCATAACATGTGCGGTCACGGAACCATTGCGACATCGACCATTGCAATTGAAACGGGTCTGGTAGAGGTAAAAGGAACCCGGAAACCATTATTCGTCAGGAGGCTCCTGCCGGTCTGGTAACCATTAAGGCGAAGGTCAAGGGACGGCAGAGCGGAACAGATATCCTTTCAGAATGTACCGGCGTTCCTATATAAACAAGATGTTGTGATTAACGTACCGGGTTATGGGAGATAAAGCTTGATATATCCTTCGGCGGCAGTTTCTTCGCAGTGGTGAATCAAGATCAGCTGGGAATGGAAATCTGCCCAGAAAAACGGATCAAAATTTGTGGAAGCAGGGATGGCCATTATCAAAGCGGCCAATAAGCAGATTCAAGTAGTTCATCCGGAACTGCCGGACATCAATACCATCGATCTTTGTGAAATTTACGGACCGGCAAAAGTCAGCAGATGCAGACATGCAGAATATCACTATATTCGACTATCAAATCGACCGTTCTCCTTGCGGTACTGGCACCTGTGCAAAGCTGGCTACACTTTTTATGCGAAAGGAGAACTGGGCGTCAACCAGGACTTTGCTTATGAAAGCGTACTGAAGACAAAATTCACCGGCAGAATTATCGGAGAAACAACAGTCGGCGATTATCCCGCAATTATCCCGCAGATAACGGGCAGCGCTTATATCACAGGGTACAGTCAGTTTATGATCGACCCAGAAGATCCGGTAAAATACGGATTCGCATTAGGCTAGAGGAAGGAGGTCATTTATGCAGCTTTTAAATAAAGCAGATATCGACAAAATATTTTCAATGAAAGAAGCGGTCGAGGCGGTAAAAGAAGCTTTTGCCCTTTATTCTCAAGGTAAGGCTGAAAATCCTCTGAGAACAAACATATACGCTAAAAATACGAGGGAATCTCTTATTTATGCCCACCTATGCAGAAGATGCAGGCTATGCATCTTTTAAAGATTATCAATATCTACCCAGAGAATATGATGAAAGGCATACCGACCAGTTTTGCCCAGGTTATCCTGATTGATGCAAAGTCGGGAGATATCATAGCTATGCTGGACGGTACCTACGTTACCCAACTTCGAACAGGAGCCGCCTCTGGCGTATGCTTCGATGTATTGGGTCGGAAAGATGCGAAAATCGGAGCCTTAATAGGAACTGGCGGTCAGGCTCAAACCCAGCTGGAAGCGATGCTTTGCGGTTAGAGATCTGGACATCGTCAAAGTACATGACCTCTCCATCGAACGAACAGAGGCCTTTGTAAAAATGATGAAAGAAAGACTTAACGGATATGGCACAGAGATTGTTGCGGCAGCTTCGGCCGACGAGGCTGTTGAGGAAGCAGATCTGCTGATTACTGTAACGCCGTCGAAAAAGCCGGTATTCGACGCATCTAAGTGTAAGGCGGGCCTTACTGTCAGCTGCGTAGGGGGCTTATCAGCCTGATATGCAGGAGATGGATCCAAAGATTCTCACTCGTGCAGATAAGATTTTCTTTGATTCTAAAGATGCCGTATTAGAGGAGTCGGGCGATATTCTCATTCCTATGGCCGATGGAACAATCACGGAAAATGATTTCACCGGCGAGATTGGCCAGGTGATTTGCGGCGAGCTTACAGGGCGTGAACATGATGAGGAAATCATCGTCTTTGAAACAGTAGGAATTGGAATGCAGGATCTGGTTACAGCGAAAACAATTTATGAAAAGGCAATCGCTGCAGGAATTGGCACGGCGTGGAAATAGATAAAACAGGAAAGGAGCTGTCTATGCCCCATATCAGTTTATCCCTTTATCCGGGAAGAAGCAGAGAAGAAATTGAAATGATGTGCCGCAATTTACAGCAATGCTTAGTACAAACGGCTGGCTGGAAACCCGACGATATATCCGTATCGGTGGAAGGAATCGGCGCAGAAGCGTTTGCAGCCAAGGTAAAAAGCAAAATGCAGAACGAAACAATCGTTATTTCATCAGATTATATTAGATAGGAGATTCAAAATGGATACTACAAGAAGCTATTGGAACGGAAAAAAGCAGTTCACAGACGTACGATGATGAAAGGAGCAGGATACTGCGATTGTGATATTAGAAATAAACCTCACATCGGCGTAGCCAACACCTTTATGGAAGGTTCGCCGGGAACAGCGCACCTGCGCACTCTGACAGAGAAGATCAAGCAGGGGAATCTGGGAAGCCGGTGGAATTCCTGTGGAGTTCGGTGTACCTGCGACTTGTGGAAACGTAGCAAACGGAGCCCCTGAGCTGAAGTACGAACAGGCGGCAAGAGATATCGTAGCGGCTTCCATCGAATTTTGTAGCCAAAGTCCACAACTTTGACGGTCTGGTTACTGTTGCATCTTGTGACAATATCATCGCGGGATGTTATCTGGCAATGGCCAGATTGGATTTACCTGCACTGTGCGTGACAGGCGGTTCCATGACAGCCGGCCTTTACAAAGGAGAAAAGATGGTACAGGCACAGCTTGACGTCGCTGCCCTCAGCGTCGATGATGAAGAGGTCCTGAGTGAAATGGAAGAGTGCGTCTGCCCGTCCTTCGGTGCATGTCCTTCCATGGGAACTGCAAATACCATGCAGATGACAGGAGAAATTCTGAACCTGGTATGGCCGGGAACAGGAACCATTCCATCTATTGACAATCTGAAGCTGAGAAAGTGCAGTGAAGCCGGCAGAGCCATTGTAAAGATGACCATCGAAGATCGCAAAGCCTTCTGTTCTCATGACCAGGAGACCTTCATGAACGCTATCGCATTCGCCATGGCCACTGCCGCATCGACGAATATCGTATTACACCTGATTGCCATTGCCAACGAGCTGGGCATCAAAATCACTTTAGACGACTTTGACCACTATGCAGATAAGATTCCTTGCATTACCGGGTAATTCCAAGCGGCCCTTATACCGTAGTTGATTTCCACTACGCTGGCGGTCCATTGACAGTAATGAAGATGATCGAAAAGGAAATCTACACAGACGTGCCGACCATGGATGGACGTACATGGAAAGACCTTCTTGCAAATATAGAGGCTAAGAGCTCTGATATTATCAGAACTCTTGATAATCCGCTGTTCAATGAACCGGGGCTGAAGATTCTAAAAGGGCAACCTATCCCCGACGGGCTCTATCGTTCGTCCGACAGGGGTTCCTGCTGAGATGAAGCAGTTTTCGGGCAAGGCGAAAGTATTCAGCAGTGACATGGAATCCTGGGACGCCATCGAGCGCGGAGAAATCAAACCGGGAGACGTAATCGTCATCCGTTATGAAGGCTGCGTAGGCGCTCCGGGTATGACCGAACTCATGTCCTCTACGGATGCGCTTCTTGCAAAGGGCCTGAGACAAGAGCGTAGGACTCATTTCCGATGCCAGATTCTCGGGCTTCAATTACGGGCGCTATCGTCGGACATGTGACACCGGAAGCTGCAAAAGGCGGCTTGATTGCGCTGATTGAAGAGGGTGATATCATCACTGTGGATACGGTGAAAGGTACCATCAACCTGGAAGTTCCGGAAGAAATCATCGCAGAACGCAGAAAGAACTGGGTCTGCCCTGAACCAAAGGTGAAAACCGGCTTGCTGGCAATCTATGCAGAAAACTGCAGACCTGCTGATGAAGGCGGAGCTATGCAGCCTTGGGACATTGATTTTAAATAGACGCCGCAGATATTTTGATAATTTTGAGGAAATCATGGAAAACAATACAGGCAGAATACCTGAAAAACGTGAAAAAGAGTTTGGAATAGGAACGTTTATCTTCCTGATCATATTAATTGGAGCCATCGCTTATATGGCTTCGGTCATGGGCATTGGACCTATGTTTAAGACTTTGCTGAATACAGCGTACAGTGTTCTGATTGAAACCGTTCTTTACATCTGCGCCATCTGCGTCATCATGGGTGCTGTTTCTGCCCTGCTGACTGAATTCGGAGTTGTTGGCCTGGCCCAATGGCTGATTAACCCGATCATGAAACCGCTGTACAACATGCCAGGCGCAGCTTCCTTGGGTATCGTAACCACCTTCCTTTCGGATAATCCGGCAATACTGGCGTTATCGCAGGATGCGAAGACTCGCAAGTACTTTAAGAAATATCAGACGCCTGCCCTGTGCAACCTAGGTACGGCCTTCGGTATGGGTATGATTGTCTGCACTTTCATGCTGGGCCTTGGAACGGAGTTCCTCCCGGCAGTGGCCGCAGGACTTGGCGGATGCGTCATAGGAAGTATCATATCGACAAGATTGATGCAGTTCTTTACCAAGAGACACTATGTGAAAGAAGGCGTCTGGGAAGAAATGCTGGAAATGGAGGAGTTTGATTCTCCTGCAGAACCTACGGAGAACACATCAAAGTCCGAAGAAGTCAAGAAAAAAGGTCTCTTCAGCAGAGTAATGGACTGTCTTCTTGAAGGCGGCAAGCTGGGGTGGCAGATCTGCTTTGCAACGACACCGGGCGTTATCTGTATCTGCACATTGGTCATGATTTTGACCTTTGGTCCGGGAACAGGAGAAGACGGCGTAGCTGCGTATACGGGCGCTGCATATGAGGGAATTGAAGTTCTCCCTAAGCTGGGGATCTGATTTCACCGGTCACGAAAGTATTATTCGGCTTCCAGGATGGAAGCAATATCGTAGTTCCCATCACTTCACTGGGTGCTGTAGGCGCAGCCATCGGCATGATTCCGCAGATGATTACCAACGGACTCGTGGGAGCAAATGAAATCGCAGTATTTACTGCAATGGGTATGTGCTGGTCAGGTTATCTGAGCACACACGTTTCTATGATGGACGCCCTGGGCAGAAGAGAGTTGATTCCATCCGCTTTGATTTCTCACACCATCGCCGGACTATGCGCAGGCGTTTCCGCTCACTACATATTCCTTCTCGTAGGCTAGTCATGAGAAGAGAACGCAACGAAAGACACGAACATTAACAGGAGGCAGAAATGAACGAATATTTAAGTTCCAAAATGGACGTCTTTTTTCAGGGGATAAAGGATTGTTTGCAATCTACGACATCTCGACAAAACTGGAAAGAAGCGGACAGAAAATCATACATATGGAGATCGGCAAACCTGACTTTGACACTCCTAAGGCCATTAAAAAGGCGGGAATTCAAGCCATTGAGGAAGGCGTTGTGCAGTATGCGCCTCCTGGCGGGATTTTCGAACTAAAAGAAGCCATTACCGATTGGACACAGAGAAAATACGGATTGGAGTACGATCCTGAAAGTGAACTGCTGATTACGGTCGGCGCAAGTGAAGCGATTCATCTGGTTTGGAGCGGATTATTGGATCACGACGAAGAGGTGATGATTCCAAGTCCCTACTACGGTTCCTACGTATATCAGGTGGTTTCTGCAGACGCAAAATACGTTGAGGTGCCAGTCTTAAAGGACGGAGATATCAGGTACGATATTGCCGAATTCGAAGCGAGAATTACAGATAAGACCAAAATATTGCTGATCAATTCTCCCAACAATCCGACCGGATATGTGATGAGCGATGAAGAGATGCAGGCAGTTGCTGACTTCGCCATAAAGCACGACCTGATCGTGGTGTCAGACGAATGTTACGACCACTTCGTATTCGACGGTGAGTTCAAGAGCATTGCAACACTGCCGGGAATGAAAGAACGGACCCTGGTGGTCAATTCTACCTCGAAGACCTTCTCTATGACAGGATGGCGAGTCGGCTATATACTGGGTGATGCGGGCATTATCGGCACGCTGCAAAATATTCACGAGCATCTGGCCATCTGTCCTACATCCTTTGCCCAGCAGGGCTCCATCGTGGCGTATAAACAGGAACTTCCGGAGACGAAGGTCATGGTGGACGAGTACAGGAAAAGAAGAGAGTACATTATCGGCGCTCTTGACAAAATTGAAAAGCTGTCCTTTTATGAACCGCAGGGCGCTTTCTATGTATTCATAGACGTCAGCAAAACGGGACAGAGCGGAGCTGACTTCTGTCTGGGTCTGCTGAACAAGAAAGGCGTTGCCACGGCTTCAGGAGAGTCCTTTGGAAAACAGTGGGTTGATTATATCAGAATCTCCTATTGTTGTTCCATGGACGATATCCAGAAAGCCATGGAGTTGATTCAAGAATATATAGACGAGATAGAGAAGCTACAGTAATCATGAAGTTACCTGATAATTTCGGTCTCATATAAACGGAGTAAGGAGTTGGAGCAAGCGCTTCAGCTCTTTACTTCGTTTATATTTAAATACAGACTGCTGGCCTTTTGCGCTCATTGACTTTCCTATAGAAAAAAGATAAAATAGAGTATCAAACATAGGAAGGTGAATGCAAATGAATTTTACAGATATGAGCTGCAAAGAGTTTACAGAGGTTTTTAGCGAGCAAAGCGCCTGTTCCCGGTGGCGGCGGCGCATCTGCCCTGGCAGGCGCTTTAGGTACTGCCTTGGGCAGTATGGTCGGCCAGTTGACCTTGGGTAAGAAAAAGTATGCCGAGGTAGAGTCGGACATCAAAGTCTTGATGGAGAAGGCCTCTAAACTGCAGATGGAGCTTTTAACCCTGGTAGAAAAGGATGCAGAAGTATTTGAGCCTTTGTCAAAGCCTACGGCATGCCCAAAGAAACCGAGGCGGAAAAAGCGAAGAAAGAGGGGGTCATGGCAGTGGTTCTGAGGGAGGCAGCAGAAGTGCCTCTGGAAATCATGCGCAAATGTTGTGAGGTCATCGACCTGCAGGCTGAATTTGCGGCGAAGGGCAGTCGTCTGGCCGTCAGTGATGCGGGGAGGCGTCATTTTCTGTAAGTCCGCATTACAGGGCGCCAGTCTCAACGTCTTCATCAATACGAAGTCCATGAAGGACCGGCAGTTAGCAGAGAAAATCAACAGTGAAGCAGATGAAATGCTCTGCGAATATACTGTGAAAGCAGATGAAGTTTTCGCCTCCGTATTCCACCAGCTGAGAAAATAGACTAGAAAGGAACACTATGGAAAAAGTATTAAAAGGAAAAATCGTTGCAGATGCAATCAATCAAGGAATTTTGAACAGGATGCCGGCCCTGTACGAACGCGGGATCGTACCGACCCTTGCCATCGTCAGAGTTGGTGAAAATCCCAGTGATATCGCCTATGAAAATGGGGCGGTAAAGAAGGCGAAGACGCTGGGGCTTCAACCAGAAAAAGTTTATCTGTCCTGCCGATATCGATCAGAGAGATTTGATTGAAGTCATCAAAGCAATTAACAATGATGAGAAAATTCATGGAATTTTACCCTGCAGCCGCTTCCCGAATCAATTGATGCAGACGCAGTCAGAAACACGCTTTGTCCGGAAAAGATCTGGACTGTATTTCTGACGCTTCTCTCTCTCGCTTGTTTCTTGGCGAAACAACAGGTTTTGCTCCCTGCACGGCGGAAGCCTGCATCGAAATTCTCAAATATAATCATATTGAAATAAAAGGGAAAAAATAGTGGTAATCGGCAGAAGCATGGTGATTGGAAAGCCAGTGGCCATGATGCTTCTCAAAGAGAACGCCACCATTACGATCTGCCATACGAAGACAGCAGAAGCAGATTTGAAGGATCTCTGCCGGGGAGCGGATATCGTTATCGCGGCAGCGGGTCATGCGGGTACCCTGACGGCGGATATGGTCAGCCCTGGACAAGTAATCATCGATGTAGGGATTAACTTCAACGAAGAAGGTAAAATGCTGGGAGACGTAGATTTTGAGGCTGTCAGCAAGATTGCCTGCTGCAGCTACGCCAGTTCCCGGCGGTGTAGGCAGCGTAACCACCACGCTTTTAATGAAACACCTGGTGGAGGCTGCTGAAAGAACAGTAAAATAAAGCCGCTGAGCAAATCACATCTAATCCATCATACAAATCGGGGCAAACGCCTTCGACTGCATCGCCGCCATGGAAATCTTTCAGGAAGGATAATTTTCCGCAATGCATTAATATTCATATTGACGAAATTTTATTTATGGAGTACAATACTAAACAGTATAAATAAAATGGAGGAAAAAATATGAAGCGGAAAGTAATCTTGTATATGGCGGTAAGCCTTGATGGATATATTACAGACAAAGACGGCCGTACCAATTGGCGTAATGGTGAAAGTGAGTTTTACCAGGGCGATTACGGTAAGAGTGGTTTTCTCTCTATCGTAGACACCGTCATCATGGGAAAAAAATACTTACAAGAAAATCATGGACAAGGAGGGTGCTGACAACTGGCCATACAAGGATATGACCACCTATGTCATCACCCATTTGCCGGATGAGGATACGGAAGCGATTAAATTTGTCAACACAAGAATGAGTACTTTCTTACAGAAGTTATTACAGGAAGAGGGTAAGGATATCTGGATCTATGGCGGTTCTGATATCGCTAACCAGGTCATCAGAGAGAACATGGTAGACGAATATCATCTGACCATTCACCCCGATCATTCTCGGCGGCGGCGAGAGATTATTTAACGACAAGAACAAAGAAATCAAGCTGCACCTTGTAAAGAATGTGGCGAAGAACGGGGTCATCGACTGCCTCTATGAGAAACAATAGTCATAAAGAAAACGCACACTTCGTGATATGAGGTGTGCGTTTTACATGGGCATCTTATACGACGCGTTCCAAGCCAGCCATAGGCTGGGGAACGCCAGCATAAATTCTGTCACGCAAATAGCCTTGGCTCTTTGGACAGAATATTATGAGCTGAGCATCATTTCGAGGGAATTGTCGTTGAAGAACGTATTTGCATTGTAGAGGAACATCACTTCTGTGATTTCCTCCGCTTTGATAATATCATCGATATTATCGAAGAAATATCTAGGGTCCACTACGACGATTTCTCTGTAGCTCTGTGCCAGGAAAGGTATAAAGCTGTTGGCATAAGAATCCTTGACCAGAAGCAGTCTCTTCGATGATTTGGTCGGTGTTTTGATGGTATACATCGGGTGGTTGCTGCCGCCAAAAAACAGTGTAGGCGTCTTTGGTATCCAGATTATCCAGCTGATAAAATTCCGTGGTCTTTGTCTTTGTATCTGCATAGTAGATGACAGAGTTGTTATAGTCCTTATCTTTATACGGCATGTAGATTTTGATTGCGTCGTTGACACCGTTGACAAAGCCGCTCTTTGAAGCCAGTGTGCCGCGGAAATCATTCTTTACTACGTAAGGTTTGTAGGTCACCTCGTCTGTCAGCTTCATCTTTTTAACTGCCTGCTTATAAGCTAAATAGGCGCCGTCGGTGGTCCAGTGATGGTCTGTTCTATAGTAAATTTGTGTATCTTCCGTGTGTGTTGCAAAAGTATCTCGCACGTCAATCGGTGTGTAACCGTAACGCTTGATCTCCTTGAAAAATTTATCCATGGACTGATCTTGATCGTTGAGCTTTGTAAAATTAGGCAGCTTCTCTTCTAAGATATTTCCTGCATTGGGAGCCAGCAGAAAAAGGCGTCTAGTTTTTGTATTGCCTTTTAAATTGTTTCAGACTGGAGAGGGTGTTCTCCAGCAATTTATCGCTCGGAACTGTCAATTCTTCCATCAGGTAATTATCTTTACAGCGATAGACTCCGTTAGACTCCAGCTTTCCGGCTGTGACGTCAGCGGTCGCCTTGATTTTAATAAAGGCATTACGCAGCAGGAATTGATCGTTGACGTAAGTCTCTAATTTGCTCTCGTAACGGCCTTCCATATAATTTGAAAGAGAGAATTCAGGTTTCTCTTGCAATACCCGGTTTTCTTCCTCAGAAAAGCCTTTGTCCGGCGTAAAGATATTGATGATGAAGGTCACTGCGAGGAGTACAATGAAGCATAATCCCAGAATAGACGACATCGCTTTTTTGTTCATTTGTAATTCCTCCTCTCCTTAGAATCTAAAGTACAGGAATGGGTTGTAGCTGCTGAAAATCAGATAAGCTGTAGCCAAAACCAGTACTAACAAAATCATTATAATAGCGATCACTGCATTCTTTTTTTGCACAAAATATTGAACTGCTTCATCGGCTCCGGCGTAGACGTCAGGCATCCGATAGCAAGCAGAATCAAATTCGTTCTCAGCAAATAGAGCGTATAGGTGTTGGCAAAGGTACGCCGCCCATGCAGAACAAGACCTTCAGGTATTCTAAGGCTGCTGAAAGATCTGTACTGCTGAAGAAAACCCAGCCGATCATGACGATAATCATGGCATAAAGATGCTGTGCCCAGGTCGGGGCTTTTTCTATATATTTTCCAATCAGGTACTTTTCCAAGATCAGAAGTACGCCGTAATACAGTCCCCAGACGACGAAATTCCAGCTGGCGCCGTGCCAAAGCCCTGTCAGGGACCACACGACCAAAAGGTTGATGATATGCCTGTGCACGGAAACACGATTACCACCCAACGGAATGTAAACGTACTCTCTAAACCAGGTGGAAAGAGACATATGCCACCTGCGCCAGAATTCCGTGATGGTCTTTGAAATATAAGGATAGTTGAAATTCTCCATAAATTCAAAACCAAACATCCTTCCAAGACCGATAGCCATATCGGAGTAGCCGCTGAAATCAAAAAGTAAATCTGTAAAGTGTAAGCGATAATGCCAATCCAGTAGGTCAGCACGGAAACCTGACTGTCCGATACGGCCATAATCTGCGTATAAATCGCTCCCAGATTATTGGCCAGAATGACTTTTTTGCCGAGGCCGAGAAGGAACCGCATGGTGCCGTCACCAAATTTTTCTAAGGTTACATGCCTTTCATCCAACTGCTCTGCGATGTCCTTGTATTTTACGATAGGACCAGCAATGAGCTGCGGAAACAGAGAAAGGTAGAGCGTAAACTTTAAAGGGTTTACCTGCACTTTACATTTCCTCTGTATACATCAAAGATGTAGGAAAGAGCCTGGAAGGTATAGAAGGAGATACCAATGGGCAGCGCTAAAGCGGTGTATTTGATATCTGTACCGAGAATTCCATTGACGGTATCCATCAGGAATCCGTAATATTTGAAAAAAGGAAAGAATGAAAAGGTTTACGACTACTGTAAATATAAGAGTCGATTTACCTGAACTCTGATGGACTTTTTCGCTCTTCCAATATCGATGGCCATAAAATAGTTGAATATGGCGCTGAAAATCATTAAAATACATAAACAGGCTCTCCCCCAGCTGTAGAAAAAAATGCTGGCGATGAGGAGCACGATATTCTTTTGCTTTTTTCGGTACGACGAAATAAGCTAGCAACACGATAGGCAGAAAGTAGAAGAGGAATACAATGCTGCTAAATAGCATCTTTGAACACCTCCTCATACTTTTCCGGAGTTTTGCTGACACAGTAGAACAGATAGTTGCCTTTTGTCGTTACAATGGCGTTTTCAGCATCGCCACCTGTTCTGGTCCATAACCTTCAAAGGTTTTTTAATTTGTGAAGCGATTCTAGCGTCGACCGCATCTTTTACTGATGTCAGGTCGTCCTTGCTGTGTGCTTTTACAACCAGTACTTCTTCGACGCTGAGCGCTTCTTTTCCTTTATAAAAAGATATGTGATTCGTACTGTTCGTAGTCAAGTCCGAAAAACTGCATCAGGTTGCGGTTATCACATTTGGCCATTTTCTCTATATTCGTTTTTCTTTTAACTGGTTCTCTATATCCTCCATAGGCAGGTCCTTTGCATTTCCATCAGCGTAAACCATTGCAAGGAATCCGACCAAAACAACGACGAAAACTATTTTCTTTGTCATCATAACCCCGCTTTCAATATCATGTTATTCATCCAGAGTGGGTAGAATTCTGATACAACGTGAATTCCGTCTCCTGCATAATAGTTTGGATGATCTTCAATGATATAACTATTGTCAATATAAGTTAATTTTAAGTCCTTGCACATCTCTTTCAGCCCATTGTTGAATTTTTTTTGTAGTTTGATAAAATTGTATTTTTGCAATGGCGTCCTTAGATGGCGGGGTAATTCCGTTGATTAAAATTCTCGTGTCTGGAGAAGTTTTTGAATTCTTTGATTAACTTTGTATATTTTTCGATAAACAAATCTGCGTTTCCGGAGTAGTTTCCCATATCGTTCATACCGAAAGACATAAAGGCAAACTTAGGGTAGGTATTTGCGGCAGATGAGAATAAATCGTCTCCTGAAATGATCGACGCGCCGATTTTACAGAAAACCTGATCACTGCCAAGATAACCATAATCCACCAGACCTTCTGTGATGGAATCGCCGAGAATGACGCTGGTGCCAAAGATTTTTCTGTATTGCGCTTTTGTCAGTCTTTTCGTGACATCAAAAGTTCCCCTGGCTTCTGTTGTCTCAAGTTTTTGATCTTTGATTCCACTGTGGTCACTTTTGAGTAATCGAAAGTGGAAATCGCCGACAAATTGGTATTAATTGTCTTTGAACTGTAGTCGGCGGAGCTGTTCTTTTCATAAAATTTATAAAAAATAGACTTACCAGTATCAGTAAGACTAAGATAAAGATCAAATATTTCTTACCATGTGTTTTTCTTGCTTGCGTTTTTACTCTCATTTTTTCCCATTCCTTTCAAATACTTAAATAAAGATTACCTATATAATAATAGCAAAAAAAGTAAAATCAATAGATAGGGGACTTTTTTTCTTAATAATTTTTAAGGTATATTTTGCCCGAAAAATTGACTTTTATGTTAACTAGGAGTGGAATGTTGGCAGAAGGTTTTTCTTGACAGGTGTCTACTGAATGATGTAAATATGCAATATAAAAAGACTTTGCCGCCGGTTACGGAGCAAAGTCTTTTTTCTCATTAGATTAATGAAGCGATTTTATCACCGGTTTCTTTCGTACCGATAGATTCTTTTCCGGCGCAGATGTCAGGTGTTCTGTAGCCTGCGGCTAAGAACTTTTGACGGCCTCTTCGATATCGTCAGCTTCTTGAGATAATTCGAAAGTATATCGCAGCATCATGGCCACGGAAAGAATTGTGGCGATAGGGTTTGCCAGATTTTGTCCCGCAATATCTGGAGCAGAGCCGTGGACTGGTTCATACATTCCGAAGTTACCAGTTGCTAAGCTGGCAGAAGGCAGCATACCGATGGAGCCAGTAATCTGGTTTGCCTCATCGGACAGAATATCGCCGAAGATATTGCTGGTCACTAAGACGTCAAACTGCTTTGGATTTCTCACAAGCTGCATGGCAGCGTTGTTACATAGAGGTTTTCCAATTCTACTTCAGGATAGTTTTTCCCGACTTCTGCAACAACTCTTCTCCAGAGTCTTGAACTTTCTAAAACGTTGGCCTTATCCACGCTGGTCACTTTCTTTATTTCGCTTCATGTCCATGTCAAAGGCGACTGCGGCAATTTTTTAACTTCACCTTCCGAATACTGCTCAATATCGTAGGCAGCAGGTCCCATGTCCGTTTTTGTGCCTTTTTCGCCAAAGTAGATGCCGCCGGTCAGCTCTCTGACGACGACGATATCAAGACCTCCGTCTATAATCTCTGCCTTGAGAGGGAGGCGTCGGCAAGTTCGTCAAAGACCATAGCAGGTCTCAGATTTGCGAAGAGTCCCAAGGCCTTTCGGAGACCGAGAAGGGCTCTCTCCGGTCTTTCGTCGCCTGGAAGGTCATCCCATTTGGGACCGCCTACTGCACCAAGCAGAACTGCATGGCTGCCTTTGCAGATATCTACTGTATCCGTCGGCAGGCATTTGCCTGTTGCATCGATGGCAGCGCCGCCGGCCAGTACGTATTGCAGTGAAAGGTGTGTCCGTATTTTTTTCGCCGATCTTGTCGAGGACTTTAATGGCTTCGGTCACCACTTCAGGACCGATCCCATCGCCTTTGACTACGGCTATATCGTAATTCATATCTTCCTCCATTTGCTTGTCTTTTTTCTGTCAGGCGGTGTTGTAGGCTGCAAGTCGGTATTTGAAGCCCCAGCACGATTTGTTAGCAAATCGTTGCAGGTCTCATGCGAGAAATGCTCAAATTTTCAATTTGATGCATTTTACCGCCACGTACTTAGGGTACGCCCGTTCCTTATTGCAGTCTACGCCTTGCCTGACGCAAAAAAAATTCTGCGCAATATTGTGTCTTTTTTTCTGTCAGGCGGTGACGGCTGACTATTTAATACTGTTCAGCAGGCCGCCTTTTGCAATCATGTCTTTGATGAAATCAGGGAAGGGCAGAGCCTGGTAGGTTTCTTTTTAGTAACATTGGTGATGATTCCAGTGTTGAAATCGACTTCTACTGTATCTCCGTTTTCAATGCTTTTGGCTGGCCTCTGCACATTCTAAAATGGGCAGACCGATATTGATGGAGTTTCTGTAGAAGATTCTGGCAAAGGTGGTTGCAATGACGCAGCTTACACCACAGGTTTTTAGAGTTGCCGGCGCGTG
>VOFH01001412.1_pt1 | contig 14439 bp, 21 predicted proteins | sample 5384091 | NCBI WGS metagenome assembly VOFH01 (sample SAMN12384727, study PRJNA508395) | human gut metagenome | isolation source: healthy gut G | host: Homo sapiens
TCGCCGTTGGTGTCTACAATTTCTCCGCGAGCAGCACTCAAATTTACAGTAGAAACATAGGTTGCATCTGCCTGTTGCAAGTATTGTTCCCTGTTTATCAATTGCCAGTCGACCAGTCGGTATACAATACACCCATACAAACCAAAAGGATACCGCCCAATGCAGCGTAACGCAATTTGATACGGTCTTTTATGGGACTGCGTTTTCTTTTTCCGGATTTACGAAATTTCAAATGAGCGGCTCCTTTCTTTCCTGAAGTAGAATGTTACTGTAAAATATGTTTATTTTACATAGCTATATGACGGATGGGTGAACAAAAGAGAAAAAATCGGTAAAGAGAATATTTTTCCGCGTTACGATTGAGAACGTTCTTCGCGTAAGATGTAGGAAAATCCACGATTGAAATAGTAAAACAAAGGAACCAACAGAAAAGTATAAGCAGCACGAGGTAAGTAATGACGGTAGAGTACATAGCCAACTGCATCGTAGCCCTTTAAGATGTATAAAACAGCCATTGAAGCAGTATGACAATAAGAATGGCAGACAATATCATAATTAGGCCGGTCAAAAAGTTATTATGGAATACATCTTGTACCAAAAAGAGATGATAAACAAATCAAACCCAAAAATGGGGGCGTGAAATCCAAACGTGCAGTTGGTGCCGTAGTCTAATAAAAAATCCGCTGAATACACCGTAAAACAGAGAGCAGACAGGGCCCTCAAACATAGCAATGGAACACGCAATCGGAATTAATAATGTTGGTAGAATCCCATAAACAGACGGAATGAGTCCGGGAGTTTGCTGTATGATAAAAAATACAATGATTTCAATGGTATATGCAATGTATCTTAATACTCGAAAACGTTTCATGACTTACCCTCCATTGGAGGAAGCGTTGTTTGTATCCGTGTTGTTCGCCACTTCACCCTGACCGTTAAAGCTGGTAATAATAATGACATCGCGCACGGTTTTAATATCGACAAAAGGTTCCACTGTCGCATACAGAGAAACGTCATTTTCTTCCGGTTTTACTTCAACCGCTTTTCCTATCAATAAATCTTTTGGAAATTTTCCGCCAATGCCGCTGGTAACAATGATATCTCCTTCTTGAACGGTTGTGCCTGCTTCCAATAATCCCAATTTAATCAGTCCTGGTCAGAAAGCTGTGCATTGCTGCTAATGGTACCGCTTTCTCGGTTTACTTTGTCTGTTGCGGAAATATTGGTATCCGGAGACAAAATGGTTGTTACTTCGCAGTACATTGCGCTGACTTGCGATACCCAGCCTACAACACCTTGGTCAGTGATAACGGGATCATTTACTTTTACCCCGGCATTGCTTCCTTGGTCCAGTGTAAACGTATAGTATAAGTTATTTGGGTCACGGTTGATAACGGATGCAGATACAAATTGATAGTCGGGATTATTTTCTTTTTAATCCCAAATAGTTTTTCAGTTGTGCATTTTCCTGTTTATACTGATAAAACTCTACCAGCTGTTGATTTAACTCATTGACTTGTTGTTTTAACTGTTCATTTTCAGCAGCCAAATCTTCATAAGAACGAGTGGCCTCAGAAAGACTTTGCTTGTGCGTTGTTTGTAGCCACGGCAGTTACTTTTTGCATGGGAGAGATAACCGCGCCGAATATATTGAGATAGCCCCTCCTCCTGTACAGGCGGAATAGATAATAACAGCTACCAAAACACAAGTAACTGCGGCAAGTACAATAAAGTTTTACTGCGAAAAAAAGCCTTCACAAGCAGTCCTCCTTTTTCTGTAAGCCAAAAGAATGATTAGAGTGAAAATAAGCAGAGGGCACAAACCCTCCGCTTCCATTTTCGTTTTAAAACGTAATTTATTTACGGCGAGATTTTGTAGTATTGAGTAGGAAGCTCAATTTCCAAACGTTTGCCGGTACCTTCCGCTACACAGTCGATTGCATTTTCAGCAACATGAACGGGCATACCTGTTTCTTGCGTAATTAAACGGTCTAAACCGCGAATCAGGGCACCGCCGCCGGTTAGCATAATTCCATTGTCTATAATGTCCGCCGCTAATTCGGGCGGTGTTTTTCCAATGTATTTTAATTGCATCTACAATATAACCCAAAGGTTCTTCCAGAGCTTCCCGTACTTCGGGACCTGTAATGGTTACGTTTTTCGGAAGTCCATCGGCCATGTTGCGGCCTTTGATGTCCAATGCCGAAGATTCAATTTCTTCGTTGGGATATGCAGAACCCAATGTCATTTTGATTGCTTCCGCAGTGCGCTCACCAATGAGAAGATTATATTTGCGTTTTACGTAGTTAATGATTGCTTCGTCAAATTTATCGCCGGCAATGCGAACAGAACAAGATGTTACAATATCGCCCAAAGAGATTACCGCAACTTCCGTAGAACCGCCGCCGATGTCTACAACCATACTGCCGCAAGGTTCTCCTACGGGTAATCCTGCACCAATAGCGGCAGCCATTGGTTCTTCAATTAAGTCAACATGATTGGCGCCTGCCTGGCGTGCGGCATCTTCAACAGCACGGCGTTCTACTTCTGTAACGCCGGAAGGAATGCAGAACAACAATATGCGGACGTCCAAAAGAACTGGATTTGGTTGCCTGGCGGATGAAATGTTTCAGCATGGTAGCAGTGATGTCAAAATCTGCAATGACACCGTCTTTTAACGGACGTACTGCTACAATAGAGCCGGGTGTACGGCCTATCATATTTTTTGCTTCAGAACCGACTGCAAGTACAGTATCGGAACGCACATCCACCGCTACAACAGAAGGTTCGCGCATGACGATACCTTTGCCCTTCATATATACAAGGGTGTTTGCTGTACCCAAGTCAATTCCAATATCTTTTGAAAACATTGATTTTCCCCTTTCGTCCGTCTTTCAGACGGTATTCCGTTCAAATATTTGAAACAATCTATCTCTATCTTATATTATGGTATAGATTAGAAATTTCTATTCCAATTTATTATAACCTTTTATCAATCAATTCTCAACTAAAAATTTTGTAAAACAAATTCAAAACATAGGTACAGTTTCAGCAAATATTCTACAGCGTTGGACTCTCTTTTCATGGTTCGATTCTGCTGCAGTTTTTGAAGAACCAAAGGTGCGGAGCAAGCGGCTGATTTCTGCAATGGGTAAACCGACCACATTGTAGAAATCTCCGTCAATTTTACGCACCAATAAGGCACCTAAGCTTTGGATACCGTATCCGCCGGCTTTGTCAAAGGGTTCGCCTGTTGCAATATAGCTTTCAATATCCTCGTCAGATAAAGGATAAAACTCAACAGAAGTACAGCTTACGCCAATTTCACAGCGGCTTTGCTTTAAGATGCAATAACCGGTATATACTGGGTGGACTCGATTGGACAGCATACGCAGCATTTTTTGTGCTTGTTCCTTATCCTGGGGTTTTCCAAGAATATGGTTGTCCAACGCAACAACGGTGTCGGCTGCCAAACGACATCATCCGGATGCGGTTTTGCAACAGCTCTCGCTTTTTTAATGCAAGATTTTGTACCAAACATGCAGGATCGTCCTGAGATATCACTTCATCAATTTCAGCAGGCTCTACTGTAAAAACGGAATCCTGCAAGTTTTAATAAATCTCTGCGGCGGGGGGAAGCAGAAGCTAAATATAACATGGTGTTCTCCTTTTTTCTAAACTTTCAACATTTCCACAAGGAATTGAACTTTACATAACTTATTTGATTCCTTTTTCGTACAAACCACGGGTATAATGCCCTAAAAGGTACTTTTTGATACAAAAATTGCTGAAAAGTTTCCTCAATTTCAACAGAGTTTTCAACAGTGAATCGTAATATTCCAAAATTCATACCGGATATATCCGAGATTCTATCAGACATTGTTAAAGGAACTGCATTTAAAACTTCACTGCATCCATAATCACACTGAACAGGAAATTTTATGTTTTTCTGTCTGTCAGCCATGTGGTGCCGTTGCAATTTTGCAGTTTTGCCGTCATTTTTCCAGGGCAATTGCGGCATAACATCAAAGGCAGTCGTCCGTACAATAACAAACCGCAGGGAAGGCTTCCTCCTATCTTGGCACTTTGCTTCAGTGTCAGTTCATAACTTAGCTCAAAGGTCCGTCAGTCCCAATTGTTCATACCACTCAAAGCGGCTGTGTTTGTCACGTTGAGAGAATATCCTCCATGAATGTTGCAGCCCTAATGTCTTTTGCCAGAGCAACGCTGTTTACAGTACCTGCCAAACGTGGGAAATATCCCATTTTTAGGAACTGTTCCAGTTTGGAAGCAATGGTACGTTCGGTTCCGAACATGCCGCGCGGCATAGTAACTGCCAGCGGTAAACCACGGTTTTGCAGTTCTTTAACAATGTGTTCTTTGATATTGATAGGGATATAAATCATTTGACATACGCTTTGCACAGTCAGAATATCGTCTGCGCTGTGCAATCTGGTGAATACAGCCCGCAAAAAGGAAGTGGTTTTAGTGCTTTGCCGTGATGTGTTTGCGGGGAAGGGAGACAGGATGGAACGGAATGACCGGAGCCTGTCCTCTTTGTTTGAGTAATTGTTCCAACGCCTCTCTGCGGAGTTGATTCAGAAGGGAAACGGGGATGGACAAATCAGGGTCTATGGAGCAGGTGACGTTTGCGCAATAAAATGGGGTTCCCCCTGTCTTTTTAATTGTTCCAAGCAGCGCACTTCATCTATTGGGCGATGAATGGCCTGTTGTGGGATGTCCCCTTCTACTGTTACAGTATGTTGTTCATGGTCGGAAACCGTTACGGTAACAGGGATATCTCTTTTTATAACAAAGTACCTAATGGGGACAGATTGCCGTTCTTTTTTTGATAATAACTGTGCAGCTGCTGAAATACAGCATTGGTGGCACTGGTAACATCTTCTTTGGTACGGATTCCGAACATATCACGGCCTAATGTTCCGTCAGGATATCCTGTTGTAAATCGGAACGGGAAAATACTGCTTCCAGATTTTCGGTTAAACTTTGTGGAATCACCTGTTGGTCTAAGGCAAAACGGCAAGCGCTGTTGCTGCCGCTACATACTCGGGACGTTTCATACGCCCTTCAATTTTAAAGGAGGTAACGCCGGCATCGGCAGCTCTCCCTATGCGTTCAATCATAGATAAATCTTTTTAAGCTCAGGTCATAGCCTGTTCCGCCTTTTTGCGGAAAAAGGCAGACGGGTTTGTGCATTGGCCTCTGTTTCCACTGCGGGAACCAAGCAAAGAGCTGAAGTAGCATTGACCCGAAAACAGACATACACAATGCGCCGGGTACAAAATGGTCGATTTCAACATGTGGAAAACCACCGTCTTTTAATGCCCGGGAAAGTTTTCTTTGATTTCTCTTAAAGATAATTCGCGAGCCAGTACAACCGTGGACGCCTTTGTTCCGCCAGAAGTTTTGCGCCTTCCGGGTATGCACGGACATTTGTGTGGAAGCATGAATTTGCAGTGTGGGCGCAGCTTGGCGCAAAAGATGGAGCAAACCGGTATCCTGCACAATAACGGCATCGACAGGAAGCGTACACGCAAAGGCAACAAAATCCAGCGCCGGCGCAATCTCATGATTCAATAAGATTGTATTTACTGCCAAATGCACCTTTACGCCACGGGCATGGCAATATGCAACTGCTTGTTTCAGCGTATCATGGTGAAATTTTGCGCGTTGGCACGGGCGCTGAACAGACTGCCGCCCAAAAATATACAGCATCGGCGCCGCTTCGCACGGCAGCTTCCAAAGCTTCCATGAACCCGCAGGAGATAACAGTTCCAGTTTCGGGTTGTTTCATAAGTATCCTTTCGATGAATGGTTTTCAGTGTGATTGAAAAATACACTCCCCGAATCAGGAGTGCATATGTTCATTGTGCCGCTATGTATGGATTATTGTTTATCAAAATAGCCAATAAACGTATCGTCAGACGGCAGTTCAGGTTCAATTGGTGATTTTGGACGTGTGTAGCTCCCTGTTAATAAGTCCGGTACAGGATGTTCTGCACGCTGAACAGGGGAATATGGCGGTATATGACGCGGTCCTTCTTTTTTCAGCTGCTTTTTGTGCCATTTTTTGCTGTTTTTTTTTCTGGTGGCGGCTTTGTTTACTGTGTTTTGTTTGAGATTTGTTCACAGCGGGAGGTACACCTTGTAGGGGTTATCTACAATTTGGTCTATTTCTTCTGTGTCAATAGAATTGCGGAGCTCTTCCAATGTGTGTGCATCTTCTACTTGGAGGCAGGTGCAGGAGTTTCATTTGTTTCCTGCTCCTGTGTCTCTTCCGATGTATTTGAAGCGTCCTCAGAAGTATTATTCACATCATGAGAACTGTTTATATTTTGACCCAGTGAAGATTTTGATTGGCTGCATCCAGTGCGTTTGAAATCCCGGCATTTTTTCCAAATCTTTGTCTTCTGTTAAAATGCATGCAATACCTGAAGTTCAGAGCGCAATTGCTCTGCTTCGGTTTGTGCTGTTTCTGCGGGCTTATTTTTAAACGTTCATATTCGTTTGCTCTGTTTTTATCAAGTGTTTTTAATTCTGCTAATTCAGCTTTTGCCTTGGCAGATTCGTCACAATAAGTCATGGCAGTGATAATGGCGGCCATAGAAAGAGATACGGTCGTTTTTCTTTAAAACGGCAGAAATGGCACGGTCAATTTCATCGCCGATAGTACGTACATATTCTTCATTGTCGTCACTGTAATGGTACAATCTATGTCACAAATACGTAATTTTACTTTTGGTCTTGTCCATGGAATACCTCCTTATTGCCAAGGCGAAATGAATAATAATTATTATTATAGTATAAAAAATAGGTTCTTTTAAAAGAGGTTTTCGCGTATTTTCCGTATGTTTTACATGCCGATGGCACATATATCATTTCGTTTTAAATGTGAAATTCTTCGCAGCAGATGAATTTCACAGATTTTAGAGGTATTGTACAAAAAATATTCTTTTTCCATGAAATGAAAGTTCATCTTATGGAAAAGGATACATCTCAAAAGCTGTAAATATGCGGATTTGGTCATTGTTGATACATTTGATTTCAAGCGTTGCATTGTAGTTGAAAAAAACAGCTGGTTTTGGTATATACTGGACATAAGTATAAAATAGATATTTGTGGCTCCAAAAATCAAAAAGCAAAGCTTGTTTTTTATTTAGTTGAGGGAAAAGCATGAACTATAAACAATCTGTCAAAAAAAAATTCAGGCGGGTATTGAAGAAAAAACTCGCGCATCAATTTGGCGAAAAAGCGGAAGCAGCTTCAGATGTACAATATTATAAAGCGGTTGCTCTTATGGTAAAGGAAAATGCTGATGGAGGGTCGCAGTGAGTTTTTAAATCGTGCGCAGAAACCAAAAAGATTTATTATCTTTGCATGGAATTTTAATGGGACGCTCTCTGAAAAATAATCTGTTTAATCTGGGGATAGAGGAAGATTTCCGTAAAGCCCTAAAAAAATATGGGCGTTAACCTAGATAGTATTTATGAGCAAGAGCCTGACGCAGGCCTGGGAAACGGCGGTTTAGGTCGCTTGGCAGCATGCTTTTTAGATGGTTTGGCAACAGACGGTTACCCTGCAATGGGATATTCTTTACGCTATGAATACGGTATTTTCCATCAAAATTGGTAGACGGCTGGCAGACAGAGCTGCCGGACTTATGGCTTCCCGGCGGAAAAAATTTGGATGACGCCTCAACAGGATAAAGCGGTTGAAGTACACTTTGACGGTTATATTGAGGAATCTTGGAACAATCAATATCATATGGTGAATCATAAGGATTATAAAAAAGTAATTGCAGTGCCATATGATATGTATGTTGCGGGTATGGATGGGAAAGGTGTCAGTGTATTGCGCGTTTGGAAAGCCAAATCTGCTGATTTTGATATGCAATTATTCAACGACGGTGATTATCTGCGTGCGATGGAACAAAATGCACTTGCGGAAGCAATCACAAAGGTACTGTATCCGGGTGATAATCACGAAGAGGGTAAAAGTTTGCGTTTAACCCAACAATATTTCTTGGTTTCTGCTACCATACAGGATATTATCCGCCGTCATTTGTTTACTTACAGTTCTTTTTGGATAACTTACCTGAGTTGGCTGCTATTCATTTAAACGATACACACCCTGTTTTAGCGGTTCCCGAAATGATGCGCATTATGTTGGATGAATGCGGTTACGGCTGATGCGGCGGCGTGGAATATTGTAACCCGCACCATTGCTTTACACCAACCATACGGTTATGGCGGAAGCGTTGGAGTGTTGGGGGTATCGAGTTGTTTAAAAGAAGACTGCCTCGCATTTATCAAATTATAGAGGAAATTAATCGTCGCTTCTGTGCTCAGATGCATGAAAAAGGAATAGACGGCTATCAGGTAGGACGTATGGCTCCGCTCAATGACGGATTTGTAAAAATGGCAAATTTGGCAGTGGTGGCAAGCCATTCCGTAAACGGTGTTTTCAATTGCACAGTAATATTTTAAAAGAAACCGTATTTAAAGATTTTTATCAGGTCATGCCGCAAAAAGTTTAAAAACGTTACCAATGGTATTGCGCATCGACGCTGGCTGAACCAATCCAATCCGGAACTGGCTGCCTTTTTAACCGAGACCATTGGAGACGGATATATCCATGATGCCAATGAATTATCTAAATTCTTAGCATATAAAGATGACAAAGTAACTCTTGAAAAATTAGAAACTATTAAATATCATAACAAACAACGTTTGGCCGAGTATATCAAAAAAGCAACAATGTTGTGGTAAATCCAAACTCTATTTTTGATGTACAGGTCAAACGTATGCACGAGTATAAACGCCAGCATTTAAATGCACTGCATATTTTGGCTACTTATCAATGGCTGAGAGAAAATCCAAATGCTGACTTTACCCCGCATACGTATATTTTTGGTGCAAAAGCTGCTCCGGGTTACTATTTTGCAAAAACAAATGATTCGCTTCATTGTGGAACTGGGCGAAGTCATCAACAATGACCCAAGGGTAAACGACAAAATGAAAGTGGTTTATTTAGAGGCTTACCGTGTGACATTGGCAGAATTGATGATACCTGCAGCGGATATCAGCGAACAAATTTTTGGCAGGTACGGAGGCATCCGGTACCGGAAATATGAAGTTTATGATTAACGGCGCCATCACATTAGGTACGCTGGATGGAGCGAATGTTGAGATACATGAAACCGTGGGTGATGAGAATATGCTGCTGTTTGGTATGACCACGCCGGAAGCACAGTCTTTATCCAAAAACGGATATCAGTCCAAACTGTTTTATGACAACAATCCTGTAATTAAACATGCAATTGAAGAAATGCGTTCAGGTTTGAATGGATTTGAATTCCATGATATTGCAAATAATTTGATCAATGTAGACCCTTATATGGTATTGGCAGATTTTGATTCCTACAGCAAAGTGCATCAAAAAGCAGAAAAATTGTATGCCGACCAACAGAAATGGCAGCAAATGGCACTTGTCAATATTGCTGAGCAGGTCGATTTGCCGCAGACCGAGTTTCATTCACGAATATGCACAAAATATTTGGGGAGCAACTCCGGTTCCGGCTGAGAACAAAAACAGCCGGAAAACAACAGTGACAACAGAAGAATCCGTGAAAAAACAACTGTAAAATCAACAACAGCAAAAAAGAACGACAAAATCAACAAAAAAGGTACCAATTCCTAAGTCATAGGAAATATCAAGCAAGAGCAGGAAGAGCATAATTTGTTTCCTGCTCTTTTTTGGAGAGATGATTATGTTTCATTCCAGAAATCCTATTTACCGCAATCCCACAGGGCGGTTCAAGCTCATACAAATATCCATTTTAAATTATTGGTTCCAAGAGAATTCCGATGCAGTGCGGCACGCCTTATGGTTGGGGAAGAATTTACAAAACAGGTAAAACACTTGGCCTGTTTTGGTGTGGAATGAATGGGGAGGACCATGAATGGTGGGAATGTGATTTTACACCTGAACAGTCCGGTCTTTATTTCTACCGTTTTGAAATTGATACCTGGAGGGGGGACTCTGGAATTACAAGCCGCTTTGGCGGTGAAAGCGGTATCGATGAGTTCGGCGCTCCTGAAGGAGAGTGCTGGCAGCTGACAGTGTTTGAATCCCAGTATCAAATACCGGATTGGCTAAGCGGAGGGATTATGTACCAGATTTTTCCCGACCGTTTTTATCGCTCAGGTACTACAAAGTATAACGTACCCCAGGACCGTTATCTGCATCAGCGGTGGGGGTCGCAACCGGAATGGAGGCCCAATCATCAGGAGAAATCACAAACTCTGATTATTTTGGCGGAGATTTGAAGGTATCATTCAAAAATTGATTATTTACAAAGCTTAGGTATCACTTGTATCTATTTGAACCTATTTTTGAAGCTCATTCCAATCATCGTTATGATACAGCGGATTATACAAAAGTAGACCCGTTGCTTGGCAGCAAAGAGGATTTTAAACGTCTGTGCAAAGAAGCAAATAAAAGAGGGATACACATCATGCTCGATGGTGTGTTTAACCATACAGGCAGTGACAGCATTTATTTTAATCGTAAGGGCAGATACCAAACATTAGGTGCTTATCAATCTCAGGAATCTCCTTATTATGATTGGTATCAATTTTACCAGTGGCCGGAGCAATACGCCTGTTGGTGGAATTTTGAAACGCTTCCAAACGTGAATGAAGCCAATGAGACGTACAACGCATACATTAATGGAACAGACGGAGTAATACAAACATGGCTGAAAGCAGGGGCAGACGGATGGCGGCTGGATGTAGCAGATGAGCTGCCTGATTTATTTTTAGATGATATAACAAAAGCTGCAAAACAGGTAAAACCAACTTCCATGATACTGGGAGAAGTATGGGAGGATAAGTTTCCAATAAAATGGCTTACGGACAGCGCAGAAGATACTTACTTGGTAAGCAATTGGATAGCGTGATGAATTATCCGTTTCGCGAGGCAATCATAGGTTTTTAACAGGAAAAATCCTGCAGAAATGATGGAACTGATTATGACAGTATTGGAACACTATCCACCCGGTGCGATTCACTTATTAATGAATCATATAGGAACGCACGATACAGAACGCATTTTGACTGTGTTGGGGGAGAGCCGTTAAACGGACGAGACAGAGAGTGGCAGAGCAGAACAAAATTGTCGCAGGAGCAGCGCAGTAGAGGATTGGCTTTATTAAAGCTAGCTTCGTTAATGCAATACACTTTGCCCGGTATTCCTTGCGTTTACTATGGAGATGAAGCAGGATGGAGGGATATCGCGATCCGTTTAACAGAGGCTGCTTTCCTGGGGACATGAAGATGCAGAGCTGGTGAACTGGTACCGCAGTTTAGGAAAAATACGTCATAGCTGTGAAGTATTAAAGCAAAGGGAACGTTGGAACCGTATTATGCGGATGACGATTGTTTTGTATATGTCCGTTCAGATGAAGCGGTTGGTCAAAAATTATTGGTAGCAGTAAACAGAACAGCACAGCGTAAACAATTGTGTATGGTTCAGAATGGAAACTGCGTCAGCACTTCTTGGAAAGGCTGTTTGGAACGGTACATTAACTTTAGAGCCTTATGGTTATGCGTTACTATTTTCAGGGAAATAAATTTTAAAATCATATAAATGTGAAACAGGGCGTCTCATTTTGAGGTGTCCTTTTCTTTTTGAGATATTCATTATTACGGAAAATATCAAAAACAGGATAAAGTTTGTGATAAAATAAACCAATTTAGTTAAAAATATAACACATATTGTTAACTTTTTATTTATTATTTACAAAAATATTTTTTGTTATATGATGTACACATCAGTAAAATGAACCATATATCAAAGGAGGATGAAACATGAGTGAGACTCATGAAAGCAATGGTATATTTAGGACCAGGTAAAAAGAAGTATTGGAAAGACCAAAACCAACTCCGCAAAACAGTAAGGCAGCGGTGGTAAAATGTTGAAAACCACCATTTGCGGTACTGACCTTCATATTTTGAAAGGGGATACCGGAGGTTGAAGAAGGCAGAGTGCTGGGACATGAAGGCATTGGTATTGTTGAGTCTGTAGGAGAAAATGAAGTAACTTTAAAGTTGGCGATAAAGTAATTATTTCTTGTGTTACTGCATGTGGAACATGCCATTATTGCAAAAGAGTCTTTATGCTCACTGTGATGATGGCGGCTGGATTTTTAGGCTACATGATTGACGGTACTGCAACAGAGTATGTACATATTCCTCACGCTGATAACAGTTTATATCACATTCCGGAGTCAATTACGGATGATGCAGCTGTAATGCTCAGTGATATTTTACCGACAGGATTTGAAATTGGCGTATTGAATGGTCAAGTAAAACCGGGCGATACAGTTGCAATTGAGGTTCAGGTCCATTGGACTTGCTTTGTTAACAGCTCAGTTCTATTCACCGGCACGTATTATTATGATTGACGAAAGAATCTTTTTACGTTTTGGTGCTACAGATACCAACCCAAAGATATAGAGTAAATTGAAAGAAAGAAAGATATTGTTAGCATTCAAAGAAACCAAGAACTTGATTGTGTACACAACGCAACTGTTATTGAAAAACAGGTCTCCTGGGCAAAATTAGAACCCACTAAGTCCTCCATTAGCGATATATATCAGAAAATGCATTGTTTAATGATGATCTGTATTGCACCCCTGTGAGCAGCTTATTCATATTGATTATGGCTCACTAAGATTTATCTTCAGAAAAGTTTGCAAGAACATTTATTTTTTGCATAATGTAGAGCCCAACCTGTTATTTAAAATGAGCTTTTAGTTTATATTTGTTTTAAATGAACATCAAGAATAAATGGTCTGTCGCCTTTATTGAAATAAAATAAATCGATAAAGTCGTCGATGAGAACTGCCTGCAGAAATTGTGTAATTGTATTTCCTGGTATTGAAGAAACCATTGTAATTTCGCTGTCTCTTCATTAAGACAGTCTGATTTCCAAGAGGTTTGGCAAGAAATTTCCAGACGGATAATTGGCATTATCCCAAACCCTGCTAGATTTTAAAAATTAATCTGACTTTATGAATAGCTAATTGCCACCAAATTATAAATCAAGAGCTTCAGATTTGTTGTTATCATCCCAAAAAGCTTCCTGCCTTCAGTTCTAACTTTGAACTCATGAATAAATTTGTTCCTCCCAAACTGAGAAAACCAGTAAAAAGGATCAACAGTCTGTATACAGCCACTTGATCGCATCGACAATTGTCCATGTTGTTGCCCAACAACGCAGATTTTGAAGGGCTTGTTTATGGCTGTTTCTGCATTTGCCCTGAGAGGCAGCGAACATTCACCTTCGCGGAGGTTAATAGATTGTGAGATTTTATCAGGTCTGATTTGAGTTGATTACATCAGTTCCTCAAATGAAATTGGTGTTCCAAGTCATCCAAATACAACCCAGGAACCCTGATGGTGCCTGCCATTTGTTTGCAGTCATATGATGTCCAGTAGTTTCGTCCATAGAAGGATATAAAGTTGTATTTAAACCATCGAGTCGTTCTCTATGCTGACGAACCATCTGGTCTGGCAATATTAATTTAAAGAGCATAATATTTAATATTCAATACATATCGTTCAGTCGTTAAAGATCTTCGTTCAACCATGTTGTTAACCATATTGAAACGGTTCCAATGCTATTCTTTGTCGGTATTGAATATGATTTATTTCAAAGAGCCGTTAGCGTGAAGTAGATCCCAAAAAGAACATCCAACATTTGCAGTCAGGCAACTGGGCTATTAAAAAGCAATCTACCACTGAATATCACTGATTTGATCAGTAGTGAAGCCATTGAGAACCAAAGCACCTTCCATTCCAATTGTGCTGTATAGGAGATTTACAAACTTTGCAACCACTGGCTGTCGTAATTGTGGCATCCAGTAGTCCAGCCACCTGTGTCCACCTGCTAACCATGATCAGAACATAAGAGATTTGAACTTAATTTGTTGCTTTTATCATTAGCAGTGATGTTTTAATTAATTCAGGAAGGAAGAACTGTCATACATATTTCCTTCTGTGTTGCAGCGCTCAATATATCCACATTAAAATCCAATCAGATGCCAGTTACTTTGTATTTCAAAGCACACCAAATCTTATAATGATTCAGGCCTGAGGTCCAACCTTCCATCAGCTTTCTGAAGTCCATCATCCAACTGAACCCCAACCATCCTGTCTGAACCAGAGGCCATAATTCTAAATTATATTTATATTATCATCAAGAGATATGGTAGTAGACTCATGAAAAGGCTTCCAATACAAAAGTCGAAGTTAACCTCCTATATAACCTGTCTCCTGGGGAACGGTCATACCAGTCATGTCTGGCCTGAGTCCCAGAACCAGAATTTCCACCAAAAGTTAACCTTCATCCTGA
>VOFH01001423.1_pt1 | contig 14410 bp, 29 predicted proteins | sample 5384091 | NCBI WGS metagenome assembly VOFH01 (sample SAMN12384727, study PRJNA508395) | human gut metagenome | isolation source: healthy gut G | host: Homo sapiens
TGCTACATAAAATCAGATTGGGTTTGTTTCGGTCCCACACGTTTCCGCTCGTCAGACCGTCCCATTTCTTTTGTATCGAAAGCTCATCCGAAAGCAGTAAATACGGTATCTTATTCCATTTGAGGACTGACATCATTTCTTCAATGGTGTATTGAATATAGCAATTTCATTCTGATCTATCCAGCCATTCTTCCTGGATAATCCTACCCGGTCGAAACATCAAGCCGTATAATATCTTGCTTCTGATGAAAGACCGGCAAACCGTTCATCTGAAAAAAAGAATCTTCGGAATCGGAAGAATGTAAACTGCTCAGATTCATGCTCTGAAAGTATAGAAAACTCCGGCCCATTTCTACTCCTGTTCTTTCTGCTCCGGTCATATCCAACATATTTTGTGTAAATCCAATCACGGCGGAAAGGTAAGATTTTCTTGCTTCACCAAGACAACATTCCACATCTTCAAGATATTTTTCTGGAAATTCAAAAAAAGCTCAAATCCGATCAGTGCCTAGCCTGCAGCTGTTTATATTTTCCTGCTGTCCAAAAGGTTATCCAGAAATTTAATCCAGTTTCTTTGAATCTTCTTTCGGATTATTGAAAACTGCTCATAAAATACTGCCGGCTCTTTCTGCTGCTTCACAGGCATCATCATAGATGGCGTCTTCATCAATCTGTCCATCCTCATCAATAGCCCCCCTCTGCTGCATATCAACGATCTTTCGCTTCTTAGGGCTGAGACTGTCGCCTCATCTTTATAACTGTCAAAAGATTCTTTGGTTCTTTCTGACATCAATGGCTCTGCTGTATGACCTCCCAGATTAGATCTTCAGTATTTCTTCTATAGCCGTTTGGAAATTATTCCTGTCTTCTTTATTCATTTTTTTCGCCATGTATTTAGGTGAAATACCTGTAAAAGCATCTTGCATAGCCACACCTGATGCTCTACAAAAATTCTCTTCATTACTTTCTTTCATTTTTCTTCATTATGTCTTCCTCCATCTGTTTTCATTGTCAGTAATATCCTTCATAGAACTGGCAGAGCTTCCCCCGGATAAGGTACTGTCACTTCTACCATTTGATCATGTTCTTCCAGTTCTGCAAGTGCCTGGTCAATCCGATATCTGGATATATTCAGATATTTCTTCATTTCCTGTTTTGGATAAATCACATAAGTGTCTCCATACTCATCTACCCACTCATTTCTGATGGCCATTTCCTTTCTGTCCAACAGCAGTGCATAGATAAGTTTCGCGTCCATAGATAAATCCTCATTACTGCTTATCATAGAAAAGCACTTTCGGAACATTCAAACACTCTACCGGCATAAATTCTGAATTATTATTCACGATTTTCCTCCTCTTTCATAAGTTTTTTAAGTTGATCAGATCATCCATTTCACTCAACCGCCCAATCAGCATTTTCAGATACGCAACAAAATAAGTGCTGTACACATTCGCTGCGCTTCTTCCTGCAAAGATGCTGCATAGAATGTTTCCAGTTCCTCATGCGGTCTCTGCTGTTTCTGTAAAACTGCTGAACATACAGGTGAATGTGCATATAATGCTGTTTCATGGATAATTCCTTCAGATATAAGGAAATTGTCTGAAGTTCTGACATATCCAGATTTTTCTCAGCATCGCAGCCAGGAAAAAAACAGCCTCTTTCATGGCTGCCTTCTGGATTTCATATTCATCTGTTTTTCATTTTCTGTCAGGATTCCTTTTTTCCTGCATCAGTTCTTTTATCTACCTGATTCATTTGCCCTCCTTATCAGAAACGGTAATTCTTCTCCATATCCATCCGGGATATGCTGAAACCCATTGCATCTGCTTCTGGAAAGGTATCGGGTGTTCCCACTCAGCATCTTTTCCGTCAGCGAATTCCAGTCGGCTTGCAGTTACCTCTGTGGTATAGACCGTTTTATCTGTTTCCTTATCTTTATAGCTTCCGATCATCAGCTCACCAAGCATTGCAACACGCTTTCCTTTTTGTCAGGTAATCCCTTGCGAAATCTGCCTGTTTTCCAAAAGTTGTAATTTTAATATAATTGACACCTTTATTAAAATTTCTCGAACCGCCAGATAAAATGATGCAATATGATACTTTCTTTTTTTCTGTCTCGACTTCACTATAACTGGGATCTCTCACCAGACGTCCAATAAGTACAACCATATTCATCCATCCTTCCCCCCTTTCTTACCTCTATTTGCTACCTTACTGGCAACACAAGAGCAATGGCAGATCAGATACGAAATAAAAACTAATCTGCCGCACAGCTTCTATTGTCAGCAGCCTGGCATTAACAGGGCTGTCATCATTCAGAAAACAGTGCTAGATTGTCTCTTCACATGTGTAACCCATTTCAGGGGTACACCCTAATCCGTTCACGCCATTGCAGGCAGTCTCAGCCATATCGTGTATGGTCTTCAGATTCATACTTTTATCAAGACCGGCATCATCGGGAGTATCATTATTGATCCGCAGCTTTCCATAGAAAAAGCCATATGCAGACCTCTGTTTCTATTATCACGGACTATCGGAACTCTACAGCAGCTCCGGCGAATTGGCAAGCTTATTCAGTTGTCATTGTACACCTGCCACGACTTAAATGATGGTGTGGCCTGCTCAATTCTAAATACAAAAGGTGGGGATTTAGTTAAGAATCTTTTTGAAAAAATTTTGATATAATTTTCAGAACTGTAAAGTCAAAAAATAGTCCTGCCCAGACAACGATGTTATCTGACAGGACACTATTGATTGTGATTTCCTTAATTATGATGTCATAAAACTGTTTCCCTCAAATGGACTTTCACTTCCCTCTGCGTCATCCATGAGTATATTCATTGCAATAATATATTTTGCAGCATGTAACTGCTGGTCTATCATCTCTTCCAGAGATTCTTCCAAATCGTATTTATGATAGCGAACCCAACAAGCTAAATTACAGGATTGCTGAACAATATCGAATCATGCTCCCATGGTTTCTTCATATAAATGAATTGCGTCTGCATCAATCTTTTCGATATTCTCCTGTAATTGCCTGTCTGCTTCTTCTTTCCTCTGATTTAACAATTCATATTGCTCCTGATAGCGTGCTTGGTATTCCTCAGGTAATTGAATAAACGCCCATAAGGCCTTTACAACATCTGGATCAGATCTCTTTTTAATGCTGGTAGCTGAATATATTCTTTCTCCATAATAGTTTCCTCACTTAATAATCAATTCTCCAATTTTGTGTTGTGCTGATTCCAGTATAACTTCCATAAACACTCCAAGCCACAGAAAGAACAGCAAGATGCCACCAGCAACTGCAAGTAAAGCAAACCGCTCCCATTGTCTGTACCAGGCAATGTTCCAATCAGCATAAAACCCAGAATCAGATTGATAAGGCCTTTTCCGATGCAGTAGATTTCAACTGCGATCTTTACCAGTAAATGGGCAGTGGCTAATAATAACCACACCGGCAACAATAAAATTTTTCCTGCCATTCTTAAAACGATCATAAGTACCTCCTTCAGTTTGCGTACTGTGGCATGTCGTGATTTACCTCTGCTTTATAATAGCTTCCAATCGTTGATGGCGCATTAAATAAAGCAGCCAGCAACATTTTTTTATGTTTCTGACTTTCGTAGTATTTTATCCATGCACTCCAGCACATACTCGATATGCGAATAATTCAGTTTCATTAATTTTTCCCTTCACAAAGCCTGCCGGATAATATTCGCCGGCGATCCGTATCATATCCTTTTCAGTTTGAACGGTCTCCAGAATCAGCTGATATTTTCTTCTACCAAATCCTGCTCTGCTGTATGTATGCAGTAAAAAACATCAAAATCAATATTTTTTCTTTACCAGTTCAGCATAAGCATTGATTGTCTGTTCTTTTGATCACATAAAATCCTATCGCCATCTGATTTGATATGATTCGTTTCATATTACTCTGATTATTATAATTCATATAAGTCTTATTATATAGCGGTACCGTTTGGGAACCTCTTGAAGTCCGTTGGGCACTTCTGAGGGTATCTGTTTGGCACCTCTGAGGTGCTTATTCATCACCTCAGGAGTTCCCCTTTCGATACTATGTACCGCATCTTTTCCTGTGAAGTTCCCATTTCATTACTTCTTTGACTACTCTGATGTGCCATAAAGCTCTTAACATATATATAATGTTCGGCAATCCAAAGCCTCTCTTTTTTCTTTTCAATCAGTCGATTTTCTCCAATTCTGTGAGATAATCCATTGCTTTTTCTTAGAGAATCCCAAGTCACTCTGTATCTCCGTGATCTGATAGATAATGTACACCTTGTTTTCTTCATCAAGCCATTTATTTTTCATTGAGAGTCCCATTCTGTCCAGAGTACCGAGTAAAGGACTTTAGCTGATAAAGACAGTGTGAAAATGATTCATCTAATAATATTCTTGGAATCGGATAAAACTGAACTGATCAGCCTGAGTGCCATAATAAGTATTCAAAATTCATACTGTTATCTCACCTCTTTTCCATTGATCCGAAAGTTCCAGAATTACACTTTCCATATCTTCTGTCGTATATTTATCAGAGAAGAAATTTCTCAGTTTTTTCTCTGACAATGTGATTTTCTGTTCCTGCTTCCTTCCAGGCTGGCTGTTTACCAGTATGGAAATCATTTTTCGCCTGCGTCATCGGTCCTACTTCAAGTGCTGTGCGGGTGCCGCTACCTGAACTGCTTTAACCGTACCATTTTCCTTGATGTATTCAAATAACCATGTTTGAATCTCTTTGTCAATATAGGAAATGTCAGCCGCAACTGTGAAACTGCAGACGTTTCTTATCTACATAATCAAGAAGGTCTGGAATAAGTTCTGTTAGGCGGAATGTACCGCTGAATACTTCTTGCACTTTCACCCACTAGATTTCCAAGTTCTTCATCAGACCTTAAATTTGTGCCATTTATTTTACGAATTATTTTAGGTGGTCTTCCTGCTTTGTCTCTTCATTGCCTAATTTCATTTTATATGCAAATGCCTTTTCACTTGGAAGTAATTCTTCTCGTTGGATATTGGCGTCTACCATTATGACAATGGCTTCATCGTCTTCCATATCCCGCACAATGGCTGGTATAGTTTCCAGTCCTGCTTTTATCGCTGCGTGCATTCTTCGGTGCCCGGATATCATCTCATAGCTGTTATTCTTATCTGGCCTTACTAAAACAGGTGTCAGCACACCATTCTGTTTAATACTCTCTACCAGGTCATCCATCTTATCGTCATCCAAAACCTTAAATGGATGATTTACAAAGCATGTATTCTGCTAATCTCAATATCTGTTGCACTTTCCTCACCGGATACTCCCAGCAGTTCATCTATACTAGGCATCTTTATTTTGTCTGCACTCTTACTCTTCATTTCCCAGTACCTCCTTTGCAATCGTCTCATATGCTTTTTTTACTTTTCCATTCAGGCAATGAGAAAAATGCTGACACCTTCTGCACTTGTTTCAGCTGCTTTCACTGACATAGGAATCACCGTATCAAAAATCTCTATCTTTTCTCCATAAGCTTCTTGCTTTTACCAGCCACATCTTTTGCATAGTTTGTGCGGAAATCTACCATTGTGAAGTATTCCTTCAAATACGGCTGCCTGTTCAGACGTTTCTTCACCATTGCAATCGTATGTATCAGCTGCTGAAGACCTTTCACCTGGAAGGTAAGCCGCCTGTACCGGAATCAACACGGAATCCGAAGCTACCAGCGCATTAATTGTCATTAATCCCAGGCTTGGCATACAGTCAATCAAAATATAGTCGTACTTCGTTCTCACAGCCTCAATATATTCCTTCATAATCAGTTCCCTGCTCATCACATTTCCCATCGTCACTTCCAAAGTTGACAATTCAATATTGGCCGGAAGCAGATCTACATTTTCTTTTATGATGCAGAATGCCATCTGTGATCTCAAATTTTCATTGATGATAGCCATCATAATTGTGGCAAAGTGTAGTTCCTATTTCGTCCGGTTCTACATACCAAGACTTGCTGTAAGGCTCCCCTGTGGATCTGCATCAATCAGCAACACTTTCTTTCCTGTCTGACAAGTCAATTCCAAGATTTACGGTTGTGGTGGTCTTGCCGACTCCGCCTTTCTGGTTTGATATTGCGATTACTCTACACATAATTTTCCTCTATTTTGCTGCCGTTTTCTGCGGTTTCCATTGATTTAACATGCTCAGTATCTCTTCTTTCATTTCTGCCGGGGTATATGATTTTGGGAAATACCGATACAGTTGTTCGTTGTTAAACATCACTCTGGTAATTTCCCCTTTTTTGATCTCACCCATGATCTCTCTCATTTTTGTTCCCGTCAGCTTTTTTCCCGGCTTAATTTCTTCATTCTCTGTGCCTGAGAAATGGATGGAACTGCCTGTGTATACTCCATAGCATCTATAAATTCCTTTTGTTCCTCTATCGTTAAATACGAAAGTTCCACAGCTGGGTTAAATGAAAGTTCACCGTTATCCAGCTTTTCCAGTAACTCAGGAATCAAATCCGTCAGTTTCAGATACCGCTGTACCTGTTTTGCGCTGTCACCAAATTCTTCACCAATGATTTCTACTGTCTTTTTCCTTTCAACGGGTAGTCAGACTGGCTACTTTTTCTTCTTCCTCCAGTTCGCTTCATAGCTTCATTCTTCATCTTATAAGCAAAAAGCCTTTTCACTGAATGTTATCTGCTGCCTCTGTAAATTGGAATCCACTATATTAATTACTGCTTCATCATCTGACATGACTCTGATAATGACCGGCACCTTCCTGTAACCAAACTTTTCAGCAGCTGCCTTTCTTCTGTGTCCGGAGATAATCATAAACACCATCTGGAATCGGTCGTACAATCAGTGGATTTATGATTCCGTATTTCTCAACACTCGCACTGAGCCGAATCATTTCCTGATCCATCCGAACCTTAAATGGATGGTTCTTAAAGGTCCTGAACGTTCCAGCTGAATCTCTATAATTTTTCGCCATCTTCTGGAACTGATGCACTTCGTGTATCCACAGTATCCATATCTTTCCTCCATTTCTTATCTGCAACAGAAAAAGCCTGTCCAGATAGATTTCTTTTTGAAATCTGATCCAAACAGGCTTACTGTTGACCTTTAGTTCTCACTAAGCAAAAGATTCTATTGTATTCACACCTAATAACTTACCGCCGGATATTTCCCTTCCTCTTTTTTTCTTATCTGAGCTTGGATTTACATCCACTTTCTCAAATAAACAGCTGACTTTTCTCTTTTATTAGAATTTCGATTTATTTCCAGCTATTATACCAGCAGTGTGTTTTTATTAGACAGCGGCTAATAGGATTCTTTCCGTATTAGCTGATATTCCATTCATTTTCCCTTGAAAAAAAAAAAAAGCGGAAATCATATTAGATATTTTTCTAATACATTCCGCTTTTGATAGAACGTCCCGATGCGGGAATCGAACCCACATCTAGTGCTTAGGGGAGGCACTTGTTCTATCCATTAAACTAACAGGACAAATACCGGATTTTGGCTTAAAATCAAGGTTTTCAGCCATTTCAACGGCATTGATGCCGCAAACCCTTGATTTTACTGGGTTTCTGGGATTTTTCCCTTCGGCCATATATAAGATTATCAACTCTATTTCGAGTTGTCAATCTACAGATTTTTTTGATTTGGTAACATTAGAACGTTCCCCAATTTGGGGAATGCTTTGTTGTCACCATTAGCATTTTTCAGAATAGATTCGAACTGAAAGTTGTTTTTCATTTTTTCCCTTTGGGGAATGCCTCGGCTTTATCATGTCAGATGATCATTGCAGGATTCATATGTTTGATGGAAACATTTATCGTTGCCGAATGACATTGAAAGAATTAAAGAAGCAGTTGAATGAAGAAGGGTTTATTGAGGTAAAACGTGGCTGTATGGTAGCTGTATCTGCAATCAGTGATATTGGAGACAGGATTTTGCTGTCTAATGGAGAGAAATTTGCTATACAAAAGCGAAAAAAAAATGCTCAGAGAAGAACGGCAGAAAAAAGCAGGAGCTTATGATTGCAAAAATCAGTAAAAAAAGCTGCCGCTGACCGGAAGAATATGGCAAATATTATAAAATATGTGATGGTCTTCCGTTTGCATTTACGGATATAGAAATGGTATTTAATGAAAAAAAAAGGCAGTGGACTGGATCTTTCGATATGGGAATGAAGCCTTGGCTACACTGGAAAAGCAGCCCGTTAGACAAGATGATCGGGAATTCCTTTTCCAGCCTTTTCTCCAATATGGATGCGAAATGGCTTCATGTTTATGAACGTGCCACCTTGTACGGTGAAACACTTGAAATCATGGACTATAGTCCGGAAATAGATACCAATCTGAAAATTATATGTTTTCCTACATTTCCGGGACACTGTGGATGCATTTTATTTAATGCAGACCAAATGAAATCTATAAGTGAAGAAAATCATCTGGTCAGGTTGGCTGCAGTTGCTTTGAAAAGTAATTCCCACATATAAAGAAATATAAAGGAATGTTGTTTTACCGCTTATCGTGTTGATTTACCGCAATAAAAATGTCATTTCGCAACAGCTTGATTGTTTCCCCTGATATATTCATGCTATATTTTTATTAAATATAGCTCTTGTGATCAATTAAGATTTACAGCAGAGAATATTCAAAATTCTTGTAGGACAAGGGGGGAAAAATAACATGAAAAGAAAAAAGTAATTGCTTTGATTACCGCTGCATTGACATTTACCATGACTGTCTGTGGCAGTTTAACCGCAGCTGCAGCATCAGAATTAACAGCGGAAAGTAAACCGGCCACTCAGTATACGATTGATGCAAACCAGGAAGTTTATGCATTGCTGGATTTCGAGGATACTGCAGAGTTTGAGAATGCTACAAAGGGTCAGATTGCTTCTCCGGATACTCTGGATATTTATGATGAGAACGGAAAGCTTGTATGGAGTCAGACGGCATATGCTTTTCTGGATCAGGATGCTCCGGATACAGCGAATCCCAGTCTTTGGAGAGATACACAGCTGAATCACATTTATGGTCTTTTGAAGTAACGGATGGAATTTATCAGGTGCGTGGCTATGATATGTCAAATGTCACATTCATAAAAGGCGATACAGGATGGATTGTAGTAGATCCATTGATGAGTGTAGAGTGTGCACAAGCGGCTCTTGCCCTGGTGGAAGAGAATCTGGGCACTTTTCCTGTAAAGACAGTGATTTACAGCCATTCTCATGTTGATCATTTCGGTGGAGTCAAGGGGAATTGTTTCGGAAGAAGAGGTACAAGCCGGTGATGTGCAGGTAATTGCACCGGAAGGCTTTGAGAAGCATGCTGTCAGCGAGAATATTTATGCAGGTACTGCTATGGGACGAAGAGCAAGTTATCAGTATGGAACAATGCTTGAGGGTGGTGAAACAGGATCCCTTGCCATTGGTATTGGTATGGGACAGTCCAGGGGTAGAACAAGTTATATTTCTCCTACACTTGAAATCACACAAACCGGTGAGAAGCATACTATTGATGGAGTGGAAATTGAATTTCAGCTTACTCCGGGCACCGAAGCACCGGCAGAGATGAACTTCTGGATTGGATCCAAAAATGCTTTGTGGATGGCTGAAAACTGTACAGGAACACTCCACAATCTGTATACACTCCGCGGAGCCCAGGTGCGTGACGGAAACGCATGGGCAGAGTACATCATGGAATCTCTGGCTCTCTATGGTGATAAGGCAGATGTGGTATTCCAGTCCCATAACTGGCCACATTGGGGAAATGATACCATTCAGGAATATATGACCAATACTGCAGCTGTATATAAGTTTATTAACGACCAGACATTGCTCTACATTAATGAAGGTTATACGGAAACAGAGATTGCCAATATGATCCAGCTTCCGGAGGAACTGGAGAAAGTTTGGTATACTCGTCAGTATTACGGTACAGTTTCTCATAATTCGAAGGCAGTATATGAGAAATATATGGGCTGGTATGACGGTAATCCTGTCCATCTTGCTGAACTTACACCATCGGATTATGCCCAAAAGCTGGTAGAATATTTCGGTGATACAGATGCTGTTCTTGAAAAAGCAAAAGAAGATTTTGCAAAGGGAGAATATCAGTGGGTTGCCCAGATCACCAATACGCTGGTTTTGCTGATCCGGAAAATATGGATGCACGTTATCTTTGTGCAGATGCATTGGAGCAATTGGGATATCAGGCAGAATCAGGTCCATGGCGCAGTGCTTACCTTTGTGCTGCACAGGAACTGCGAAATGGTACAAATACCGATGATGCAACGCGAAGTAGCGGTAACGGTGATGTTTTTTACATATGACACCGGATATGATTCTGGATTATCTGGGAATTTTTGTAGATACGACGAAGATTCCAGATCTGACCTTTACAGCAAATATTATATTGCCGGAAGGTAATTATGTACTCCACGTAAAAAATGGCGTACTTCTTTATCAGAAGGATGTACAGGATCCGGATGCAGATGTGACATGGAATACCAAACGTGCCGGACTGTTGGCTGTTGTTCAGAAAAAACGCTGAGAATGTTGCTGCTTTGATCGAACAGGAGGGTGATGAGACCTGCCTGACACGATTGATGGATGCGGTTACTGTCACGTCAGAGTATAAATATTTTAATATTATTGAACCATAAAAGTTTTGGGGCAGTGAGACAATTCCAGGACTGTGGTGACTCCCTAATGTGGATCCGATCACACCTGTTTTTTAATAAGGCCAATGAGTTGATGGTAAAGAATTCTCCGGCAGCTGCGGATAAGGAAATGCTGGATGCCTGAAAAAATAGCAGCTGTGAATATAGGTCCTGGTATGGAATTTGACACTTCTGTTCTTACCGGTGATGTTGCAGAAAACTGGAAGACAATGCTGACAGAAATTCCATGGATATCACATTTTTTAATAAAGCTAATGAATCAAAGAGGGCCAGAAATTTCAAAAAGCTTGGACCAGTGGGACTATTTTTGGTGAACTGGATCGGAGATTTTAATACAGAATATGCTCGTGCACTGGTAGCTCTTGCAGGGCTTGGTGCCAATACAGTTGAAGTTGCGCTGTATCCAAAGATAGAGCAGGATGCGGATGGAAATACTTCACAGGAGAGAAGTCATATACCCTTCATTTCGAAAGCTATCCGCAGGTTCTTGAAGGGGCTTCTGGTCTGTGACTGCATATGGGGACGATGATTTCCTGATCGATAATCCTATTGATTGTTACTGCATAAATGACCGTTCCGGTCTGAAAGTGAAAAGATGATGATTCCGTTGATGTTATTCTGTCTAAAGATGCACCGGAGGGATACCACAAACTGGCTTCCTGTGGGTGACGGTGGCTTTCCACCTGTATATGCGTATCTATACACCTGATATGGATGCACTGGACATCTGGACGGTTGGCAACCATTACAGAGCTTGATCCGGCAAACGTAAATTAGATATTTCCGCAGGACACATTTATCAGGTAAAAGGATCCCTCGCAAGGTAGAAGGCTAACAAGCCTCGTGCCGGGATCCCTTTCATTTATTCCTTTCATTTTAAAATCAGCTTTCCCATTCTGTTTCACCTTATACAAAGCCATATCTGCGCTTTTACAAAGAGCCATAACGTCTTCTCCCCTGTTCCGGGAATGCGGCTCCGCCTGCGCTGGCTGAAAAGCTCTACAACCTCTCTCCTGTAGGCAGTGTAAGCTGAAATCATCCTCTGAAACGTTTCCATATAAATCCGCGCCATTTCCCCTGTAGATTCTTCAGGTAAACACAAATTCATCACCGCCATACCGGCCGATTATGCTATCCTCCGAAACAGCTTTTCATATTTTTCGCAAAATGCTTCAGGCAGAAGTCTCCATTATTATGACCGTAAAGTATCATTATAAATTTTAAAATTATCTACATCAATAAAGATGAAGATACCTGGCGTTTTTACGCAATTCTTCTTCCACGGCAATCTGAAAAGCTCTGCGGTTCAGAATTCCGGTAAGAGGATCTGTAGTAGACAATCCCATGTACATTTTCTTATCTTTTTTCTCCAACAGCACAAGGGTCAGCATGTACAGTATCGTGAAGCCAAGGAGAACTTTACTTCCATATACTCCGCCCCAGGCGGAAAACTGCTGGATAATATCAGAAATATTCTTATTTGTCAATTCAACATTTCACATACCAGCCTGGCATAACAGAAATACTTCTATAGGAAATTGTAGATTCCTCTCCTCTGATAATAACGGAAAATCTCCATCCTTCTTTCCGGAACGCATGTCCTTTATCCACTGGTTGTAGGAATAACCTGCATCATACTGGAAATACTTCTGCTGAAGCAAAAGATTGTTCCAACTGCCAGACGGGCCGGAATTGTCACTAACACAGGTAATAAAATTTTCTGAATCGGCCTTTAACAGATGAATACTGATCTTGCCTGAAAAGCTCATACTCACCCAGCTGTCTGAGATTTTCAATCATAATCGACACATAAAGTGTATGAACCAGTGAAGTATCCCCTACTGGCACAAAAACGGTCATGGTCATATTTCCAGTTCTGCTGGACTGATGAGATCGAGTTAAAAGTATCCGAAGCCAACGCCGCCGCCTCATCCAACTTCTTCTTTTTGATATCGGAAACAGCGCAGCTGCTGCTGCCATAAATTTCGCCATCATTCATAATAAAACCAATATCACCGAAAACAGTCTTGTCAAGATTTTCTCCAGCTGTTCCAGGATTTCCTCCTGGTTGGGCATTTTCCATAGACCGGATCATCTTTTATATCTTCCTGTACATAGTTCTGAAGATATTCCATAGAATCATTCATCTTTTCCGCGTACAGGCCTGTGGGATCAGCTCCAGATGCTCTGTATTGAAATTCCGCGCAATTCTGCTCAGGTGAAAGTATGCCGCCACGATAATGACGAGGCAGACTGCCAGATACAAAGTCAGCAGGACTTTTCTTTTTTTATTTTTTTCTTCGATCTTTCATGAGACAGCATTCTCCATAAGGTAATCAGAATCAACCATAATGACTCCGGTATCAAAATATCTGCTCTGATTTTTCTCCTTTATAAGAGAATTCAGGAAAGCATTTGAGATATCCCATCTGATCCTGTTTCTGCAGCACAGTCACTGCATGATACTCCGGATTCTGAAGCTTATCTGTTTCGTTTCGTCCGCCAGATCAAAACCCACCAGCACCACATCTGTTCTTTCTTCCTTCAAAGAGTATTTACGATGCCGACAGTAGATGTGTTGTTACACGAAAAAAAAGCCCTTTATATCTGCATTTTCTCTCAATAATGCAGAGGCATCCGATTGTGCCTTTTCGTATCACCGCCATTAACTCTTATATCTGAACGATTTCCCACTGCTCCGGTGCATTGCCCGCCCAGAAATTCAGGAATCCGGAAACACGATTTACCATTGCCTGTGAACTATCCGATGACAACTGGATTCCCACTTCCAGTGGGTCTGTGGGTGAATTTCCTGCATCATACAGCAACTCCAGCATTTCTTTCGCTGCCATTTTCTCCGGCATCTATATTATCTGTCATGTAACAGGCATCAAATTCGCTGCTGTTAATAGAAGAATCAATAAGTACTACCGGAATATCCTTTTCCCGTACCTTCTGACAGCTGTCTGCCAGTGAATTGGAATCTGCCGGACCCAGCAAGATTCCGTCGGCGCCTTGCTCCATAGCCTGGTTCATCAGGTCAATCGACCGGAAATGTCAGTTCGTTATCAATTCCGCCAAGATAAACCGCTTCATCCAGTTTTTTGCAGCTTCTGTTATACCATCTATTACCTTCTCCCAGTAAGCACCATGATAATTTTTTTTCAGAATAACATATATTTGCTTATCGCTTTCCGGATTAGAAATACAGGTATAGTCCACCACGGCGGGCTGCTCTGCTGCCTCCTCCATGTTTGCCTTCGAACTCCCCCGAGCAGCCTCCCAGCAGAACAGATGCCCTCCCATTAAAACCAACAGATATGCTTTCGCTCGTCTCATTTTTCCCCAGTACTTTATACCCCCAAATTATAACGCTTGCAGCGCAGATATTGAATAGTTACCAGATATTTTACATTTTTTGCATATATTTTTGTGTATATCTGATATATTATATGCCTGATGTATAAGGGCTGTCAATGTCTATTCATCACGATTCCCCGATCTGCATCCTCCGTTTCTGATTTCTGTTATCTATTTTTCATACTCCTTAACCTTCTTTTCCATACTCTTCCTGGTTTTCTATTACATGTTTTACAATATGTCCATGGCTTTTTCTTCTTGGCAGCCAGATTCCGGCCAGGGACGTTCGGCATATTGATCTTCGGGAATCTCAATGCATTTGCCACGGCATGAATAATTCCGT
>VOFH01001820.1_pt1 | contig 14404 bp, 25 predicted proteins | sample 5384091 | NCBI WGS metagenome assembly VOFH01 (sample SAMN12384727, study PRJNA508395) | human gut metagenome | isolation source: healthy gut G | host: Homo sapiens
TGTAACCTTAATTTGTCTGGATAAGTAAGTTCTGCTTCAATTTTATCTTTAATATCACGAGCCAGTTTATGACATGCAAGATCATCAACTTTGTCTGGTAAAACCATTACACGCACTTCTCTACCCGCCTGAATAGCATACGATGAATCAACACCGTCAAAGGAACGAGTAATTTTCTCAAGATCTTCTAAACGATTAATGTAATTCTGTAAAGATTCATAACGCGCACCAGGTCGTGCAGCACTGATAGTGTCAGCCGCAATTACAAGATTGCTGATTAGATATGCTGGTTCAACTTCCCCATGATGGGATTGAATTGCATTTAACACAACGTCTTTTTCACCATGTTTTTACAAAACTTATATCCTAATTCTATATGGCTTCCTTCTACTTCGAAGTCCATTGCTTTTCCAATGTCATGCAGCAATCCAGCACGTTTTGCCAACTGCTGATTTAAGCCAAGTTCTGCAGCCATCATCCCTGCTAAATGCGCAACTTCCATACTGTGCTGAAGTGCATTTTGTCCATAGGAATAACGATATTTTAATCGACCGATCATTCGAATAATTTCTCTGTCGTTTTTTCCGATTCTAACTTGAAAACAGTATCTTCACCTGTTTTCATGATATTGCTATCCATTTCTTTTTGATTTTGTTAACAACCTCTTCAATACGTCTGGCTGAATACGTCCATCACGGATCAAATGCTCTAAGGCTAAACGAGCAACTTCACGACGGATTGGATCAAAGCATGAAACTGTAATAGTTTCCGGTGTATCATCAATAATTAAATCAACACCTGTAGCCTGTTCAATAGCTTTAATATTTCTACCTTCACGGCCAATGATGCGACCTTTCATCTCTTCAGATGGCAAAGCAACTACAGAAACTGTTCTATCTATAGTTTCATCGGAAGACAGTCTTTGAATACTTTGCGCAATAATATTACGCGCTTTTTTCATCCGCTGTACTTTTGCTTCATCTTCTTTTCTTTGATATAAGCAACAAGTTCTTTTTTCCATTCTTTTTCAGTAATGGCAAACAATTCTTCTTTTGCCTCTGCGCTTGTCATTGCCGCAACACGTTCCAATTCTTCTACCTGAACGTCAATTTTGGCCTGCAATTCTTTATCTTTTTCATCTAGCATTGCCATTTTGTCAGCTAATTGTGCACTTTTCAAATCAATCTGTTTTTCTTTGCTAGTTAAAGTTTCATCACGAAAAATTCAGATTATCTTCTCTGCGCAGGAGTTTATTTTTCCATATCGGTAATTTCCTGCTTGCGTTCTTTTATTTCTTTTTCTGCCGCAATTTTTAATTCATGAGCTTGTGTACGACCATCCAATACTGCCTGTTTCACTGTAGCATCTGCTTTTGCTTCAGCTTCTTTCAACAATAATGAGGCCTTTTGCTGATCTTTATTTAAACCTGCTTTAGAGATTGCAAACATAAGAACAATCCCACCTGCAAGACCTGCCAACACAGACAAAAGATAATCAGTGTACTATTCATAACTTTTTGATTCCTCCATTCGTCTTTTTTCTTCGGGAGTCTTCCCTAATTGTTATTGTACTAAATTTTTAGCTTTTCACAACAAAAACCATATTTTTACAAAATGAAAAAAGATAAAATCATTCATTGAAGAGCTTGCAAAAAAGGAGGGAATTAATCCTCCTTTCGTTCTTTCTTTTCTTTTAACTTAGCAGCAAGCTCTTCCATTAACGCAGGATTTGCTTTAATAAAAGCTTTTTGCTGATTCTTTGCCTTGTGCAATTTTTTCTCCATTATAAGAAAACCGGGAACCACTTTTATTCACAATTTCATTATCAACACATAAGTCAAACGGTTCTGCCACATAAGAAATTCCTTCGCCATACATAATTTCAATAGCAGCTGTTTTTGAAAGGTGGAGCCACTTTGTTTTTTACAACTTTTACGTTTACCTTGTTTCCAATAATATCCGTACCGCTTTTAATAGCCTCACTGCGTCGAATATCCAAACGAACACTAGAATAAAACTTTAAAGCTCTTCCTCCGGTGTTGTTTCCGGATTTCCAAACATAACTCCAACTTTTTCTCTTAACTGGTTAATGAAGATAGCAGTACATTCACTTTTGTTCATGACACCACTTAATTTACGCATCGCCTTTGACATCAAACGAGCCTGTAACCCAACCTGTGCATCTCCATTTCACCATCTAATTCTGCTTGTGGTACGGGGCTGCAACAGAGTCAACTACAACTAAGTCAATTGCACCACTTTTAACTAGCATTTCTGTAATTTCCAGCGCCTGCTCCCCACTATCCGGCTGAGAAAGAATCAATTCATCAATATTTACACCTAAATTTTTGCATAATTTGGATCAATTGCATTCTCCGCATCAATAAAAAGCTGCACGTCCACCTTTTTTGCACCTCTGCAATTGCATGCAAAGCCAAAGTAGTCTTACCACTTGACTCTGGTCCATAGATTTCAATAATACGCCCTTTTGGATATCCTCCGATTCCTAAAGCTTCATCAATTTTAATAGAACCGCTGCTGATAGCATCAATTTCAACCGCAGCGCGTTCCCCAAGCTTCATTATACTCCCTTTGCCATACTGTTTTCAATTGCTTTAATTGCATCATTTAGTAAAGCATCTTTTTCGTCTACTTTTTATTCTTTTCTTCCATTGCCATTTATATCCTTTCCTCAGGATATTTCCTGAATCCATTCTTTAATCTTGGCTGCATAAAAATCGCATCTTCACGAACAGTGTTTCGATTTCCTTTTATGTTTTGCTCATATACACGACATTCATCTTTTATGCTATTCCAATATACACTAGCCCTGCCGGCTTATTTTCCATAGCGGAGGGTCCAGCATTCCTGTAAAAAGATACAGATATCGCAACCTAGCATTTTTTTTTGCCTTTAATGCCATTTCTTTTTGCGGGAACTGCTGATTACCCCATCTTTTTCAACAACTTCACTGCTAACTCCAACAACATTCGTTTTTATGTCGGTTGCATATGTCACGATACCACCTTTTAACACAGCGCTGGCTCCACTGATTTCAGCTAGCTTTGCACAAAACAACCCAGCTGTAAAACTCTCACAGCTTCCTATCGTTAAATGCTTATTTTTTTCAGACAATCTAACAGTTCTTCCATTTACATTGACTCCATAACAATATCTTTTAATTGTATGAAATATTGAATTCCACTTGCAAGAGATACGATCGTTGCAGCCCATAACAAGATCTGATCCATTGGAATACCTACAAATGCAAATGGCAAATTTTTTTAGCATTAGGAAAATAATTGCAAACATCTGTAACACTGTTTTTATTTTACCCAGCATTCCTGCAGCAACAACTTTTTTCCTTTTGCACTGGCGTTCATACGAAGCCCATCTACAATCATATCACGCCATATCATCAAAAGCACAGCTAAAACAGAAATACGAGAAGTACAGGCAAATAGAATCAACATACTGTTTACTAGTAATTTATCCGCAATTGGATCGAGGAATTTACCAAAAGATGTAATAAGATTACGGCTTCTAGCAATTTCTCCATCAAAAAATCGGTAAAAGATGCGACTGCAAATAATACAAATACTAAGATGTCTGATAAAGTAAACACGATATCCCCATTTGCTGTATGAATACGAAAACATTCCATAATACCATCTGTCAAAAAAGTATGACAATGATAGGCACCAAAGCAACGCGAAACAGCGATAATTTATTTGGAAGATTCATTTTGATCACCTACTGTAAATTCAAAAGTATAAAGTACAAGATCCAGTCCATGTAGACGGATTGACAGAACTGTCTAATTTTACAACTTTGTCATTGATTTTAATTTCTGTTTGATACATGCATCCAACATAAACATTAATTTTTAGTTCCCTTTTTAACTTCTACTTCTGTTGAGGCAGTCTGTCCCATGTTGTAAACCTCATTGTTACGAACCTCTTCATTACCATCATTAATGATCGTAACGCTATAACCTGAATTACTTCCATTAAAGGCAGTATCTACTTTTAACTTATCGCCATCTTTTACATTTGTTAAGAAAAAAGTGGGTTGCGTCATCACCGGCAACAATTTCCATTTCTTCTTTTTCGCCAGAATTATCGGAAGAAGGTTTATTAAATTTTCTTCCGTAACATTTCCCCAACTTCATTTTGAATCGGTGCAACCGGCTGTTTCTGGCTTAAGTCATCATTTTTATTACCTGTTTTCAAAAAAGATAACAAAGGCAAATAAAATTATAATGGCTACTACACCAATAATTGCTACTAAAAAACCAAAGATACATCCGGTTTTTGAATACGCAAAGAACGCCGTCCCGTATCACTGCTTTGAACACGGCTTAAACGTTCTGAACGTGAAACGTTCTTTTCAATTTCTGATATGTCAACTCCGCTTTATTAAGAAAAGTTGTCGTATAATCATCGATGCTTTCTCTTAATTCATCTTTTACATCTTCGAAATCAATATTTACCGCTTCACAATAAGATTTAACAAAAAACGCAAATATGACAAATCCTCATGAAAAAAAGACATATCTCCTTCTTCCAATGCTTTGACATGTTTTGGTGTTAAACAGGTTTTCTCACTGATGTCATCTATACTTAAACCAAGTTCTAATCTTTTTTCCTTTAGCATTTTACCGATATTTTTCCATAACACACCTCTTCAACTAAAAACAAATTAAATTACCACTACAAGGAAGCATATTGATAAGATATTATCATTATAGCAAAGCAAAGAATAAATTGTAAAATTTTTTAGGAATTTTCCATACATTTCACATACTTTTTCAAAATTCCAATATTTTCAGTAATTTTAACCACCGAGAAAAACCTTTCTATAAAAAAGCAGGATACAACTCTACTTTTTTCTGATTTCACTGCATAAACCATGTTCTGTACTTCAAATAGAAGTGGCAGCCATTTATCTACATAGATAATCTATTTCCATCTGATGGTTTCGTTTCACCTCAGACAGATTCCCCACCAAATTTGGGTTTCTCGCTTGCGGGGTTTACCCGTTCCACCTTTATGATTTCTCATAAAGCTCGTCTCTGTGGCACTTTTTTAAAGATTTCCATCATAGTTTTCACCTTAGATTTCCATCAGCCGTCAGTTTGCACTGCCTGGATTTATCATTTCATCCAGCACAAACACTACATTCATCACAGAATGTGCGAGCATGGACTTTCTCTAGCAATATTTGCCAGCGACTGCCGCAGCAAATCCTTTATTTTTGAACACTTCATTTTCTAAACGTGTCAATCGTTTTAAAATATCCACGTTATCAATGACTGCTTCTTTATCTACTGTATTTGCCTTGCTTTCAAACTCTGCAATACGATTTTCAAAGATGCAATCTGACGTTCATATTCCTGAAGATGGTCACCAAAGTTCTTTTTATCATTTGATCATATTCTGATAATCACTAATAACTAAATCAAGAAATTCATCTACCTCAATAGAGTGAGTACCCCTTTTAAAATCGATGTTAAACTGTTTGTTTTAATACATCTTCAACTGTCAATTTGAATCGTTTATCCATATATGACTCACCTTCCGCTTTATAGTTTCTCAAAAAATAGAGTATTTTTCAAGTTTTTTTGATGAATTTTCTCTCTTTCTTTCTGAATTCTTACAACTTTCGAAAAGAAAATTGAATATGATATGGTTTTATAGACTTGAAAATTATTTTGTTATATAATTAGACAGGTGATAGATTGTGATAGGATATCCAAACAAAAGAAGATAAGCACAACGCATTCTGTTTCTGATAACTACACTCGAAGAGGAATGTCATTGGAAAAAGATTTGAATGACAGCAATGCATATTATGCAGATTGTGATCGTGCTTTGATTCATAAAAAGCCCACCCCTATACAGGTGGTCAAGGTAGATTACCCTGCACGTAACTCGGCAAAAATCACAGAGGCATACTACAAAACTCCTAGTACGACCGATTACAACGGTATCTATCGTGGACGAGGCAGTAGATTTTGAGGCAAAAGAAACACGTTCCTTAACTTCATTCCGTTCAAAAGTATTCATCCACACCAGATTCAGCATTTAAAAAAGGTGTTATATCATGGAGGCATTGGTTTTTATCATTCGCTTTTCGCGTTACAGCGAAACATATCTAATTGATGCCAGAATATTGATTGATTTATATGAAAATGGAAAAAAACAGTCAATATCTTACAAAGAGCTGCAAGAACTAGGTTCTTTAATACGCGAGAGTTTAACCCCTCGCCTATGTTATCTGGACAATGTGGATGATTTATTCTTCAAAGGAGGAGATTAATTATGGCAAAAGAATCCTAAAACCAATAAATCAAAAAGAAATCCGCGTAAAATCATAAATTCCATTATCGTCGTATTTCTTTGTTTTAAATTTTAGTAGGCAGTGTGAGTGGCTTTTTATCTTAAGTAAGATTGTTGCTAAAAGTACAGCTGACAGATGAAGAATTAGTTGAAAAAATCGTAAACTCAGCCCTACTGAAGTTTATTCAGCAGATGGTAAAAAATTGGGGAACTTGGTGCAGAATCCAGAGAACTGATTACATACGATCAGCTCCCTCAAGTAACCATTGATGCATTTTTAGCAATTGAGGACTCTCGTTTCTTTACGCACAATGGTTTTGATCTTCCACGTTTTATTTCCAGTGCTTTTTCAAATTTACGTACAGGAAGCTTGGCACAAGGTGGTTCTACATTAACCATGCAGACTATCGATAATTTCTTGATAAAGCCGCAGGAAGAAAAAGATGAACAAGCAGGAATCAGATACAGCCCGCTTGAAAAGATCGAGCATAAGATTCAGGAAATTTATTTAAGTATGCGTTTAGATCATCTGGAAAGCAAAGAAGATATTCTTGTTGCTTATTTAAACAAAATCAACTTTTGGTTCTTCTATGAATACAAGAGGAATCCAAAAAGCTGCAGAATATTATTTTGGGAAAGATGTAGAGCAGTTGAACTTAAGTGAATCAGCATTCTTAGCTGGTGTAGTGAATGCTCCTGCACTTTATAATCCATACAAAGGATATTCAAAAGAATGTCAAACAAATTATTATAAAGCTGCAACACAGCGAAGAAATGAAACACTTTCTATGATGTTAATGCATGGATATATCACAGAAAATGAGTACAACTGGCAAAATCAACAAAGCTTGCTTTCCGGGTAAATGGTGAGCCTAGCGAGACTGAAACTTCTTCTTATCAGTATTACATTACGCAGGCTGCTGAAGAAGCAAGAAAGCTAACAGGTGTCGATCCAGCAACTACATCAATGAAAATATACACAGCATTAGATCGTGATGTACAAGATCAAATGAATAAAATTGCGGATAAAGAAAGTGGCATTGCAATGCCAAATAATCCATATTATCAAATCGCATCTGTTGTCATGAACAACCAGACCGGAGAAGTAGTTGCAATCAATGATGGCTTTAATGAATCTATGGCAAGCTATCGTTCCCGTTCTATGGTAGATACGCATGCTCTGGTTCAACGATGAAACCAATCCTAGAATATGCATTGTCTTTTGAGAACTGCGGATGGGCTACATCTCGTGTCATGAACGACAGAAAGTTTGATGTCAATGGACACGTGATCGTCAATTATGATATGAAATATCATGGAAAGGTATCTTTGGAACGCGCAATAGCACAGTCTTTAAAACGTTCCTGCCGTGAAACCATGTTAACCGTTGAAAATACAATGGGAGCAAATTCTATTATTGATTATTTGAAATCTTTGGGATTCAAAGAGGAAGTAGCTGAAAAGTATGATTATCAATATGCAATTGGTGCCAATAACATGGAAGCAACACCATTAGAAATGGCAGCGGCATATTCTGCATTCGCTAATGGCGGAACTTATATTCAGCCTCATTTAGTAACAAAAGTTGAATTTTCAGATGGCAGCAAAGTTATTGAAAACAATCCAAAACAAACACAGGTATTAAGCCCTCAGGCTTCCTACATGGTAAACGATTTATTATATAAAGCTGTTAATGGCAAATATAATTCTTATAACTATATGGGAGGCGTGTTTGCTGGAGCAGGCTATCCTGTTTACGGAAAAACAGGTACTTCCGATTAAGGATGATTCTGTTGCACAATATATCGGTGGGAAGGCAAAAGATAGCTGGATGGTAAATTATACCAGTCAGTACACCGTAGCTTCCCTGGAATGGATTTGATGGAAGAGTGGATGGCTATAGCTATTTATCAACAGATATCAAAATATGAAATGTACTGGACGAATTAATCGTATGATTTTAGATCTGTTAAGCAATGGAGCATATAAGATTCAGCGTCAGATGGGCTTAGCTCTTATGGTGGCGGATTAATAAAAACAGAATACTTAAAAGATGCAGCAAAAAACAATCCAGAAACAGAAAACAATATGAAGGATTATCACAAAAGAGCTTGAAAAAGTTATTGATAATTATCTAAAATATGATGCTTCTAAATATAGCGAGGAAACATGGAAAGCATTTAGCAGTGTCTTAGAAGAAGCAAAAAAAGCTCTTGATAACAAAAGACTTAACGGATGAAGAGTTAAAAGAATTAATTTCCAAGCTGGATAAGGCCTCTAAAGAATTAAAAAAAAAGAAGTTATAGTTGATGTATCTTCTTTAAATAATGCTATTAAAGAAGCTCAACTATATCTAGATACAAGTAAATATGATGCAAATGCAGTGGCAAATCTGATGAAAGCTGTAAATGATGCCAGCACAATAGCCGCAAAAAGAAGGAGTTACGCAGCAGGAAATTGATGCTGCTGTCGCAAATATTAACAGTATGATTACTATATGCAAAAAATAGTCCTGTTAATACTCCGCCAGGCAGCACAACAGAAAATGGCAATAATGTAACAGTGCCACCTACTCCATCTAATTAAATATTCTATCCTCTAGCGAGATATTTCAATCTCGCTTTTCTATACAAAAAGCCGGATAAATAGATTATCCAGCTCCACGAAATAAATACATTATTTATTTTGATTTTTATATTTTTCAAGTTTTTCTTTTTTACAGATATTTTGAAATGGACAATTATTACATTGGGGATTTCGTGCCGTACAAAAAATATCTACCAAAAAGATAAATAAATGATGTGCTTTATTCAGCGCTCTCGCTTTATTTTTCTTTTTAATTTCTGTTCAACAACTTCCACACTATCATATACTTTAGCTAATCCCAAACGCTTAGAAATACGTTCTACATGTGTATCAACCGCAATAGATGGAATATCAAAACAAACACTGCGTACAACGTTAGCTGTTTTTCTTCCAACTCCAGCTAATGATGTCAAATCTTTCATTGACTGTGGTACATTTCCATCAAAAGATGTTAATAAAGATTTGCTTAGATTTTGAATAGAGCGTGCTTTGTTTCTATATAAACCAATACGTTTAATTTTGTCTTCTATATCTTTAATATCTGCATTAGCCATTGTTTTTGGGTCAGGAAAACTTTCAAATAATGCAGGAGTAACTTTATTCACTGCATTATCTGTTGTTTGAGCCGATAAAACAACCGCAACTAAAAAGTTCAAAAGGATTTTTTATGGATTAATTCACAATGTGCATCAGGAAACATAATTTCCAGCTGATCTAAAATTTCATCTGTTGTTATCATCTTCTGCCCTCTTCATACATTTCTGCCGTTAACCCTTTTTCTTTCCAAATTTGCAAAATACGTTCTATATAGTCAAAACTCTTTTTCTCATATGTCAATGCTTCGCGTAAAGCATAACGAATCAGTTTTTGATCATATTCTTTCATCCAGTCGCTTAAACGCTGTACTTCTATTTGTGATAATGGTCTTGCAAATTCATTTTCAAAATGTTCAAACAAAGATTCATTAAAAGATTTCCAGTATTCTTATTTTTCTTCAAATAGACCATCTATTTGAAACATAACCGTCCATCTTTCACATCAATCGAAACATAACCCTTACTATTTAATTTTGTAAATAATTCATCAATTTCATCCATGGACTTCTGCATTTTAGTACTCAATAATTCATGTGTCACAGAAATATGATTTTGATTCATAAAATCAATCAATAAAACCATCAAGGTTTCATCTGCACTCATATTAAATTCATTTAAATGATCTAAGATATAGTCTCTTTTATTGACATGTCTTTCCTTCCACCATTCCATCTATTTTCCTCCAGTTCTAATAATATATACTTCTTCTAAAGTTTCGTAATCTAATAAAACTTCTCCTAACTCACAATACACAACATATACGGATTATTATATCCATATCCAAGCTGCACATCATTTACCTTGGTATTATATTTATCTTCAACGCTTCTTTTTGCCTCATCAAAGCGAACAGTACCATCTTCTCTAGAGGTAATCGCAATTCCTTTTTCATTAAACCAAATCAGCGATTCTCCTCTTTTCCAACATACGTTGTATACTGAAAAACGTGTCGATGAAGATCTTTAATATCTTTTAAATTCTTTCTGTATCATTTTTTCTTGTTCTAAAATATCAGCTTCATATTTAAATTTAGGTCCACTGATAAAAAACAGCAACACCTAGATAGAAAATAAAGCATGTTGAAAAAGTAATCCTAAAGTAATTCCTATTGACTTCACATTTATATGCTCTTTCATTGAATACCCCCTATGCTTTTTCACTGTTGTTATTATACATGATTTTTAGATAATGCACAAAAAAAGCGTATGAAACGCTTTTTACAATTGTTCAATAAACTTTTACAAAACTCTGCACTTCGATTTGCAGCATGTTTTACATAGGTTGTAAAATCCATATGTGAATTTTCTTTATGTGCAATATCCGACAAAGAACGAAGAACAACGAATGGTACATGATAATGTGAACATACCTGTGCAATTGCTCCAGCTTCCATTTCTGCACAAACAGCATCCGGAAACGCTTTTTCTAAAAACTGTAAGCTGATTTTCACCTGCAATGAACTGATCTCCGCTGGCTACAAGTCCACAATGCACACAAACATCCATTTCCTTCAGTGTCTTTTCACAAAGTTCACATAATTCTTTATCCGCATCAAAATATAAACCAATACCTTCTTCTCCATCAATGGGACTAGTATCAAAATCATGTTGAACAACTCGTGTACTAACAACGGCGTCTAAAATAGACTGTTCCTTTTTAATCCGCCTGCAGTGCCGATATTAATCACTTTTTCTATGCGAAAGTTCTCTAAAAGAATCGTTGTAGCCATAACAGCATTTCCTTTACCTACTCCACTTTTTAATACCATTACACGCTTATTCTTTATCGTTCCCTGTATCATCTTAATTCCAGAAAGATGCTTCAATTCTTTATGTTCCAATAAAGTTTCAATAGCCTCTACTTCACTATCCATTGCGGCAATAATTCTAATCATGCTTTCACTTCCTTTCTACAAATATAGAACTGTTTTTCTCCTTCACAAATTCCAGTGATATACAAAATCTGTTAATATTTCCTACCTTTAAACCTGTTTCTTTAAGTTTATTCATTACCCATGCTGGCTCAAAACTTTTGAATATGTTGTTCTAAAACACTTCGTCCATCCTCATCATCATAGAAGGCAAAATTTGATATATACAATCTTCAATCGTTTGAATTGTCCACTGGTATTCATGTCCATTGATACGACTTGCCTCATTATATTCCTCTTTGAAACTCTTCTAGTCGATCCATCGAATGCATATCTACAATAAAAACACCTTCATCTTTTAAATGGGAATATACACCCTGTAACATGTTGCTCAACATCTTCTTCTTTTAAAAGATAGTTAAAACTGTCACACAAGCATAAGATTCCATCATACATATCTTCACCAGTAAATGACACATATCCATAACATTCCATTCTACCAGTTCACTATTTTCTTTTTGCTTTTGCCTGCGTAATCATATCTGCACTTAAATCACTTGCATGGACTTCATAGCCATCCTTTGCAAGTGCAATCGTGATTTCTCCACTGCCACAAGCCAGTTCCATGATTTTTCCTTTTGGAAGATAAGTTTCAATTAAATCTACCCATGCTTTTGTTGCTTCTTCATCTTTTACTAAAGCATCATAAAACTCTGCCAGTTTTTCATACATCATAAGCAAAAAGTCCACCTTTGGAAGATCAGCATATAATTTTTCCAGCTGAAAATGATTTCTTTCTTCTGTTTGAAATACATGGACAATTATATCCCCTAAGTCTCTAAAACCTGTGAAGAATCACGATCTCCTTCCATAGAGCGAACCTGATAACCATTTTCTTTTTACTCTATCACAAACATTATCCGCAATCGCATATACCTGACGCAAGCTGTACTGCAAATAACGACATAATCAATAGCAGGATTTAAAGAAGAAAATGTATAACATTGGGTATTTTCCTTTCTTTTCATCAATTGCTTTCTGTACAACTTCTAAAAGACTCTTCATCTCTTCAACTCCTTATTGTAACGTTCCTTCTTTTCTTAAATATTCTTGTTGTTCTTTTTTACACATCTAAACCCCTAAATCTAAGTTCATCTTACATAATTCAATTTGTTCACTGGAATCATATCCACGTGAAGGATCTAGTTTATCTGCAATAAACAAAATCTTATCATACGAAGATTTTCCATCACCCAGCACATGATGATAAATTGCAGATATAACATCTTTATCCCTAACATCCAATTGTCTTTTTACAAAATCCGCGCCAATATACCCATGCCAAATAGCAGGTGCTTCATTCATGTGAAAAGGCATATGATGTCTCATCCATATTTTGAAATCTCATATGGCATTTGTTTGCATATATCATGTAAATGCCCATTTTCCATGCTTTTTCCGTATTCAAATTATGAGCACTTGCCAATGCAACGCATAACTGTGCAACAGATAGACTATGTCTATAACGTTTTTCATTCATATACTGCCTTATGGTTTCTTCAAAATATAAACCTTTCTCTGCTATTTTTAAACGTACAGAAACAGGTACTTCATATAATTTTTTTCCTTGACGAATTTCTGTAGAAGATACAGGTATTAAATCCATGGAAACTCTTTTCATTCCTTCTGGCAATATCGAAGACCCTTTCTGGAAAATACATAAAATTCGACTTCTTTCTTCAAACGTTTTGACTCTTTCCACGCATCAAATTGTCTAGCCTGATCATCTCCAATCAGCCAGCAGAAAGAATGCTGAGGATAGCGTTTTCTTTAATTCCTCTACTGTATGAATCGTATAAGAAATACCCTCCAGTTTTCCTTCTAATTTACATATTTTCATATGTTTATAAGGTTTTATCGCTGCCTCTAATAGTTCACATCGATCTTCAAAGGAAGCCAATGCTGTTTCTTTTAGAGGAGTATCTTTACTTGGCATAAACCAGACTTCTTGAACAGGAAGTTTTTTTTAAAGCTGTTTTTGCTATTTGCAAGTGTCCATTATGAACAGGGTTAAAACTTCCCCCTAATATCGCAATATGCATACTACAGCTCCAATTTATTTTTCTTGCTTCTTCTATATAACACAAATGTACGTCCTATGATTTGAACGATTTCACTAGATGTCGCCCCACTCATATCAAGAGCTGCCTGTCTTACATCATCTGCACAAGTTTTAAGCAATGCTATTTTTACCAGTTCATGTGCTTCTAAAGAATCTGAAACAGTTCGTATCATATTTGGAGTGATTCCATCTTTACCAATCTGAAATAAAGCACGTTTTGTCTGTGCCAATCCTCTTAAATAACTCTTTTTCTTTATTTGTAAGCATATTAAATCATCGCCTTTCTAAATGTTACATTTACATTTTTGTTCACATACACTTTTATTTCTTTCACATCTCCACTAATACAAAACCACCTAAACCATGGATAACAACATCAATTTTATGTTGTGCACCCCTAGTCGTATATACTTCCATATCATGAAAATCATGATCCATAGAAGGAGACAGCAGTTCATTTAAATGGGTTTCCCATAAACGATCTGCTTTTTCCTGTTTTCCTCTATGCAAAGGAAGTCTTTCAGAAAAAAATAAGCAACACAGCTTACTTTCTTTCCGCCAATCAAATCCAGACGAACAAGTCCTCCTAGCGAAATGCTTTTGATCTTCATATAACTGATAGCCTCTTGGTTTTAATTTACGAGATGGAACAACGGTTTTTAATTCATCATCAATATGAGTTAAAAATGAATCCATTCTTGTAAGACCTGGAGTATCGTATAAAATATAATCTTTCATTTGTATTTCATTGATATCTAATGTAGTTCCAGGATGACGGGAAGTTGTTAAATTCTGATTTCAAGAAGAGCATTTAATAATGTACTTTTCCTGCATTTGCCATTCCCATAACCGCTACATTTCTTCCTTTGCGATAAATAGCAATTGCTTCT
>VOFH01003152.1_pt1 | contig 14385 bp, 19 predicted proteins | sample 5384091 | NCBI WGS metagenome assembly VOFH01 (sample SAMN12384727, study PRJNA508395) | human gut metagenome | isolation source: healthy gut G | host: Homo sapiens
CGCCCGTCACATCCGGGAATTCGTCGATGATCTTCAGCCCGTCCTCGTGCGCCTCGCGCTCATGGACCTAGACCGGAAGGAACACTGCGCGCCAGCTGCATCTGCAGGCGGAAGGCGTGCTTCTGCCTCGCGCGACACGTCTTCATAGTATTAGTCCAGCCCGATCTCGCGTTGCCTGCACGCGGGGGCTTTTGCAAGCGTACGGTACACCTCGATGCGCGCCGCGTCCACGTGGTCTGCGTCGTCGGATGACTGCCGACGGCTGCCTTTATGATCCAGTCGTAAGTCTGCGCCAGACGCACCGAATTCTCAGAAGACGGCAGATCGCAGCCGATGTTCATCATTGCCGTCACGCCGTCTTCCTTCATCCGGGCAAGAATATCGTCAAATCCTCCTGAAACCGCCCGTCGTCCAGATGCGCGTGGGAATCCAAAATACATGCTATGCCTGCCTCCTGTTCGTGCTGCGACAGCCAGATCAGCAGCACCGCAATATCGCTCGGCGAGACGCCGGAAATGCGCCGGCCTGCCCGATGGAAAGCGGGCGAATCTCAGCTTCGACGCGCCTCGACGCGAAGCCCCGTGATGGAAAGATAGTCGATGCCGTCCGGCAAAGCCTGTTTCCTCGCGCGAAAGCTCCGCGACCGCCGCTGCTGGCGCTCGATATAGCCCGCATACTTCATCTGAATCTCGACCGCCTCTGCACCGCGGAAAGCGCTGGGCGCTCGGGGTCAAGGGCGCAAGGGCCTGCAGCCGATCTGCAGGGGCGGCGGATCAGATCGGGAAAGGCGCGCCGATCCTTGACGCTTGCAGTATCGATGCGCAAGCAGTATTTCGTTGAGCGCCGCGCCTTCTGCAATGCCGGTCGCCTCCGCCGTTTGATCTCCCGGTCAACGGTCCGGTATTTTTCCAGCACCGCCCATACTGCTCGTCCGACACCAGCCCGATCCGGTGCCCGATGGGGGAAAGCCGCTGGTCGGCATTGTCCTGCCGGTGTAAGAGCCGGTATTCCTGGAGCGCGAGGTCATAATCCGGTACGGCTCGTTCGTGCCCTTTGGTCCAGATCGTCAATCAGCGTTCCGATATAGCCGTCCATGCGCTTCAGGATCATCGGCTCCTCGCCCTTGATTTTGAGCGCCGCATTGACGCCCGCAACGAAGCCCTGCACCGCCGCCTCCTCATAGCCCGAAGAGCCGTTGAACTGCCCCGCGCCATATAGCCCGGGGACCTTTTTGCTTTCCAGCGTCGGCAGAAGCTCCGTCGGATCGACGCAGTCGTATTCAATCGCATACGCCGGGCGCATCATTTCCGCGTGCTCCAGACCCGCAATCGTGTGGACCATCGCAATCTGCACATCCTCGGGAAGACTCGACGACAGACCCTGAATATAGAGCTCGTCCGTCCCCAGCCCGCACGGCTCGACAAAGAGCTGATGGCGCGGCTTATCGGGGAAGCGGTCGATCTTCGTTTCGATCGACGGGCAGTAGCGCGGACCGACGGACTCGATCATGCCGTTAAACAGCGGCGAGCGCGCGAAATTCTCCCGGATGATCCGGTGCGTTTCCTCGTTGGTATAGGTGAGATAACAGACCGCCTGATTCTGCACCGCTTCTGTGGTCGAGAACGAAAACGGCACGGGCTGCTCGTCGCCCGGCTGCAGCTCCATTTTGGAAACATCCACCGAGCGGCGGTTGATGCGCGGCGGCGTACCGGTCTTGAACCGGCGCATGCGAAGCCCGAAGGCTTTCAGGCACTCGGTCAGCCCGATGCCCGCCTGCATGCCGTCGGGACCCGAGGAATAGGCGCACTCGCCGGTGATGACGCGCGCGTCCAGATACGTGCCCGAGGCAATCACGACCGCTTTTACTTCATACACCGCGCCGAGCCGCGTCGTAACAGACGAAATGTGCCCGTCTGTCAGACCGACGGAGACGACCATCGCCTGCTTGAGATCCAGATGTTCCTGCCGCTCGAGGACGCGCTTCATATCCTCCTGATATTTCCGCCGGTCTGCCTGCGCGCGCAGCGAATGAACGGCAGGACCCTTGCCGAGGTTCAGCATCCGGTACTGGATGCAGCAGCGGTCCGCCGCCTTTGCCATCTCGCCGCCCAGCGCGTCCAGCTCGCGCACGAGATGTCCTTTTCCCGTGCCGCCGATTGCCGGGTTGCAGGGCATGTTGCCCACCGCGTCGAGATTGATCGTAAAGACGACCGTGCGCAGCCCCATTCTGGCGCAGGCAAGCCCCGCTTCGATTCCCGCGTGCCCCGCGCCGACCACTGCCACATCATAGCTTCCCGCCGCATAATTCATACCCATCGCCTCCGGTTTCCGTTTAAGATATTATTTTAGCAAGCGTATGGGCGTTTTGCAAGAACGCAGCCGCGTTTGCAGCAAAAAAAACGTCCTGCGCCCCATTTCGCCGCCATCCGCGCGCGAGCCGGCGTACAATGGCAGAAAGGGAGGCGCAGGACATGCAGAATTTTGGGGAGCTTGTGCGCGCAGCGCGCGAGAAAACGCTGCAGGACAACCTGTCGGTATCCGAAGACATGCAGCAGCGGCTTGCCGGTGCCATGCAGACCCGGATTCTCAAGCAGCTGTGTGCGCTGCTGCTCGACCCGGACATGCCGGACGAGCAGGCAATCACGCGGGCGCGTGCGCTTTGCCTGCAGGCGCAGCTCTTTTTCCGGGAGCACGGCATTTAGCCGCCCGGCGCAAAACCCGCATGGAACGAACTTGCAAATTTATCCCGCGCGACCGCTTTCGACGGACAATTGCCGCAAGCTGCGCTATACTGAGCGTACAGCTTATCCAATGCGAGCGCACTTCATATCCCGGACGGCATGCGCCGTCAATCCCACAACCATGCCCCCGACCAAATACCGGTCGGGGGAACTTTTTTCAAAGCAGCTTCGTTGTTTTGAAAAAGGCTGCGGGGGCTTCAGTAGCGCAGGCAGCGACGCAGGCGGCGCTCGGCGCGCTGGATGGTGCGGCAGACGGTCGATTTGCAGACGCCGAACTCCCGCGCCAGCTCCGGCATGGTCTTTTTGTCCACATAGTACCCGAGCACGGCGCGCCGCTGCTTTTCCGTCAGCTCGTTTTCAATCACGCGGTGCATGCGCGCCAGCTGCTCCTGCCGCGTCAGGCGCGGACCCTGATAGCCCTCATACCCGATAGCCTTCATTGCGGTCATATCCCCTTTCATAATAATGTGCGGTCAGTTCCGCCAGCTCGTTCATCTGCCGGAGCATCGGCGCCAGCGCTGCCATCCGCCGCTCCAGCCAGAACAGCTCCTGCGCGTCCTGCGTCATTTTTTTCCGCCGGCGCAGCTCGGAAATCCGGACGCGCAGAAGCTGCGCGCTGCGTTCATACTGCGCCGAAAGCTCCCGCAGCGTCATGCGCGCCACTGCGGCAGCATCGCCGTGCGCTGGCGGCTGAGAAAATACGACTTCGCGTACTCGCCCAGACACTCCGGGCAGACATAGCGGTCGTCCATCTCATAGTACAGCTGCCCCAGATAAATTTCCCCGCCGCAGCAGCCGCAGATGGCATAGGCGCTCTGCTGTTGAGGGTCGGCTTGCGTTTGCCGGGTGTTTGCCATGGTTTGTTCCCTCCCACCGGTTCCTGCCGTTTTCGGCAGGATATACCATTTATTTCCAATAACAGCATACTACAGGACTCGGTCGCTGTCAAGCAGAATTTTACATATTTTGGTATATTTTGACGCAGTGTGTCGGCTGCGGAGGTTCTGCCGCGCCGTTATCCTGACGCGGCATATTGACGAAAGGCATTCTTTCGGGTATGATGATGGCAGGCATTGCCGCTGCGCGGTGCCTGCGGCTGAAAAAGGTGTGTGCAGCCGGAAACAAATCCGCTCTCTGCCGGGCAGGGTCTGCCGGGATGAACCTCAGGGCGGGTTTCAGAACGAAGACAGGGAGAATGTATGGACGACATTGCCATGATGCGCGAGGCGCTCGCGCTTGCACAGGCTGCGGCGGACGACGGCGAGGTGCCGGTCGGCTGCGTCGTTGCCATGCCGGACGGGCGCATTGTCGGGCGCGGGCGAAACCGCCGGGAGAAGGGGCGCTCTGCCCTTGCCCATGCGGAGCTTGAGGCAATCGGCGAGGCATGCCGGACGCTCGGCGGCTGGCGGCTTTGGCAGTGTACGCTCTATGTGACATTGGAGCCATGCTGCATGTGCGCGGGGGCAATCACCGGCGCGCAGATTCCGCGCGTGGTCTACGGTGCAAAGGACCCCAAAATGGGAGCCGGCGGATCGCTGGTCAATCTTCTGTGTCTTCCGGGGTGTTTTCGCCCCGCGGTAACAACCGGCGTTCTCGAAGAGGAGTGCCAGGCACTTTTGCAGACCTTTTTCCGCTCGCTTCGCGAAAGAAAGAAACTGTTGCGCGAATCAACGAGAGGTGAGGAGTTTGAACTATAAAATTACATCCGATTCCACCTGCGATTTAAGCTGTGAGCAGGCAGAACGGTATTCCATCGGCATTCTGCCGCTGTATGTCCAGCTGGGAGACAGGACTTATCAGGACGGCGTCGATATTTTTCCGGACGATATTTACCAGCACATCACAGCCGGCGGCGCGCTGGCGACCACGGCGGCAGTCAATCTGTCTGACTATGTGCGCGCGTTTTCCGCGCTGTCGCGCAAATACGATTTTGTGATCCACATCTGCATTTCGCAGGAATTTTCCTGCTGCTATCAGAATGCGTGCCTTGCCGCGGCAGAGTATGAAAACGTCTACGTCGTCGACTCGCGCAATCTCTCCACCGGACACGGGCTTGTCGTTCTCGAGGCGGTCCGGTGCGCAGAAGAAGGCATGGAGCCTTCGCGCATTGTCGAGCATTTGCACGAATGCACCGCCCGTGTGGACGCCAGCTTTATTTTAAGCCGCCTCGACTACATGCAAAAGGGCGGCAGATGCTCATCTGTTGCGGTGCTGGGCGCAAATCTTTTAAAGCTCCGCCCGGCAATTGAGGTCAAAGACGGCAGGATGGGCGTCTGCAAAAAATACCGCGGCACGTTTGAAGCCTGCGTCAAGGCGTATATCAAAGACCGCCTGCAGGGCAAGACACAGCTCGATCTGCGCCGCGTGTTCATCACCCACTCCGGCGTGCCGGACGAAATCATCGAAACAGCAAAAGCTGCCGTTTTAAGCTATCAGAATTTTGAGGAAATCTGCGTCACGCGCGCCGGCTGCACGGTCTCCAGCCACTGCGGACCCGGCACGATCGGCGTTCTGTTCCTGTATGAACGATGAAAGGTAAGCCATGAAAGAAACGTTGGAGCGTCTGCTCCCGAAGCTGAATCTGTCCTTGACATCTGCGCAGCTCGATACGCTCGCGCGGTTTGGTTCGCTGCTGCTGGAAAAAAATCAGGTCATGAATCTGACCGCCATCACAGAGCCGCAAAAGGTTGCCGAGCTTCATTTTTACGACTGCCTCGCGCTTTTGAACGCGGCGGATTTCCGCGCGAAGCGCGTGGTCGACATCGGCTGCGGCGCGGGCTTTCCGGGCGTGCCGCTGAAAATTGCGGAGCCGTCGATGGATCTGACGCTTCTGGACTCGCTCGGCAAGCGCATGGACTGGCTGCGCGAGGTCCTGCCGGAATTGCAGGTGGAGGCGAACGTCGTCACCGCGAGAGCCGAGGAATATGTGACGGTCTGCCGCGAGAGCTATGATATCGCGGTCTCCCGCGCCGTTGCGCGGCTCAACATTCTCTCGGAGCTGTGCCTTCCCTATGTGAAGGTCGGAGGCTGCTTTGTCGCGATGAAGGGGCAGCTGGCAGATGTCGAGCTGGACGAGGCGAAGCGCGGCATCCGGCTTCTCGGCGGGCGCGTCGAGCGCGTGTATGAATACGAGGTGGAAGACGCCATCCACCGCGCGGTCGTCATCCGCAAGGAAGCCCCCCACGCCGTCCAGATATCCCCGCCCCTTTGCCAAAATCAAAAAGACGCCCTTATAAAAAATGGAACCGCCCATCAGAGCTAACGTCTGATGAGCGGTTCTTATCGCTCTCGGGGGGAAAGCGGGCGCCGATCCAGATTCAGGGCGGCACCGCACAATTCGGCAAGCGGATTCGGCGAGAGATTTTTCGTCAAGGCAAGGTTTGGAAAGCGAAGGAATACTTTGTGTACCCGCGAAGGGCATGCCCGCATCCGTATGGCTCCTTTGTCGCCAACGGCTGCGACATATTTCTCGCTTTTCAAACCGCAGAATTGGCGGAAAAGATCCGGCGAAGCATGCAGACGCAATTGCGCGGTGTTGCCTTATTTCTGCAGGTCCTCTGCGCGCAGATACTTGCCCAGAGGCTTCTGAAGAATTGCTACGACAACCAGCGTCAGCACGAGGCTGAGAAGCAGGAAGCTGCCGTTATAGAGCGCGGAGTAGATCCACGGAGAGGTCATGGTCATGCCGAAAAATTCGTCCGGCATATATTCTGCCCAGAGCGTCGCGCCCGTGACATAGTGAACGAGGAAGCGCAGGAACGTGCCGAGGAGCGACCCCCAGTAGATGCCGTTCTTCTTGCCCTTGAACAGACCCGCGAAGCCCATCACGGCAAACGCCAGCAGATAGTCGCCGATGATCGACTGCCAACCCGCGGAGTACGCGACATCCAGGAACAGCTGCAGCAGTCCGAAGGCAAACGAGACCAGCAAGCCCGGTCCGAAGCCCCAGCGGATGCAGAAGACAAAAATCGGTAGCATGGACAGCGTCACCGAGCCGCCCTTCGGCAGCTGCCAGAGCTTGATGTAGCCCAGCACCTGCGCCAGAGCCAGCATGATGGCGCCCTCGCACAGGCAGCGAAGCGTCAGTTTGCGTTTCGTCATGGAAAAACACCTCATAAAAACAAAGATACCGCCTACAACCGGATGTGGTGTAGAGCGGCAGAACGATGTTGTACGAATCAGCTTCCTACGCCGGCATTACCCGGATCAGGTTAAAGGGACAAGCGCAGCGCGCAATCTCAGCCGGTTTCCCAGCGCCCCTGTGTTCGATTGTATGCGGTTCACCCTTATTATAGAAAGCGCGCCGCGTTTCGTCAAGCTTTATTTTTGCCGCATTCTCCAAAAGCCGCGGAATTTTTTTGAATGCCCTCTTGCAAAAGGCGGAAAACCGATATAGTAGTATCTGATGACCTCCTGTGGAGGACACAGCCGGAAAGGAGCGATTATATGAAGCATACGCTGTTTCGCGAGAGTTCCATGACCGAAGGACCGGTTTTGCAGGGCATGCTTGCCTTCTTCCTGCCTATCATGCTCGGGACGCTGCTGCAGCAGCTGTATTCTGCGGTCGACGCGGTGGTCCTCGGACAGTTTGTCGGAAAAACCGCGCTGGCAGCGGTCGGCGGGTCCGACATTGTTCTGATCAACCTCATTGTCAATTTCTTCGTCGGCTTATCCTCCGGCGCGTCGGTCGTCATTTCGCAGCACGCGGGCGCGCAGGAGCATGTGCAGGTGAGCCGGGCTGTCCATACGGCGGTCTTCCTTGCCATCATCGTCGGCGCGCTGACGATGCTTCTGGGCACGTTCGGAGCGCCTCTGCTGCTGCCGGCACTCAGTACGCCCGAGGACACGCTGCAGTATTCCAAAGACTATCTGGTCTGGTATTTTGCGGGCATGATTCCGTCCATGATCTACAACATGGGAAGCGGCATTCTGCGCGCGCTGGGAGACTCAAAGCGCCCGCTGCTGTTTCTCGTGGTCTGCACGATTGTCAACACCATCCTCGACCTGTTCTTTGTCGCCGTTCTGAAGCTGGAGGTTGCGGGCGCGGCAATTGCGACGAGCCTGTCACAGCTCATCTGCGCGTGGCTGGTCATCCGCACCTTGCAGCGCGCGCACGGAGACTACCGCCTGGACCTCAAAAAAATCCGCCCGGACGGGTGGCTGCTCAAGCGCATGCTCGTCATCGGGCTTCCCGCCGGCATTTCCAGCGTGCTTTATAACATTACGAACGTCTATGTCCAGAAGGCAATCAATCTGCTCGGCACGGACACGGTCGCGGCGTGGTCGGTCTACTGGAAGCTCGACGGCATCTTCTGGCCGATTTCCAACGCCATCGGCATTGCCGTCATGACCTTCGCGGGGCAGAACTACGGCGCGCGGAAAAAAGACCGGATTCTGCAGACCATGCACGTCGGCATCGCGCTGCACCTTGCGATATGCGCGCTGATCGGCGGGTTCATCTACTTCACGCGCGACTGGACGATTCGTCTGTTCAACTCTGACCCCGCAGTCGTCGAGCAGGGACGCGTGATTATCACCTATCTTGCCCCGTGCTACTTCCTGTTCTCGGCGACGGAGGTGCTGTCTTCCATGATGCGCGGCGTCGGAAATGCGGTCAAGCCCACAATCATCACGCTCTTCGGCGCGTGTGTGCTGCGGCTGATTCTGCTGTTCACCATGACCTTCCCGCACCTGAGCAATCTCACCATCGCCCTGTGCTACCCCATTACCTGGACGGCAGCGTCCGTGATGTTCCTGCTCTACTACAAATTCGGCAAATGGCTGCCCGCCTACCCGCAAAAGCAGCCGGACATCGGCTGACCGATAGAAAATCCTCCGCAGACCTGATCTGCGGAGGATTTTTGTGTTATGGATTCGGGACGGTAAGGCTGTCTTTTGCCGTCCAGTTTACGCCCTCGCCAGTTTTCTCTAACGTGAGCGTGTAATCATACTCCGCTGCGTCGTCCGTCTGCAGCCGGAACGTCACCGCGCCGTCTCCGAGATAGGCAAAGTCCGCGTCCTGCGCCGTTTTTGCCACAGGTCCTGCGCAGTAGGAATATCCGTCTTCGTCAAAGAAGCGCACAAGCGTGGATTCCTTGCCGTCCCAGTACAGTGCTGCGCCGACGCAGCCGTTCGCCCTGTCCGGCGTAACGAGGCAGTCGATGAACACCCAATCCGGCTCCTGTATGTTCTGATACATCCGGCGAATATCTTCCTGCGTCCATTCGTGTTCCGGCTCGGCGGGTTTTTCCTGCCCTTCCGGGGTCTGCGCCGGAGCGGACTGCTCCGAGGACAACGCCAGGACGGATGATACCGCTACCGGGCTGGGCTCTGCGGGCTTTGCGCAGGCAGCAAGACCGAAAATCAGCGCCGCCAGCAAAATAACAAGCTTTCGTCTTCTCATAAGCTGCCCTCCCGTGCGCCGGTTACGTCTCGTCCTGCCCGGATTGCGCCCCATCGGGGTCCGGGAACCAGGTGAACATGCGGGGATTATTTTCGATCGAATCCGGGTCGATGCCGTTTGCCTCGCACCATCGGAAAAACGCATGCTTCAAAAAGGGATTGAGGTTCTGCATCGCGCTGTAGAGATTGATCTCATCCTTACCGACGAACAGAATCGTGTTGATGCCGCCGCGCGTCATGACGCTGCGCTGCCCGCGAATGTCCTTGTAGCGGTATTCCTTTTTGCCGCCGCGAAGGGTTTTATACAGAAAGCCGTCTTCCCCGTAGTAGATGGAAACGGAGAAGTATGTAACAAGCAAAAACGCTCCCATCAGCATCGCGCCCACGCAGCAGATGGTCAAGAGCGTGTCGCCCTCCTCCGGCATCCAGAATAAAAGCGCCATCAGCGGGAACACCAGAAGCAGGACGCCGAAGACAGCGCTCTTGCGCGGCGGGCGGACGACGGTTTTGCTCTTTTCCAGCTCGTGCTTCGGAAAGAGCTTCTGGATCAGCTTGTCAATGAGAAAGCAGATCAGGAAAATAACCGCGCAGAAGCCGAGCAGAAGGACGTATTTCATTCGTCCACCTCGGCAGAGATCACCGCATCGACCGGAATATCATAGTCGTCCGTTTCCAGATGGTCGAACATCTGAAAGCCGTAGCACAGCGCGAGCGTCGGGTGCGCCGGATGCGCGGCGAGGAACTTATCATAGAACCCGCCGCCGTAGCCGCAGCGGTGCCCCTCGGGGTCAAAGGCGAGCCCCGGCATCAGCACCAGCGCCGTCTCGTCGTCCGCCTCGGGTCCGTCTGCAATCGGCTCGGGGATGTTATACGCCCCGGGCGCGACGGCATTTAAGTCGTCCAGCCACAGAAATTTCATCGTATCGCCATAGACCTTCGGCACGGCGACGCGCTTGCCGTCTAGCGCCTGTGCCTGCCGGAGCATCGGCACGGTGCGCACCTCCTGATTGTATGGCAGATACCCGTAGATGCTTTTCGCCTGCTGATAGAGCGGGTGCGCGCGGAACAGCGCTGCAAGCTTTTCGCTGCAGGCGTCGATCTGCGCATTTGTCATGGCGCGCTTTTGGGCGCGGATGACGGCGCGAAGCTCCTTTTTATCCATGGTTTTCCTCCTGCATGACTCTGTTTTTTTCTATTTTAGTACAACCGCTGCCGTTCGTCAATGCGGGAAACGGTTATAATATACACCGGGAGAAAGGCTTGTGCCGGAAAGGGCGGCAAGCTCGGAAACGGTGCAGAATTCAAAACCCTGCGCGCACATCGTGTCGATGAAGGTCATCGCGCACGAAACGGAGTGCTCCGTCAGATCGTGCATCAGGACGATATCGCCCGCCTGCGTGTGGGAAAGCAGGTATGGCAGCACCTGTGCGGCTTGGTTTTTATCCCAGTCGTGCGGGTCCACGGACCAGAAAATGACGGACAGCCCCAGCTCCTTCGACGCCTCCAGAAGATCGGCAGAGTAAAGCCCTCCCGGTGGGCGAAACAGCCTTGCCGTCACGCCGGTCGCCTCGGTGAGCTTTCCCATGCACTCGGTCAGATCTTCCAGCGCCTCCTGCTTTGTCATGTGCTGCATATAATCGTGCCGGTCGGAGTGAAGCCCCAGCTCGTGCCCGTCCTCTGCCATGCGCTGCGCAAGCTCGGGGTACTGCGCAATGCGGTAGCCGCAGAGAAAAAACGTCGCGTGGACGTTCCGCTGCGCAAGCCCGTCCAGAAGCTGCTGCGTGATTTCGCCCGAGGGTCCGTCGTCGAAGGTCAGGGCGATATAGCCCTTCGTTTCGTGCGTGTTTCCCGCCTGCGCGGCACTCGCGCAGGAAAAGAAAAGCGCCAGTGCCAGTACCAGCGCTGCGATTCGTTTCACAGCCATCGCTCCTCTGCGTAGAAATCCGTAGTAGTATGCGCAAAACGGGCGCGGATATTTGACGGCGGGGCGAAAATGGAGTATGATGTAGTTGTAAAACTTTGCCCGCAAAGCTGCGGGCGTATGTGAGGAATCTATGCTGGAAAAATTACGACTGGTTGAAGAACGATATCTCGAGATGGCAGAGCGCGCCGGGCAGCCGGACTTTTACGCAGACCCCAAGGCAGCGTCAAAGCTCCTGCGCGAACAGAAGCGCCTCGAGCCGATTGTCACTGCCTATCGCAGCTACCGCAAAACAGAGCAGGAAGCGCAGGACCTGCGCGGCATGCTGGATGCGGGCGGTCTGGACGCGGAGCTGAAGGAGCTTTGTCAGGAGGAATACACCGCCTGCAAGAAAAAGCTGGAAACGCTCGAGCAGGAGCTCAAAATTCTGCTGTTGCCGCGCGACCCGAACGACGACAAGAGCGTCATTGTGGAAATCCGCGGCGGCGTCGGCGGCGAGGAGAGCGCGCTGTTTGCCCACAGCCTGTACCGGATGTATACCATGTACGCGCAGTCGAAGGGCTGGAAGGTGACGTTACTCAACTACAACGAAACGGAGCTCGGCGGCGTGAAGGAAGCGGATTTTGAAATAGACGGCGACGGGGCATACTCGCGGCTCAAATTCGAGTCCGGCGTCCACCGCGTGCAGCGCGTGCCGGAAACCGAGTCCGGCGGCAGAGTCCACACCTCGACCGCGACCGTCGCGGTGCTTCCCGAGATGGAAGAAGCGGAGGTCGATATCCGCCCCGAGGACATCGAAATGCAGGTTTTCCGGTCCTCCGGCGCCGGCGGGCAGCACATCAACAAAACGTCCTCCGCAGTCCGGCTGATTCACAAGCCGTCGGGGATTGTTGTTTCCTGCCAGGAGGAGCGCTCACAGGTCCAGAACCGCGAAAAGTGCATGCAGATGCTCGCCTCCAAATTATACGAAATTGAGCAGGAGCGCATCAACTCCGCCGTCACCAGCGAGCGCCGCAGCCAGGTCGGCACCGGCATGCGCAACGAACGCATCCGCACCTATAATTTCCCGCAGGGCAGAGTCACCGACCACCGCATCGGGCTGACGCTCTATAAGATCGACGCGATCATGGACGGCAATCTCGACGAGCTGATTGACGCGCTCGTCACCGCCGATCAAGCGGAAAAGCTCCAGTCGAGCCAGAGTGACACATAATTTTCCAAAAAGAAGGAATTTCATGAATACGATTTACTTTGATGCGCTGACGCCGGAAACCGTCCGGCAGGCGGCGGAGATTATCACGCGCGGCGGTCTTCTCGGCATTCCGACCGAGACGGTCTACGGGCTGGGCGCAAACGCACTGAACGAAGAGGCAGTGCTTCATATCTTCGAGGCGAAGGGGCGCCCGCAGGATAACCCCCTGATCATCCACATTCCGGACGCTTCGTGGCTGGCGCGCTACTGCGAAGACGTACCGGACGCGGCGTACCGGCTGGCAGAGCGCTTCTGGCCCGGACCTCTGACCATGATTCTGCCGCGCAAGAAACTTGTCCCGCTGCGCACGACGGGCGGTCTGGAAACCGTCGGTGTCCGCTGCCCGGACCATCCGGTGACGCTCGCTGTCATCCGCGAGGCAGACGTTCCCATTGCCGCGCCCTCCGGCAATACCTCCGGGCAGACCCAGTCCCACCTGCGCCAGCGATATGCGCGAGGACATGGACGGCAAAATCGACGCGATTTTTTGACGGCGGACCCTGCCGCGTGGGCGTGGAATCGACGATTATCGATCTCACATGCCAGCCGCCGCGTCTTCTTCGTCCGGGCGGACTGCCGCTCGAGGCATTGCGGGAGGTTTTGGGCGAGGTCGCGGTCGACAAGGCGGTCGTGAGTTTACTCAAAGACGGGGAAAAGCCCAAAGCGCCCGGCATGAAATACCGCCGTCATCGACTGCGACGCGGTGTATCACGAGCTGCTGGCGTCGAATGCCGCCATGCTCGCGGAGATCAACGCCCGTTTTCCGGGTACAGTAGAAAATGGGGTGCTGCAGCGCAAAAAAAAACTCGGCGCGGTCGTGTTCGCGGACGCGGCGGCGCTCGACGATCTCAACGCCATCACGCACCGGTATGTCCGCGCCGAGGTGCGCGCGCGCCTGCGCGCGTGGTCGCGGCAGGGCGGCACGGTCGCGGCGATCGATGCCATCGCGCTCATCGAGAGCGGGCTGGCGGAGCTGTGCACCGTTACCATCGGCGTGACGGCGCCGCGCGAGGCGCGTATCGAGCGGCTCATCGCGCGCGAGGGTGTGACGCGCGATTATGCTGAGGCGCGCATCGACGCGCAGAAGCCCAACGAATGGTTTGTCCAGAACTGCAGCCATGTGCTGGATAACGGCGGCACGCTCGCCGATTTTCAGCGCCGCTGCCATCAACTGATACAGGAGGTGCTCTCATGAGCGAAGATAAGGAAGTCAAGCAGTGGAAGGAAAAGCTGTTTTACCGGCCCAAGAACGGGTACGATCAGATCGACGCCGGACAGACCGGTGAGATCTTTGCCTATGCCGAGGGGTATAAGCGCTTTCTCGACGCCGCGCGCACCGAGCGCGAGGCTGTCAAGGAGGCGATCCGCATGGCGGAGGACGCGGGCTTTGTGCCGTATACGTTCGGCATGGAGCTGCAGCCGGGCTCTAAGGTGTATGTGAATAACCGCGGCAAGGCGCTCATGCTGGCCGTGCTCGGCGAGCGGACACTCGATCACGGCTGTGTGATCGCGGGCGCGCACGTCGATTCCCCGCGCCTCGATCTCAAGCAGACGCCGATGTATGAGGATTCGGAGCTGGCGTATTTTAAGACGCACTATTACGGCGGCATCAAGAACACGATCGGCGTCGCCATCGGCCGCGAGCCTGACGAGCCGCAGTTTGAAAGCCATCTTCGAAGAAAACTAAAAGCTCTGTTCTAAACGTATCGCCTCCGCCATAATTTATGACGGAGGCGATTTTCATGTGCTGTATCCTGCCGCCCGGCTATTTGACCTCCGGGCGTCAAAACCGGTATCTCAGGCAGCTGCGGCGCACTGCGCCCTTTGCCTATGTCAAAACGCTCACGCGCACGGCAGGCGGAAGACCCGTCGTTGCCATTCAGCTCGGCGTGCGGCAGCCACAAGTTGCACTCGTATTGCAGCTTCCGTTTCCTTCCGGCTGGAAGGCGAACCTGCGGGGCGTCGATCTGAACCTCAACTATCCGGCAAACTGGGACAAAGCAAAACAAATCAAAGCTTCTCTCGGCTTTGACCGCCCGGCGCCCCGGGACTATCCGGGCGAAAAGCCC
>VOFH01000632.1_pt1 | contig 14332 bp, 18 predicted proteins | sample 5384091 | NCBI WGS metagenome assembly VOFH01 (sample SAMN12384727, study PRJNA508395) | human gut metagenome | isolation source: healthy gut G | host: Homo sapiens
GGTTGTATGGGAATGAGTGCTGCGTATGGGGTGGCGGACGAAAAAGAGAGTATCGCAACGTTGCACCGTGCTTTGGAATTGGGCATAAACTTTTGGGATACGGCTGATGTGTATGGTAATGGAGCCAATGAGGAACTGCTTTCGAAGATGGTAAGTGAAAAAAAGAGACCGGATTTTTATTGCTACAAAGTTTGGCTTTCGTTTACGTAATAATCAAGGCAGTGTATTTGGTGGTGGTGAAAGTTATGTGGACGGTTCTCCCCGGTATATTAAACAAGCGGTAGAAAACAGCCTGAGGCGATTGAAAATAGAAACCATTGATTTGTATTATGCTCATCGGATAGATCCTGCTGTTCCGGTTGAAGAGACTGTGGAAGCAATGGCTGAACTGGTGCGCGAAAGGTAAAGTCCGATATTTAGGTTTAAGTGAGTGTTCCCGAATCCTTGCGAAGAGCTTGCGCTGTGTATCCTATTGCCGCTGTAAGAGTGAATATTCTCTGCTGACCCGCGATGTGGAGAAAGAAATCCCTGCCACTGACCAAGGAACTGGGAGTTACGTTAGTTCCTTTCTCACCATTGGGTAGGGGGCTGGTTGCCAATGCAATCCGTGTAGAGACATTGGGTGAAAATGACTTTCGCAGGCATTTGCCGAGATACACTGGTGAGCATTGGGTAAATAACCAATATCTGGCTACTGATTTGGCCGGTATGGCTGCGGAGAAAGGTGTCACTTCTGCCCAACTTGCATTAAGCTGGATACTGGCACAAAGTGAGAATATCATTCCGATACCGGGTACTAAGCGGATGAAATATTTGGAAGAGAACGCTCGGGCGGTTGATGTGGATTTGTCAGTTCAGGATATGGCGGATATAGAAAAGCTGTTGCAAAAAGTATCCCAATGTTGGCAACAGATATAATGAGCATGAATTTAAGTTTGTAAATAAATAAATTTAGTACTGATAAGATGAAAAACTCAATTCCCCGATATACATTCTATAAGAATAAGTATGGAAGTGAACTTCTGATAGATGTGGTAGAACTGAAATATGTAAAGAGGTTCCTGGCTGAAAGCGCCGTACACACGTTGACTTATTATGACATTACTTTTGTAACAGAAGGGGAAGGGGTTTTTCTATTGATAACCGGACATATCAAGCTGTTCCGGTGATGTTTTCTTTTCCAAACCGGGTGAGGTGCGGAATTGGGATACTTCCATTCTTCAAGATGGAAAAAACTGCATCCGGATTGCACTTGCCCGATGAACTTTATAAGCGTATACTTCAGCTTTGCATGATATTAAGGTAGAAATAGACCAATACAGACAGGACGATGTACATGTGTTGAGGGCATATCTTTACGAGGCGCTGATGTTACTGAACCGAGCCTGTCAGAATCTGATTTCGATGGAAGAGGGGAACAAAAAGCGGGTGGTACACATATCAGTAAATTTATTGAATTAGTCGGGGCAGATATGAGAGAACACCATTCTGTCCGGCATTATGCAGACAAACTTTTGTATCACTCCCAATTACCTGAATGAGATTGTAAATTCAGCTATGGGAATGAGTGCGAAACAATATAATTGCATTTGAACTTCATTTTTCTACTGTTTCTTATTTTGTGCGATGCTTTCGCCAATGTACGGGTGAGACCCCTTTGGTTTACCGGAGTATGCATAAACCGTGAAAAGTACTATTTCTCCCTTTGTTTTTGTTATGTCGGTTTTTTCTGTTGTGTCCTTATCTTTGCCTCATTCAATAACCATTAAAATAATAATAGAATGAGAGATGCGGAAAAAACAATCGGGAATATGATTGATAAATTGAAAATCGCTTTCCTGGGTTCGGTGAATGAAGAAGGCTTCCCAAATGTAAAAGCTATGTTGCAACCCCGGAAGCGCGAAGGGATAAAGACGATTTATCTGTCGACAAATACTTCATCGATGCGTGTTGCACAATTCCGGGAAAACAATCGTGCCTGTATGTATTTCTGTGATTCGAGGTTTTATAGAGGAGCAATGCTGCGTGGCACGGTAGAGGTGTTGACGGATAGTGCCAGTAAAGAAATGATATGGGAGGACGGGGATACCATGTATTATAAAGAAGGTGTTACTGATCCCGATTATTGTGTACTGAAGTTTACGGCAACTTCCGGAAGATTTTACAGTAACTTTAAATCGGAGAGCTTTGTTGTGGTGTAATTACGTATTGCTTGGGAGATATTAGATTTCTTCCAATGCATAATACTGGTAGTCGCGGAGAACGGTCTGGAGAAATTTCTCCTGATTGTTCTCACGGGTGTCAGAAAGAAGTTCCTGAACTTTTTTTGTCAGTTGTGCAATGTACCGGATGCGGTCTTTTTCCCGGATTTAAGGTTCGGGTAATTACGTTTATCTGTTCCAGCGATAAGTCAGCGGCTTGCGGATAAGTAGGCTGGTAGTTCTGGGTCAGATAATCAAATTCGTCAAGGCTGACATGTATTTTGCGGTAGTTTTTCTCTTTGATAACCATGGTGCCCGCGGCAAGGTCTCCCCATCCGTTGACTGTTTTTGGTTAATAGAGCGACTAACAGTCGAGACCTCCGGTAATCGGACCATCGATAGGGAAGAGGAGCCACCGGAGTAAGTAGGAACTTATGCTCGGGAACGGAACCGTCAGCTTTTACAACACGGATATTCATCAGTCGTTTCCCAAGGCTTTGTCCGTAATTGAACATCTCACATAGAAAAGAATAGAACAGCACCGGTAAATAGATTACCGCCAGGAAGAAAATCATAGTGAAATCCGAAGGCAGGCGGAACTTGGATAATACCGTTACAGTTGAAAATATATAGAATCCAATCAGAACGTAATCAATAATCAAAGCAATGATTCGCTCGCCAATACTGGCGGGCGTCTGGCTGATGCGGACAAATTGCCCTGTAAGAATAGTAGATTCTGCCATTGCTGATTGAATATTTCTAAGTATTTCGTTGCAAATATATCATTATTCTCTTACTTTTGTTATTGATTTCAGACAAAACTCATTCGAAGTCAGTAAAATTATGAAAGAAGTAACGTTTATTCGTCGGAATATAGAAAATGGAAAGAAGCCGAAGGCGTGGTGGAGCAAGCCACAAACTCGTCTCCTGACCGGCTTGCCGATGTGTATACGGATCTTACTGCCGATCTGGCATTTGCGCAAACGCATTTCCCGACTTCCCGTATTACTATCTATCTGAATAATCTCGCTTCTGCTTTACACAATAAAATTTATCGGAACAAGCGTGAGAAATGGTCGAGAGTCATCACTTTCTGGACGAAGGAAATTCCTCAGGTTATGCACGATGCACGCCGGGAATTGCTGGTTTCATTCCTGATTTTTTATAGTGAGTGCCTTGGTCGGTGTTATATCCGCTGCTGATCCGATTTTGTCCGCCTGATTATGGGGGAATTCTTATGTAGACATGACGTTGGACAATATTGCGAATGGCGAACCCATGGCGGTGTACAATAGCTCATCTGAGGTTCCGATGTTTTTGGGAATCACGTTGAATAATATTATGGTTTCTTTCAACTGCTTCGCAATGGGGATACTGACCAGTTTTGGTACAGGTTATATGCTTTTCAGTAATGGAGTCATGTTGGGAGCTTTCCAGACATTCTTTTTATCAGCACGGTTTGCTTTGGGATTCTATGCTTGCCATCTGGTTGCATGGAACGCTCGAAATCTGGGCTATCATTTAGCCGGCGCTGCCGGTTTGGCTTTAGGTAACGGATGGCTTTTCCCCGAACTTATTCAAGACTGGAATCTTTTTAAAAGAGGAGCGAAAAGAGGATTGAAAATTGTAGTGGGGACAGTCCCTGTGTTTATTATGGCAGGTTTTATTGAGGGTTTTCTCACGCCATACCCAACTGCCGGATATGTTGAGACTCGGCCTGATCCTTACATCCCTGACATTTATTTTATTCTACTATATTTATCTACCTAATAGAAAACGACATGGAATCACAAAAGCCTAAAATCGCAATGTATGTATAACGTAATTTCGGTGAGAAACTGAGTGCGTCTTTTGATTTTATAAGAAGAAAACTGGAAGCTGATGCTGAAATTTACTACGTATCTGCTTTTACCGATTTGTCTTATTCAAGCGTTGAGTTTGAACGGACTGATGGGATATATAGCGATGCTGACTGATTTATCAGGTGGCGGCGTATCTTCTGATGCATCTCTAATGATGTCATTCTTTTCTTATTATAGTTTGTACATGTTTGTTTTTTTGATCGGAACGATTGCGCTGACTTCTTTGATTTATGCATTGATCCGAACCTACAACGAACGTGACGAACGTCTGCAAGGCGTAACTTTGGGGATGTTGAGGCCGATGTTGCTCCGTAATGTGAAAAGATTGGTTGTGATGACTCTTTTCGGATTGGTCTTAATGGTACTTTTAGGGGTGATTATGGGACTTATGGCGGCATTGCTTTGGCCTGTCCTGTTTCTGGTGATTCCGTTTGTGATTATTTTGGCTGTACCATTTGCTCTTTGGGCACCGATTTATCTCTTTTGAGGATATCTCCGTTATGGAATCTTTGAAGAAGACTTTTCGTCTGGGCTTTGCTACGTGGGGAGGTATTTTCCTGATTTCCCTTATTATGGGTTTGATTGCCGGTATCTTGCAGGGAGTGACGATGATGCCCTGGTATATAGGTACTATTGTGAAATCCATATTTGCAATGAGTAGTGGAGGCAGTGAGGCTACGGTATCGGTAGGATATAATTTCATGCTTTATCTGTTGGCCATTGTCCAGGCATTCGGTGCTTATCTTGCTATGATCTTTTCACTTGTAGGTCTGGCGTATCAGTACGGGCATGCTTTCGGAAAAGGTGGACAATATCATGGTGGAAAGTGATATCGATAATTTTGATAAGCTCTAAAAACAGAATTGTATAAATGATAACTTCTCCGGCTGATACATTGGTATGTGATACTACCCAGCTTGCCGTGTGGCAATCTGATCCGGCGTATGACTATGGCCGTGAGTTGATGGCTCCCTGATATTAATGTGTTTGAATGGTTCAACAGGTGGTTTGGAAAGATTCTGCAAAAAATATTTGGCAGCCATTTTGCTGAGGAATACTCGGAGCTTATTCTGATAGGCATTGCTATCCTTCTTTTAATTTTGATAATCTGGTTCGTTTACAAGAAGCGACCGGAGTTATTCATGATTTCCCGTAAAATGCTTTGCCTTATGCAGTGGAAGAAGACACTATTTATGGAGTTGACTTTGCGCGAGGTATTGCTGACGCGCTTTCGCGTAGTGATTACCGGGAAGCGGTACGATTGCTGTATTTGCAGACGTTGAAACAACTCAGTGATGAAAAGCGTATAGACTGGCAGCTCTACAAAACGCCTACACAATATGTTTATGAAGTACGGATGCCCGCTTTCCGTCAATTGACCAATCATTTCCTGCGAGGTGCGTTATGGAAATTTTGAAGCTACGGAAGCATTGTTTCATGTCATGCAGTCTTTGCAGGAAGAGGTGAAGAAAGGAGGCGCTGTATGAGAGGAAGCCATTGGTTTATTATCTGTATCGTATCTTTTCTGGTCCTGATGTTTGCAATAGAATGTCGGTTGCCGAAGAAATTCGTATGGACTCCTACTTTTAGCCACTATGATAAACAGCCTTTCGGATGTGCTGTTTTTGATAGTTTACTCTCTGCTTCATTGCCGATGAGATATTCGGTATCCGGAAAACCTTTTATCAGTTGGAGCAGGAAGATACGGTTTCCCGCCGGGCGATATTGGTTGTTAACAATCATCTGGCTCTGACAGATGTAGATGTGAATGCCTTGTTGAAAGGGGCGGGCGGGGAAATAAAATAATGTTGGTGAGTAATTCATTTACAGGAAACTTACGGGATACACTGGGGTTTGAGAGTAGCTACTCTTATTTTAATCCGATTGTGTTGAGAAAGTATGCCGCTTCATTGTTGTCGAAGGATAGTTTGCATTGGGTAGGAGATTCTACTGTCTATCCCCGGCGGATCTTTCGTTTTTATCCGCAATTGTGTTCCTCTTATTTCTGGCAGGACTCGCTCTCTGTGAAAGTGTTGGCGGAGAAATCTATTTCATCAGATGAATTCAGATATGACTTTGGGGTGAAGTTTGATTCATTGCAAGTGGATACCTTTGCAATGTTCCGGTTGCCATGTCTTGTTCGTGGGGAAAGGGGAAATTATTTTGGTTTCTACTCCGCTGCTTTTTACCAATTATGGTGTACTGGACGGAAAGAATGCAGCTTATATTTTTCCGTCTGCTGTCTCAGATGGGGAGAGTTTCCGATAATACGCACAGAGGGATATCTGGAGGAAGCTGCACAGGTACAGATGTCTCCTTTGCTGGGCTTTGTATCTGACGATGATTGCCATTCTTCTCTTTATGACATTTACTGCGCGAAGAAGACAACGTGTGATACCTGTGATTCATGAACCGGAAAATAAATCCATGGAGTTTACCGAACTGATAGGTACACTGTATTTTCAAAAGAAGGACCATGAGGACTTGGTGCGGAAGAAGTTTACTTATTTTGCCGAAGAGTTGAGAAGGGAGATTCAGGTAGACATTGAAGAGGTGGCGGATGATGAACGCTCTTTTTAGGATTGCTCAGAAGACCGGCATGAGTGCGGAAGAAATCGGTAAGTTTATCCGTACGGTCAGACCGGTGATTTATGGAGGGCAAACGATAACTGCGGAGCAAATGAAGCAGTTTATTGATAAAATGAATGAAATAATCAATCATATCTAAAGAAGAAATTTATGGAAGAGAATACAGAACAGCGAGTAGATTTAACTCTCTTTTCCGAGAAGATACAGGAGTTGAAGGATCGGATTGCTTCCGTCATAGTAGGGCAGGAACAGATGGTGGACTTGGTGCTGACCGCTGTGTTGGCAAATGGGCATGTGCTGATAGAAGGAGTGCCGGGAGTGGCGAAAACATTGTTGGCACGCCTGGTTGCCCGTCTGGTCGACGCAGATTTCAGCCGCATCCAGTTTACTCCGGATTTGATGCCGAGTGATGTGCTGGGTACGACTGTTTTCAATATGAAAACCAATGAATTTGATTTCCATCGCGGTCCGATCTTTGCTGATATTGTACTGGTAGATGAAATAAATCGTGCTCCTGCCAAAAACACAGGCTGCCTTGTTCGAGGTTATGGAAGAGCGTCAGGTCAGCATTGACGGAGCGACCTATCCGATGGGAGAACTTTTATACGATTCTGGCAACCCAGAATCCGGTGGAGCAGGAGGGAACTTATAAATTGCCTGAAGCACAACTTGACCGTTTTCTGATGAAGCTGACGATGGATTATCCCTCATTGGATGAAGAAGTGAATATTCTGGAGCGTCACCATACGAATGCTGCATTTGTGAAGCTGGAGGACATTACCCCGGCTATTACTAAAGAGGAGCTTTTGTCGCTTCGTAATCTGATGAAGCAGGTGTTTATAGACCGTACATTGCTTCAGTACATCGCCTTGATTGTACAGCAGACGCGTACAAGTAAAGCTGTATATCTGGGGGCTTCTCCACGTGCGTCCGTGGCCATGTTGCAGACTTCAAAGGCCTATGCTCTTTTGCAAGGACGGGATTTTGTGACACCGGAGGATATCAAGTTTGTGGCTCCATACGTACTTCAGCATCGTCTCATCCTGACGGCGGAAGCTGAAATGGAGGGCTACTCACCAGTGAAAGTAACGCAACGCCTGATTGATAAGGTAGAAGTTCCGAAATGATTCTGACCCGTCGGTTTTATATGGTTCTCATCCTAATTATCCTGTTGATGGGTAGTGGGTATGCTTTTTGCTCCGTTGTTTACCATCGGGCAGGGGTTGCTTTTTCTCCTCTTGCTGTCGGTGCTGGCAGACGGATATATGCTTTACCGGATTCGTGGGATTCGGGCATTCCGTCAATGCTCCGCTCGTTTTTCCAATGGGGATGAAAATGCGGTGAATCTTCGGGTGGAAAGCTGCTATCCGTATCCCGTCTTTACGGAGGTTATCGATGAAGTACCTTTCATTTTTCAGCAGAGAAATATTAGTTTCCGGGTACAGCTTCAGGCGAATGAAGGAAAACAAATCTGTTATCATTTACGTCCAACAAGCCGGGGAATTTATGGTTTCGGACAGATTCGCGTATTCGTAACCGGTCGGATAGGTTTGCTCTCCCGGCGTTATACATGCGGAGAGGAGCAGGATATTAAAGTGTATCCTTCTTATCTGATGCTTCATCGCTATGAATTGCTGGCAATGAGTGATAACCTTACCGAACTGGGTATCAAGCGTATTCGTCGTGTGGGGCATCATACTGAATTCGAACAGATAAAAGAGTACGTCAAGGGGATGACTACCGTACAATCAACTGGAAAGCCAGTGCCCGCCGGCATGAACTTATGGTGAATGTATATCAGGATGAACGTTCTCAGCAGATTTACAGTGTGATAGATAAAGGAAGGGTGATGCAGCAGGCTTTTCGGGGGATGACTTTGTTGGATTATGCAATCAATGCTTCCTTAGTTCTTTTTCGTACGTTGCCATGCGGAAAGAAGACAAGGCAGGGATCGTGACTTTCAATGAACATTTCGATTCGTTTGTTCCGGCCTCAAAGGCTCCCGGTCAGATGCAAACTCTGCTTGAGAATCTTTTATAGCCAGCAGACTACCTTTGGTGAAACGGATTTTTCTCTCTCTCTGCATGCATTTCAATAAACATTTCAGTAAACGCAGTTTTCTGGTGTTATATACCAACTTCTCCAGTATGGGAAGTATGAATCGCCAATTGGCTTATTTGCAGCAACTGAATCGTCAGCATCGCTTGCTTGTTGTTTTCTTTGAAGATGCTGATATGAAAAACGTATATTGCCTCTCCTGCGAAGGATACGGAGGGATATTACCGCCATGTCATTGCAGAGAAGTTTGCTTTTGAGAAGCGTCTGATTGTATCTACACTGAAACAGAATGGTATCTATTCGTTATTGACTACACCTGAAAATCTCTCGATTGATGTGATAAACAAGTATTTGGAGATGAAATCAAGACAATTACTCTGAAAACAGGAGCAAATCATAAAAGATGCCTATTTTGGATAATCATATCCGGAATAGGCATCGTATATTTGTGCCATGAATCAAACAGTGGACAAACAGTACTGCCAAAGTTGTGGGATGCCCCTCCGTTTCGATGTGGAAGAGTATTTAGGTACCAATGCCGATCACTCTTGCAGTGACGAGTATTGTTACTATTGTCTGAAAGATGGGAACTATACGGTGGATATCTCTATGAATGAAATGGTGGATATCTGGGTGAAATACACGGATAAGTACAATTGGTATTCGGGAACCGACTATACTCCACAAGAATTAAAAACCTTATTGAACAAGCGACTTCCCACCCTGAAACGCTGGCGACAGAAAGAGATGACACAACATGTTCACTATGAAGCTGTCAATGGGGTTCGGACTTATATTGATCAAAATCTCTTTTCATGAGCTTGATCCCGAACAGTTGGCTGAAATGGTTCACCTTTTCATTCTTCCATTTCCGAAAGGTTTTCAGAAATGTTACCGGTGAGAATATCGGTACATATATTCAACGTTTACGGTTGGAATATATTGCCCATCTGCTTATCGCTACCGGACAGAGTATTGAAGAGATAGGTATGCAGACTAATTATCAGACAAAGTTTAGTCTGGCAAAGGCTTTTAAGAAGCATTTCGGTATTTCAATGTCAGCTTATCGCGAAAAAGTATAAATCTGTCAATGCGAAACAAGAACCGGATAGTATGCCTGAGGCTAAAATTAAACGTATCAATACTTTGAAAGCCGTTTGCATAGAAGTAGGTGATACTTTTCGTGATAAATATGCTTTTACACTACAATCTGGAAGCAATTACTGCATTATAAAGCAGTTCATTTGCAGAATGGTCCCGGTAATCGTTTTGTGAGTATAAGTCAGATAATCCCTTGGGTTACACCGATGGAACAACGGCGGTTCTATATCGGGGTTCTTGTTGAAGGGCGTGTCAATTCCGAAGGGAAATTATTACTTCGGGAAATTCCCGGAGGATGTACGCTGTTTTCAGGTATAAAGGCAGTTATTCTGATTTACCAGAATTTTATAAGGCGATCTATAATCAATGGTTTCCTTACAGTATGTATCATCAGAAACGTCCGTTGACGTTTGAGGTGTATCTAAATGCACCGGATGAAACGCCGGTTGAGGAATTGCTGACGGAGATTTATATTCCTATTGATAAATAATTAAATGATATAAGTATGTTAGAATTGTCAGAAGTACTTACACTGAGTAAGCAAGCCAATGATGTTTTAAGTGGTAAAACGATTACGCAAGTGTTCAATGCTACCAAGCCTCATAAGTTCACGTTCTATAGTGGCGATCCACTAGAGTATGGAAAGTTGCTCGTCGGAAAGACGATTATGTCGTCTAAAGGATATGGGATGTTTGTCGATTTTTACCTGTCGGACAATGTGATAATGAATATCGGTGACGGGGTGAGCGCACGTTACTATAATCCGGGTGATAAAGTTCCTGCCAATTACCAGTTGCTGCTGACTTTTTGAAGATGAATCGTTTCTTGTATTTACGGTTGCCATGTATGGTTTTATCAGTGCCTATCCCGATGGCGTTATCGACAATAAATATTATACGATAAGTCGAAAGTATTTCTCCGTTGAGTGATGCTTATACGGAAGCGGAATTTGAGAAATTATTTGCTTCAGCTAAAAAGACATTGACGGCTAAAGCTCTGCTGGCTACCGAACAACGTATTCCGGGTGTAGGCAATGGGGTAACGCAGGATATTCTGTTCAATGCCGGGATTCACCCGAAACAGAAAAGTGATTGACTTGTCGGATGGACAGAAAGGGGTACTTTTAAATCTCTGAAGGATGATACCTTAATGGCTATGACTTCCGGAAGAGGCCGTGATACCCAGACGGACCTTTATGGAAATGAGGGAGGGTATAAAACGATTCTTTCTTCCAAAACATGGAAGAATCCCTGTCCGCGCTGTGGCAGTGTGATTGTGAAAGAAGCCTATCTTGGAGGGTCGGTTTACTGTTGTCATGAGTGTCAGAAAATAAGGAAAATATAATAACAACTTAAATTATAGTTATGGCGAAAAGGAGTTATTTTTATACCTATATATCAACAATAAAATTTAAACATCATGAGTAACGAAAATAATAAATCTATTCATAATTTGATTTTAGTTTAATCTATGAATACTTTTCAAGTGTAGAACGTCAGGGACCGGGGAAGTGCTGAAACAACAATCAAGGCTCTTAGCTTTGTTGAGGGCTTACGGATAAATCTCTGATTGCTGATCTGGGTTGTGGCACAGGTGGCCAAACGATTACGCTGGCGCAACATACTCGGGGCAAATTACAGGCATTGATTTGTTTCCTGATTTTATCAACCAATTCAATAGTAATGCCGAGCACTTTAACCTGCAGGATAGAGTGAAAGGTATTATTGGATCAATGGATGAACTCCCGTTTCGGAATGAAGAATTAGACCTGATCTGGTCGGAAGGAGCCATCTATAATATTGGTTTTGAATACGGGTTGAATCTATGGCGTTCGTTTTGAAGAAAGGTGGTTATATTGCCGTATCAGAGGTATCATGGTTCACTGACGAACGTCCGCTGAGATCAATGATTTCTGGATGGATGCTTATCCTGAAATAAATACGATTCCCAATAAGCTGGCACAGATGCAGAAGGCCGGATATATCCCTTGTAGCCTGTTTCTGTATACCGGAAAATTGCTGGATCGAGCATTTCTATATGCCACAGGTTGAAGCCCAAGAAAACTTTCTACGAAAATATGCGTAGGTAACCAGGCGGCTGGAAGAACTGATTGCCCAATCAGCGTCATGAGCAACAATTATACTATAAGTATAAAGACTTTTATGGTTATGTATTCTATATCGGAAAGAAAATCTAAATGAAGAAAAGGTCCGTATCAGAATGGATGATAATCCTTTGTTGATACGGCCTCTTTTAGGGTTGTAAAACTCTAATTCATCCACTGCTTTCCATCCAAAGATACCGTTTTTTATTGTAACATGCAATATACATCCCATAGCTACTTGTGCATTTATGGGGACATGGAAGTAAAGAGAGTCGTCAGGATTATCTTGGTCGACAGCTTTCAGAATTCTACATTCAGGCAATATGGTCCGATAACGAGCCAATTTGTTGGGCTTTAGAAAACGTTTCTGTTACTCTGTATTCTTTGCGTACGGAGTCTGCTTGCCAGCCAATGATTCATATTCAGTAACAGATTGACACCCATACCGTGAAAAAGCATTCCTATAACAATGCCAAAGGCGATGGTTTTCAGGTAATATCCCTTTTGTGTATTTATCTGCCAGTAGTATGCCAATAACAATGATAAAAATGGCGGTGAAAACATCACGAATGCCATGAGTGGGCGATAACTGATACCCCGAAATGCTGTTTGTGGAGCAAGTACTGGGAGTGGGATAACCCCACTCCGACAAGTATTGCCAGGATCACAATTACTATCAGCCAGACATATATAAAATTTCTTACCACTCTTTCTTTTTCCATTTGTCCGGTGGTTATTCTTCGATGGTCTCATTCTGTTGACGAAGGTACGCTTATATCTTCATATAGCCTATCTCCTTTAAAATTATTCAAGCTTCTTCTGAGAAGAAATAAAAGGCTGTTTACTTAATTGTTTAAAGAGATTTTTGCATATCTTTATATTTATAAATTCTAGACAAGAAAACATTATGAAGACAAAACGCTTATTAGATTATTGCTATTAATCCTGCCAATCACTGGCTTTGTTTCGCTTGTAGTGATGATGAACCGCAAGACAAAGGTAGAAACTGTAGAAAATGCTTTATTTCTGACAAAACAGGCACTTATCAGCTGGGAAGTGATTCTGCCCATCGATTGTATGCTGGTGAAAGAAGAAAAGTGAAAGCAACTACAAAACGCATGGATTTTCAGGAATTACTGAGATTTCGTTTACGAAAAGGGCTATGAAGTATGCTTTTCATGGGTTGAGAAAAGAGACCTTGGTTAATCCTCCTGCTGATGGACAGTATTGTCTACACAATTGATTAGATGTAATATCGAAGGCAAAAAGTAGAGTATGAATACACCAAATAAAAGTAGATGGCCCAATCCTTTTCTTTATTCTGTCTCCGAAGGTGGTGAATATGAAATGTACTTTTACTCAAAGCTAAAATAGGTGAGGTGCAAAATCCGATTAAAAGATGGATATTCCTTTGGGAAAAAGGTTGAGATATAAATATGGGCAAATAATTACGAGGCTGAAGGAAAGTCGTAAAAGATGGCGATAAGGTTGGGTTTTATAAATTTGTAATAGAAGGCATTCCGCGCTTTAATATGAAAGCGGTTCCTCGTATGGTATTGTGTGTTTAACCCGATGCAGATTTACTTTTTCGGACCCTGAGCCGGAGCCTATTTATAAGCAACTGTTTGAACAACCGCAAACAGAGGGTGAGGATTATTTTATGTATTCGGTAGTCTTTATGTCTACAGGCACATTTGCTGAATAAACTCTAAAATAATATTTGAAATATACCTGAACAGTAGCCTGGTTCATTAACTCCGTACCTGGTCCGTATAAAGGTACCTTTATTGGAGTTGATACGTGAGCGGGTACGGACTTGATACGAGCGGGTACGGACTTGATACGGAGCGGGTATGACGGATACGGAGCGGGTACGGACTTGATACGGAGCGGGTACGGACTTGATACGGAGCGGGTATGGAGTTGATACGGAGCGTGGTACGGACTTGATACGGAGCGGGCGCGGAATTCGATGTTGAGCGGGTATGGAGTTGATACGGAGTTGGTATGGACTTGGTAAGGCAGCGAGAGTATATTAGCGGATGCATCAAGAGTTGTGGGTGAATCTTATATTTAAGAATATTAAATGTTTTTCTTCTTTATAAACCAAATATGATTTTTTTCGCTTCGTCTATAAACAGAGAAATCAAAACATGAAATTTCTGTAATCCGAGCTAATGGGGCATTAGTATCTGTAAATGACATAGAATGATGCGATTGAATAAAGTAATCTTATCTGTAATCAGCTATATTGTAGTAGGCAGTTTTCAAATAGTCGTATGGGGGACAAAACCATTAGCGGCAAGATAATAGACAGTGAACAGCGCCCCACATAGAGGGCGCAACCATTGTATTGCAAAACTAGTAGACTCTCTATTTATATAGATGCGTCGATATCAAACGCTGACGGTATATTC
>VOFH01002983.1_pt1 | contig 14319 bp, 21 predicted proteins | sample 5384091 | NCBI WGS metagenome assembly VOFH01 (sample SAMN12384727, study PRJNA508395) | human gut metagenome | isolation source: healthy gut G | host: Homo sapiens
ACATGGACTTGACCTACACTTTTGAGAATGGCTTGGCAAACATCCTTGACCATGGCCATATCTGTGACATCCAGGGCAAAGGTCCAAACATTTTGATTTGGATAGGTTGCTTGGAGCTCTTCTTTCAAGGCTTCTAAGCGCTCCACACGGCGACCTGTTAGGATGAGATTTTCTCCCTCTTTGGCAAAGGCACGCGCCGTTGCTTCGCCAATTCCTGATGTTGCTCCTGTAATAAGTACGTTTTTTAGACATATAATTCTCCACTTCTATGATTCCGCTGCCCCTAAGTTGTTGGTTAATTCACTCAACTTCTTGATAAAATCAGGAAGTTCTAGCTTGGGGAGGTTAGATTTTTTATTTCCTGACTTCCAAAATATCCAGAGTAATTGGTTGAAACCGTCTTGCAAGACCTTCTTTTGTTTGTCCGAGAGATTGCCAAATTCTTGCAACATCTGGCCTAGCTTAGGGAGAGTTTTTATCCCAATATCATCCAGACTTTCAATTCCAGAATAAAGAATGGTATCAAAGAACAAATCACAAACCTGCTTGAGTTCTTGATTAGGCAAGGTCTCAATCCATTCTTGGAAGGTCTCTTTTAAGCGTTGACTCAAGTCTGTCGGCTGGTCCACATAAACAAAATCATTTGTTCCCAAGTCAACCTGCCAAAGTAAGACATTGTGTTGAGCGATGCCTATACCATCTGCTGCTACGAGCTTTGCGACCTTATCCCAATAAAGCATGACTCCCACAACTGATTCTTGAGGTCTGATAACCGTCATCTTGGGTTTTAACTCTTGGTAAGAAGTCTTCTCTAAGAGGGGCTTCATCAAGCCCGGAGAATCAAGAAGCAAGAGCTCTGCTATTTGCTCACGCAAGACAGTCGAACTCTGAACAGCCGAATAGAGGGCAAGATTGCCACCCTTGGAGTGTCCAGAAACAACGATATGGCCACTGAGGTTTGGCAAGTGCTTCTCCAGAAAGGCCATGGCTGAGCGATGGGCAGGAATTTCCCGACTGTAAGTCAGCTGAAAATCCTCCTTCCATCCAATGACGCTATCATCTGTCCCACGAAAGACAATCTGCTGGTAGTCCAATTCAGGAAGACTGAAAATCATAGCCTGCAAACTGTTTTTCCACTTCCTTGTCCAAGACACTACAGTAGTCACTTAGATTAAGTCCAGTGAAACGCTTCGACCTGACCATGGTTTCAGCCAAATCGACACGTTCCTTAGTCACCATGAAGGTATAATCCGGATTTAGGTCCTTCCCTTCAGCATAATAATGTAAATTGATGGTCTTCTTTAAATCACTTGCTGAGAGCCATTTTTCATAAGTCAGGTAGCCAATATCATTGATGCAAACCTTATCCAAAATATTAAGAGGCTCTTGGTCGAAAGGCAAATCCTTAACCTTTTCAAGATAATCGATTAAATTGGACATCATTACTCCTTAAAGTCTTTCTTACTTTGATTTTACTAGAATTTTCAATAATTTGTTAGTGAAAAATGTGATATGATAAGAGAAATTATTTATTAGGAAAAGGAAGCTTATGACTATTTCACGATTTTACCGTATCTTATTAGCTCTCTGTGGTTTGGTAGGAGTCTCTATCCAAATCCATGACGATGGTTGGGGCATGTTGCTCTATTACACTGTTTTGTCCAATATCCTGGTCTTCTCCAGTTTGATTTTCTTCATCTTCTATGACTTCAAAAAAGGGGATGCGACAACTAACACCAAACTCTTACGTTACAAGGGTGGTGTAACCATGGCTATCCTCATCACTGGAGTCATCTATCACATCCTCTTGGCCCCTATTACAGAGCCTGAGAAATTCTGGACTCTCCGTAACTTCTTGGTCCACTATATTGTGCCTTGGGGATTGGTGCTTGATACCCTTATTTTCGATGCTAAGAAAGCCTACCGTCTACGTGAGCCAATTTACTGGTCCGTGGTCCCTCTCTCTTACTTTGCCTTTGCCCTTCTAAATGGCTTGGTGCTAAAACTCCCAATTCCAGGAGCTAAAGATAGCCCCTTCGCCTACTTCTTTATCAATGTCAATAAATTTGGTTGGAACAAGGTCTTGGTAAATGTCCTAGTCATCAGTGCCGGATATATCGCTGTCGGCTATCTCTTGTACCTCTTGAAAAAATTTATCGGTCGTAAACCAGCATAAAATACAAACTGAGCTACCCTAGGTAACTCAGTTTTTTCTATTGCAATAAGCCTAATTTATCAAATGCCTTGTACAAGCCATCAGCTTCAACATCGTCTGTTACAAAGTCTGCCATAGCCAAGATTTCTGGCCCACCATTTCCCATGGCAACCCCAACCTCACAGTATTCCAACATAGGGATATCAATCTTGGCATCGCCAAAAGCAATGGTCTCCGAACGCTCAGCCCCCAAATGTTCCAAAAGAACATCAATGGCATGGGCCTTGTTAATATCCTTAACACCCAAGTCACCAAACAAGGCTGTTTCACCTCGCCCTCCCCAAGTATGGGCTTCAAGCTGTGGAAAAGCTTCTTTGGAATCCAAGTGATCCTGATAAGACTCCAAAACAAAACTGACCTTGTTTAGGTCGTCACGATAGAGTTCTCCACCATACTGGAGGCCATGAATGAAATCTTCTGGTTCCTTACCAGCGACAGACTCTTCTGACTGCCCCTTTTGAATAGCGTAAGTCTTAAGTGTCTCACGTGCCCGCTCCCGAAAATCAGGACTGGCAAAGAGACCATTATTGCTCTCCAGATAAAAGGCCAGATGGCGCTCTGTTAGCCAATCCACAATCTTTGCTGCATCTTCCTTGGATATCAACTGATGCATGAGGACCTGGCCATGATGCTCCACATAAGAGCCATTACCACCAATCATCCCATCTAAACCAATTTCCCATAATTCTGGTTGCATTTCTGCCTTGCTACGTCCGGTACAAACATAGACCAGATGCCCCTTTTCACGCGCCTGACGAATTGCCTTTACTGCTGACTCTGGAATGCGGTTATGATAATCCACCAATGTCCCATCAACATCTAAAAAAATAAGTTTTGACATGTTTTCACCTCGAGTCTTCTTTTATTTTATTATACCCTGATACGGTTGTAAGAGATACTACTATCCTCGGACAAACTGATACTATCCTACGATCGTATTGTCTCCAATCCAATGCATTGCCATTTTGCATGAAAGAAGCTATGATGAAGATATGAATGATTTAAAAACACTACTGAATCACCTGTCCTATAAATTAGCAGCCTATGATGCCCAAGGAAACTTTCTCTACGACAACGGTGGCGCTGACGGTAGTTTTTCTTCCCCGTGAGCCTGAAAATCTGCCCGATTGGATCATGTCTGAAGTTCTAGCATCTCCTACCAAAGAAAGAAGTTATCAGATTCCAACAGACAGTTTTGATCAAGTTCTCATCCAAACCTACCAAGCTGCTATAGACAAAGATGGAAATGTCTTGGGATTTTGGGAGACCATCTATGATTTGAAGCAACCTCTCAAGACCTATCTGGATAACTCTGCTCAAGCTCTTGTCGCCTGGTCTGATGCCACTAGTGGCGCTAGTTTCAAGGAAGAAACTGACTTTTAAGCTAAATTTCTTGCTTTAATAAATGAAAAATTCACTTAATTCAAGACTAGCTCAAAACACCCTTATTCATAAAATGTGCCTAAGTCAGCACTACAAAGGCTTTTTGGAAATCAGTCACTTTAATATCTCTCACAGAATTTATAAACATTCTATTTTGCATTTTTGCGCTATTTAAGGTAGAATGGGAGTAATGAGAAAAAGAATAAAACCGATCGTTGTTTACGTGGTTCTAGCTCTTTTAGGATTAGCATTAGTTATTGCAAATATTCACAATACGTCCAAACAGCAGGCGCATCTTCAAAACGTGAAATCTGCTATTCCTTCTGCTACTACACCGAAAACAACAACCAGTAGTACATCTAGTAGTTCCGACGAGGAGCTGAAACTCAATCCCATTATCGACCTTTCGGGGTGGCAACTACCTCAGGATATCGATTACGATGTCTTGTCAAATCATATTTCTGGTGCTATTATCCGTGTCTTTGGTGGATCACAGATTAGTAAGGATAGCAATGCCGCTAGTTCGAATGGGGTTGACAAATCTTTTTAAAACACATATCAAAGAACTCCAAAAAAACGTGATGTTCCAGTTGCCGTCTATTCCTACGCTCAGGGTGCTTCTGTCAAGGAGATGAAGGAGGAGGCTCGTATTTTCTACAAAAATGCTTCTCCATACAAACCTACCTATTACTGGATTGACGTGGAAGAGGAAACCATGCCTAATATGGAGGAAGGTGTCCAAGCCTTTTCTAGCTGAGCTCAAACGTCTAGGAGCTGAAAAGTTGGTCTCTATATTGGTGCTTATTTCATGCTTGAGCAAGAGGTTTCAACCAGAAACTTCGATGCTGTTTGGATTCCCGCCTACGGTACTGACTCTGGTTACTATGAGACTTTGCCAAACACTGATATTGACTATGATCTACATCAGTATACCTCACAAGGAAGCCTTCCTGGATTCGATAATATTCTAGATCTTAACCAAATCAATCCCGAGAAAAACAAACGTAAAACCTTTGAAAAACTCTTTGGTAAGATTAAGCAAAAACCAACTAAAAATAAGAAGACTACTTCGACAAGTTCATCTAGTAGTCAGTAAAAACCAGTGTCTAAGGCACTGGTTTTCTTCTTGTCAAATTGGTTTAGGCGTGTTCGGACGAATGTGTTATAATGGATGGTAGAAATGTATAACTTTAAAAGGAGATATGACAATGGCTAAGAAAGGCAAAGTCAAGAAGACCCTGGTTGACCAAATTCTTGATAAAGCTAAGATTGACCATGATAGCTTATCCTTCAATGGTTTAGAGGGGAGCTTCCAGAAGATGTGGCGCGTGAGAGCATTTATAAAACCCTCGCCCTTAAGGGAGATAAGACAGGGCCTGTCATCGGCATTGTCCCTATCACCGAACACCTGTCTGAAAAGAAATTAGCTAAAATTTCAGGGAACAAGAAAGTTCAAATGATTCCACAAAAGGATCTCCAAAAAACGACTGGCTATGTTCACGGAGCCAACAACCCAGTGGGAATTCGCCAAAAACACAATTTCCCTATTTACATCGATCAGTCTGCCCAAGATGCTGGCTTCCTCATTGTCTCAGCGGGGGAAATTGGGCGTTCTATTCGTATCAATAGTCAAGAACTTGCTGATTTTGTTAATGCTGAATTTGCTGATATTAAGGAGTAATCATGAAACTGTATTTTGTACGTCACGGTAAAACTGAGTGGAACTTGGAAGGCCGACTTCAAGGTGCCAAGGGAGACTCGCCTTTACTTAAAGAATCTATCGAACAAGTACGTGAGCTAGGTCACTATCTCAGTGACACTCATTTTGACTTGGTCTTCTCAAGTGACCTACCACGTGCTAAAAAACTACAGAGCTCATCATGGAGTCTCAAAAAGCCTAAAGCTAAAGTTACCTACACTAAAGCTTTGCGTGAATGGCAGCTTGGCAAACTGGAAGGACAAAAAATTTCACTCGTCCAAGCCATCTATCCAAAAGAAATGGATGCCTTCCGTCATAACCTAGCCAACTTCCGTGCTAATGACTTCCAAGCTGAATCTGTTTACCAGACAACCAAACGTGTGGCCGAATTTGTTAAAACACTTAAAGATAGTGATGCTAAAAATGTCCTCATCGTTGGTCACGGAGCTAACCTAACAGCTTCTATCCGTACCCTCCTTGGTTTTGAACCTGGTCTTCTTCGTAAAGCAGGCGGTCTTGACAATGCTTCTGTCACTATTCTCGAAACCAATGATTTCGAGCACTTCACTCTTAAATGTTGGAATGATACGTCCTGTATGGATGAACAAAACAAGATCAGCTAAATCATCGACTGACTTCATAAGACAAGCGATCCTGATTAAGGGTCGCTTTTTAAACTCAAAAAGCCCTTAAAGCTATTACTTTAAGAGCTTCACCTCCATTATTTCTTCCCTCTCTCATTTTCATTTTCTGATAAATAAAACGGCCACACGAGGCCGCTCTATTTATCTTCCATATTTCATACGAAGGATTTTTTTCCTGGTTAGCATTCAAACGAAGAAGGATAACCACTTTATCAATACTCATATTGCTCTCAAGAAGACGTTCAGCCGCCATCATAAGACCATTATTGATACCTAGTTGAAGGACTGGATTTTCATTATCATTGATATCAAAGATATATTTGTTATTTGGAAGGTCGAAAAGGACTTTCACCGCTCCAAAGAGTTGCTCAAAACTATCGATTTCCAAGTCGAATACTGGCTTAGTACCTGGTTTGAGGCTACGTCCACGGTGGTTAAACCACATAGAATGCCAGCCACCATTGAAGGCACCCATGACATCATTGTCATAAGAATCTCCAACATAGAGTGTCGTTGATGGATTCATGTCAAATTGCTCAGCTGCGAGATTGAAGATTTCCTTCTCAGGCTTTTGGAAACCTGTCGCCTGACTGACGATGACACGTTTAGGGTCCACGTAATCATAAAGTCCCAACTTTTTAACCTTCTTAAGTTGGTGCTCTGTCGGACCATTGGTAATAATCCCCATAGGCACATTTTTTTCCTTAAGGAAATCAAGGGTCATGCGCATCTCATCAAGCATGGTGATATTTTCCAACTCATGCTCGTAAACCTCTTGGAAATGGTTACCCGTTTCTTCATCAATTTCACGGTAGCCAAACTCCAAAAGCGTCTCTTTACAGCGCCAAAAACGGAAATATTCGGTTGTCCACTCACCGGCCATTACACGTGGAAAACCAACATCAGAATAGTGGCGGAAACGAATGTAGGCTTGATTCATGTGACTCATATCAAAGTCAGGGAAACATTTTTCCATGGCAATACGATAAGGTGCCTGTTGGTCATAAATAGTATCGTCAACGTCAAAAACAATAGAGGTAATCATCTGTCCGTTCTTTTTATATCATTCTCTTGTCAGAGACTTAGGTAAGTTAAGAGATCTAACAACTAGACTGCAATATCAGTCAGCTCCTAATTTAATCCTAGGTCTTGCAAAAGTAAGCTTTAAGTCAACTGTCTAGGGGCAATCTTACTCGTCTGTTTTTTATCAGAATGCAATTGCCCAAACAGTCTTATTATACCGTTTTTGCCCTTTCTTTTCAATTTTTGACCCCACTTAAGGAAAGATTATTCGTGTTTTAAAGATAGAAAAAGGTTTGGAACAATTTGTCCCAAACCTAATGCATCTTGTCATATTCAGACACTTATTTAATTTCTTTGAAGGTCATTTTTGTTTGACTTCACCCTGACCACCTTTGGCAATCTGGTAATAGAAATCCTTTGAAGTGAAGTGGTCACCATAAGCAAAGACCTTGTTGTACTGCCATTGTGACAATTGATCGTCCTCTTTTTTTACCGAGAGTCAATGTTGTCTTTGTCACGCTGTATTCCCACTTAGCTGTTTGGTCATTATAGGCCTTGTCAAAATCTGTTTGGCTCTTAGCAGCATTAACCACTGTCGTACGATCCTGACTCACAAGTGCCTTGTTACCGCCTTCTTGGAAAGCTACATACATGACACGATTATTGACCTCACCATTTAGAGAACTTGAGTATTGGTAAACCTTGCCAGGTACAACACTATCCAAATGGTGTGTTCCCCAGTAATAGAAAGCACCAAATCCAGCTCCCGTAACCAAGAGACAGGCGAGAACGACACTAATAATGATATTTCTCTTTGACATGTCTTGCCCCTCTCTATTCGTCACCAGTTAGGTCAGAGAAAGTTGCCTCTGAGTCTGTTTCAGTGTGGCTTGAAGAACTTGATGATGAGCGTTCAACACTTGATGAAGCCTGTTTAGATTCAGATGATTTTTCAGTGCAGTTGATGATGAACTTTCTTTTCTTTGTAAACATCAACGTTGAAAGCCCACTTATCACCCTTATAATTTACCTGGATTTGGGCATATCTTGCCTTGATAAGATCTGACATCTTACTATCACTGTTAAGAACATCATAAATCTTTTTGAGCGAGAGCCTTTGGCATTGACTTCCGTTTTGGCACCATCTTTAGGTCCATCAACAATATCTTTAGCCTTTGGCGTTTCACCTTGAAGGTAAAGGGCTTTGCTTTCAGTGTCCTTCTTATATTCAACATTTTTACCATTCTTATCATCTGCATGTGAGAAGAAAGTCCATGCAGGACTACCTGAACGTTTTTGTTGATAAACTTGTTCGAATTCACTTTGAACCTTGTCTTGGAAAGCATCATCAGTCAATTCTTTTTCCTTAGAACTTTCTGTACTTGCTTTGCTTTCACTACTACTTGCTGTTGAGCTTGATGCAGAAGAAGATGATGAAGATCCACTTGTTGAACTTGATGAAGCATCTTTAGATTCTGATGATGAAGATGAATCCTTACTATCTTTAGAATCTTTAGTATCTTTATCTTTATCGTTTATTGTTAGTCGTGCTATTTGAGAATGAAACGCTATTGTCAGAATTATCTGGAGCGTAAATCATTGTATTCTTAGAGTGGTCATCAGATACAAAAGTACTATTATTGATAATCACTCGATTGTTATCGCCATAATAGTTGTTGATAACAATCTTAGAATGTGCACAACGGTAACCATTACCAGTCACATGGTAACCTGCTGGTACATCACCATCACGTTTTAAAATAAGGACATCACCAGCAAAGATAAGATCAATATTCTGAATATTGTTATCGTAGGCTAATTTTTCAATAGAGATTCCCGTCGCTTGAGAGATTCCCCACAAGGTATCTCCCCATTGAATCACGTATTGTTGGCCATCTAACTGCTGTGGATTGATGTTCTGAGTTGTCAAATTATTTGTAATTTGTTCAGGTGTGCTGGCAATCCAGTTTGTAATATCAGCAGCGTGAGCACTCGTTTGATTTTGATAAAAGCTATCTGCTAACACAGATACCGGGCATCCCAATAGGTGCTAGTAAAGCGCCAAGCATCACAGCTTTACCAACATAATTTTTCTTTTTCATTGTATATTCTCCTTATTTCATACGAATCCTACCTTGCTATTATACACCTTTATTATTATATTTGTCAATAAATTATATAACTTCCTAATCTAGCGTTAATACTAGTTAATGATTTGTCCTAAAAATAGACAAATCCTAGCTTTATTCATCTGACATTTAATCATTTGTCCTATCTTTAGAGGGTGATTTATGATACAATAATTACGACTATTTTATGGAGGACTAACATGTCAAATCAACACATGGAAGAATTGAACGATCAACAGATTGTCCGTCGTGAAAAAATGGCGGCCTTGGCTGAACAAGGAATCGATCCTTTTGGTAAGCGATTCGAACGCACAGCTACATCTGGTCAATTAAAAGAAAAATACGCTGACAAAACAAAAGAAGAATTGCACGAAATCAACGAAACTGCTACTATCGCAGGTCGTTTGATGACTAAACGTGGTAAAGGTAAAGTTGGCTTCGCCCACATCCAAGACCGCGATGGTCAAATCCAAATCTACGTGCGTAAAGATGCTGTCGGTGAAGAAAACTACGAAATCTTCAAGAAAGCTGACCTTGGTGACTTCCTCGGTGTCGAAGGTGAAGTTATGCGTACAGATATGGGAGAACTTTCTATCAAAGCTACTCATATCACACACTTGTCTAAAGCCCTTCGTCCATTGCCTGAAAAATTCCACGGACTTTCAGACGTTGAAACCATCTACCGTAAACGTTACCTCGATTTGATTTCTAACCGTGAAAGCTTTGACCGCTTTGTCACACGTTCAAAAATCATTTCTGAAATCCGTCGCTATCTCGATTCCCAAGGTTTCCTTGAGGTAGAAACTCCTGTTCTTCACAACGAAGCTGGTGGTGCTGCTGCTAAACCTTTCAGCACTCACCACAATGCACAAAACATTGACATGGTACTTCGTATCGCGACTGAGCTTCACTTGAAACGCGTTATCGTTGGTGGTATGGAACGCGTGTACGAGATCGGACGTATCTTCCGTAACGAAGGTATGGATGCCACTCACAACCCTGAGTTCACATCTATCGAAGTTTACCAAGCTTACGCTGACTTCCACGATATCATGAACTTGACTGAAGGTATCATCCAACACGCTGCTAAGGCGGTTAAAGGTGATGGACCTATCAACTACCAAGGAACTGAAATCAGAATTAACGAACCATTTAAACGTGTTCACATGGTAGATGCAATCAAGGAAATTACTGGTGTAGACTTCTGGCAAGACATGACTTTCGAAGAAGCTAAAGCTATCGCAGCTGAGAAGAAAGTTCCAGTTGAAAAACACTACACTGAAGTTGGTCACATTATCAACGCCTTCTTTGAAGAGTTCGTTGAAGAAACCTTGATTCAACCAACATTCGTTTACGGTCACCCAGTTGCTGTGTCTCCATTGGCTAAGAAAAATCCAGAAGACCCACGCTTCACTGACCGTTTTGAACTCTTCATCATGACTAAAGAGTACGGAAATGCCTTCACCGAATTGAACGACCCAATCGATCAATTGTCACGTTTCGAAGCACAGGCTGCTGCTAAAGAACTCGGTGACGACGAAGCAACAGGTATCGACTACGACTACGTCGAAGCTCTCGAATACGGTATGCCACCAACAGGTGGACTCGGAATCGGTATCGATCGCCTCTGCATGCTTCTCACTGATACAACAACCATCCGTGATGTCTTGTTGTTCCCAACGATGAAATAAAAATGATATCCCATTAGTCAAATAATGGGATATTTTTATATGAGGTATAAACGTGTTCAAAAAACGGAAGTCCCTTTTTAAGAAAAAATCAACTGTGGTTGAACAGTCTGAGACAAAGAGAGAAGAAAGTCAATTAGACTTTCCCATAGACCGCACAGATTATTTTTTCGATCATGCACTTGTATTTTATTGTGAAGAAAATAATATTACTTCAGAAAAACTAAGCAAATCAGACATGCTAGAGATTAGTAAAAGAGCTGCTTTTCATCTCAGTATCTTCGTCGCCTGGCTAGCAAAGCACGATTTTCTGAATCCCCAAAGTGATGGCTTTAACCTTGAAGATGCACAAAAACTCAAGAATGAAACGATTACGGGTACAGACTATCTCTTTAAACATCTTGATGAAAAACTCTATTCATCACTTTTAGGTAGATACGACTTAGAAAGTGGTGTTTATGACAACTTTAGAAACAAAAAAGGTTTCCCTTTCTGAGGTAAACCAATCAATTGATACACCAAATAATAATCGTTTTTGGGCAAGACCTTAAGGCTTTCTTGGGACCTGGGGCACTGGTGGCCGTTGGATACATGGATCCGGGGAACTGGATCACTAGTGTCGTCGGTGGGGCGACCTACAAGTACAGCCTACTCTTTGTCATCTTAATTTCATCTTTATTCGCTATGCAGTTGCAACAAATGGCTGGGAAATTAGGGATTGTGACTCAAATGGACCTAGCTCAAGCGACTGCATATCACTCGCCCAAATGGTTGCGATACACGCTTTGGGTGATTCTGGAGCTTGCCTTAATGGCGACGGATTTGGCTGAGGTGCTTGGTTCTGCCATCGCACTTAACCTGCTCTTTGGTATTCCAATTATGGTTGCCATTCTGGTGACAGTCCTAGATGTCTTCCTACTCCTACTCATCATGAAGCTAGGATTCAAGAAAATCGAAGCTATTGTTTCAACCTTGATTTTGACAATCTTAGTTATCTTCGTCTATTGGTAGCCTTGTCTGAGCCTAGTATTACGGGAATCCTCGAGGGTTATCTCCCTACGCCAGCGCTCTTCGAGCCACATGCTGCTGGACATACCAACCAGTTGACCTTGGCGCTTGGGATTGTGGGTGCGACCGTTATGCCACATAACCTATACTTGCACTCATCCTTGTCACAGACTCGTAAGGTTGACTATTCTGATGGTAGAGACGTGACTAAGGCTGTCCGTTTCATGACCTGGGACTCCAACATTCCAGTTGACTTTGGCCTTTGTGGTTAACTCCCTCCTCTTGATTTTGGGGGCAGCTCTCTTCTTTGGTCATGCTTCTGATATTTCAGCTTTCTCACAGATGTACAATGCTCTTCAGGACTCTAAGATTGCTGGTGCGGTAGCTAGTTCGACACTTTCAACTCTCTTTGCCTTAGCGCTCTTGGCTAGTGGTCAAAACTCTACTATCACCGGTACCCTAACTGGTCAGATTGTCGGCCTACTACGTTAGCGCTTTCGGGCCCTGCCCAGCAGTTTCATCTGATACATGGTGTAGAGCAGTCGCGGTGGAGGGTTGAAGCCGATCATCGGATGGCCCGGGAGACGATGACCAATGTTAGGCATATAGTTGATCTCCAGAGTCCGGTGATGGGCTGCCCAGCCCTCGGCCCGGCAGGCCCCGTTGGGGGTTGGTTACCTTGGGTTTGGTCTCGTCGGGGTTTTTCTTCTTTTGGCATAGGGATATCCGTCCTATCTTCTGCCCCCAGCTTAGGGGACATTTTCAATCAAACACTGAAAGAGATCACGCATCTGCCTTTCGATATAGAGGGATGGCTGGCAAAACAAATGCTCAAAGATCCAAAGATTTGAGACATAAAAATAAGATCCTGGTCGGCAGAAAAACCACAGAAGAAAACCTGTGGGGCAGAGCGCTCCATTGAGCAAAAACAGAGCCTGAGGATCTTTTTTCCAGTAATCCCATACGGCGGAGGAAACTTCTTCCGACTTGTCCAGGCGGAAGGCATTCCGCTGGCCGTCAGAAAGGATACACCGAATAACAGAGAGAAAATGGTCATGCAGGCGTACAGAGCGGGGAGAGAGGGAAAACTGTGTGAGAAGACATTCAGAAAAGCGATGGATGCCAGTGTATAGAAAAAGAGATGTGTGGGCCGTTTCATATCACCCCTCCTTGGGTGCGTACGCCATCCCATGACAGCCGCCCTGCGCCCCGGCAACGCTCGCGCGCAGCGCCGTGACCTGACCGAAGCCCGCCGCGATGTACAGCGCCTGCAGGATCGTCTCCTCCGGAACGTCCCGCTCGTCGGCGAGCGGGATCAGCACCGCCGGAAGCACGCCGCAGCTGCCCGCCGTGGGCGCGGCAACGATGCGCTCCCGCTGAAGGAGGTGTGCAGTCCATCCACCTGAAAGACCCGGATGCGCCCGCCCCCAGGGGAGGAGGCCCCACCTCCAGCTGTCCGCCCCCGGCATCCTCAAGACGGATGAGGGGCGCTGTTGGGGTGGACGTCCCGCAGGGTGCAGGTGCCGAAGGAGAAGGACAGCCCCGCTCCCGGGCCAGACGGAAGCTGTCTGGGACCCGGCCGTCGGCCGGGGAGAGGCCCAGCAGCCCGGCCACCAGGGCCTGGTGGGTGCCGTGGCCCTCTCTCCGGTGGAGGCAAAGGAGCCGTGGAGCAGCAGCTGGGCCCGGACGGGCTCCTGCCCCAGCAGAGCCCGGGCCATGCGGCCGATGCGCACCGCCCCCGCCGTGTGGGGAGCTGGAGGGCCCCACCATGACGGGGACCCAGGATGTCGAACAGGTTCATAGGTGTGTTCCTCCGCTGCGATCTCATGTGAAGTAAAGCAATAAAAGAAAAGAGAAACATCAGGCAGGAAAGGCCGATCACAAAAGCGCCCCAGCCATCTGGCCAGCCGACGGCGGTCCTCCGGCGTGTCGTCGGCAAGTCGCCTGCCGTTTTTGACCAGATAGATGCCTCCGTCCTTAAAATAGCAGAGGGCCTGAATTGCAGCGTCAATCCTGTACAGGATGATGCCCAGCAGGAGAAAGAAGATACACAGGATGGAAAATCCAAACATCACAATGGAATCGTCTGACATTGGGCCTCTCCTGCCGCTCGTGATGAGATGATTACGAGATGTCCGCCAGCTCCAGATACTTATACCCATTCTCCGCGATGTGGCTCTTGCTGCCCTGGAGGTTGTCCCCAGGAGCAGGTCGAAGAAAGAGGCAGTGCGCTCCACATCCTCGGGCATGACCTTGATGAGGCGGCGGGTGGCCGGGTTCATGGTGGTCAGCCACATCATATCGCGGCTCGTTCTCGCCCAGGCCCTGGAGCGCTGCACATCGCACTTTTTTCCCTCCAGAGAGGCGACGATGTCGTTTTTTTCCCTTTGTCGGAGTAGGCAAACCAGGTCTTTTCCTTACAGGTGATCTCGTACAGGGGGACTCCTGATAGACATAGCCCTGCTGGATCAGGGTAAGTTAGCGGTAGAGCATGGTGAGGATCAGGGTACGTGATCTGGAACCCGTCCAC
>VOFH01002415.1_pt1 | contig 14317 bp, 28 predicted proteins | sample 5384091 | NCBI WGS metagenome assembly VOFH01 (sample SAMN12384727, study PRJNA508395) | human gut metagenome | isolation source: healthy gut G | host: Homo sapiens
TCATTTACAAGTCCGGATATTGCTCTTTCGCTGCAGAAGTTCGATTCTGCCTCCCATAACCATACTCCACCGGCACCGTAGGTAAAAACCGCATTAGCCCCGTTAAGAACTCCCTGCAGAAAGCTTTTCGTATTCGACGCTCATCAAATCGTCCTGCGGGCTGTCAAAATATACATTGGCCTCATAACTGGTTTCACTGTATATACAGGACGTGTTATGGGGGTATAATCGAAGATCCTGTGCCAATGTGCGGTTAAGTTCTGGATCAGAATACGTATGACCCGGCTGATACATATAAAAATCCAGTTCCTCTGCCTCCTGCACAGACACTGAGGCAATTCGACTTTGGTGCAATATGAAGAGTCGTAAGGCAATCCGGTGCTAGCCTTTTTGTAATCTGCAAAGCTCTGATAGAATGCCACTGGGTCTCCGGATTTGCTTTTTCCTTTGATCTTCCACAGTATTATATTTTACATCATCTTCTGCAAGATTTACATCACCACCACCAGGAATACCGGGTTGTAGCCCGCAGTCTTGGAACTGCATACTGTAAAAGCGCTCCATTTCCAATATAGTCATTGGCTGATAATATGGTTTATCTTCCACATTTGTGCGTCCTGCATCCCTGATTCCCTGCCAGGTGCCCGGCACAAAAATTTCCCCATAGCAGAACAATCATGGGCAGCATACTTCTATTTTTCATTTCGTCAAGATATTGGCATACATGATCAAAGTACTCAGCTTTTTATATTGGAATAGTCATAACTTCCCTCCTGTGTAACAGTAAATGGATAAGCCACTGCCGGGGCATGCAGGAGTGGCGCTGTGGAAGCAGATTCATCTGTATTGCATTAAAATTCTGTTCGTTACGAAAATCAAGATACTCCTGCCATTCTTCAATATCCGGATAGTAAATGCACTCCAACAGGTGTCTGCCATAAGAAAATATGGTTTACCTTCATTCATAAAATAATGGCTATCCGGTGATATTGTAAGTTTCATATTCTTCCTATCCTTTCGCTATCATTTATTAACGATCCCATTGTACCGCTCTAATTTTCTCCCCAGTTATTTTCGTCGCTCCATCCTTTTTTTTTACATAATTCTCTTTGGCCTTGACCAGATCCTCCTGCAAAATCTTCGTGTACTCGTCCAGTTCTAATTTATCCTGCAGATATAACTGTCCATACATAACCGAATCGTCAAAAAATTGTTTATCAAAATAGGTTTCATACAATTTTAACGGCGATACATCATTTTTTCAACTGCAGTGCCTGCAGCAATGGATTCTCATTGCTTATTTGTACATTTTTTACCGGAGTGACTCCCCATAATTATTTTACATAAAGACTGGAATCTTCCAGGCCAGTCTTAAATTTTAGAAAATCTACAGCCAGCAGCTGATCCCCTTTAGTCGTTGGAATACAAATATTACCCTGAGGAGCTCCTCCTATTTTCATATGCAATCTGAAGACTGTGGATAGCTCTCAGTTGTCAGTGTTGGAAACTCCGTAATACCAATTTCAAAGCTTAAATCAGGATTGCTGGACATAATCTTTTGCATTACTGCCGACCGAAAAAGTCATTGCAACTTCTCCCTCATAAACTGCTCAATGCCTCATTATTATCCATAGCTGTAAAACCAGGATACCAGTACTGAGACAATTCCTTAATCATAGGATAAATATCTCCACGGTTCCTTCGTAACATCAATAACACCATTATCTACTCACGCGCAATCTCATTGACCTCTATAAGGCCAGTCTTGTTAATATCCAGCTCTTCAATAAACTGAGTAGCAAGTGGGTCCATCATCATCCTCTCAAACCAATGATACCCACCTCCTTCTGAGACCTTCATACCTACAACCATAGGCGTAATCCCTGCCCCCTGTAATGTTTCACAGGTTTTTAGCAGTTCAGCAAAAGGTTGACGGCATCTTGTCAACACCTGCTTTCTCCATCAGGTTTTTTATTGTAAAATAATTTGCATAGAACACCATTCGTAGGCACACTGGCATATCTGCCATTGGTGGGATCCATTACCTGGGCCATTACTGATTCCTGTAATGTATCCATCAGTTCTGATTCTCATTGTAAGGATTGGTCTCATTCATTAGGTAATCAGTCAAATCAATTACAGAGCCATCGCGTAAATACTGCTGTCCCCACGCATGACGAACCAGAAACAGATCCGGAGCCGTTCCGCCCATTAACTGTGTCTGCAGCCACGTCTGATACTGATCGTTATCAATGTATTCATATTCCACCGTAATATTAGGCTGATATTTTTTATACAAATCCAGTGACTTTTTTAAATACTCCTGCCCCTCCGTGTTATTGTACTCCCACGTAGCCCATTTAAGAGTAACCGGCTTATCGGGATGCCAGTTTCCATCAGAAGACTTTTTCACTTGTAGTATCCGAAGATACCTCTGTGGCTGTGTTCGCTGTCTCTGAACTGCTTCTGTTCTCTTTTCCATGACCGCAAAGCTGTGAGCGTAAAGGCACCAGTGTAAAAAGTCAAAAGTTTCTTTCCCATCTTCATCATATAAATATCCTCCTCTTATTAAAATAATTTTATTTAAGCTTTACCGCTCCCGCTGTAAGCCCCTCTACAAATGGTTTTTGTCGCAACAGTAAAAATAAGAAGCAGAGGTACTGATGCAATCACATAGCGACAAAAGTTAACACCTGGCATTTGATAAGTGCTGGCAACCACCTTGGACACCTGTAAAATTACAGGCCGTACTTTCTCTGCATTGGCTGAAACCAAAGGCCAGATATAGTTGTTCCAGCTGGAAATTAAAGTCGTAATACATACAGTAGCCAATATTGGCTTACTAAGAGCAGCGCAATATAATAAAAATTTTAAAGTCACTGGCCCCTTCAATCGTTGCCATTTCAAACAAACTCTTAGGCAGAGATTCCATATGTGTCGTAATCAGAAATGTAGATAAAATCGCAAATGCTGAAGATGGCGGCAGAATCTGTACCGCATAGGTGTTCAACAGATGCATTTTCTGTGAAATGATAGAATTGTGGTATAAGTATAAGAAAATACGGCACCATCATCATCATCATCATTGTCATAAACAATAGATTCTTCCCTTTAAACTGGAATCTCGCAAAAGCATAACCGGCCAGTGTAGAAATAATCAATGTAAGCAGTACATTGCCAGCTGTTATAATCAGTGAATTTAAAATACTCCTGTAAATTTGTCCAAATGCAATTTTATAATGTTCAAAATGTAATGGCAGACTGAAAAAGTACAAATTCTGGTAAATCTGAATATTTGTTTTCAGGGAAGATATGACCATCACAAACAGTGGATAAATCGTAAGAAAAAGTATAAACAGTAAAGTACCGTGTATCCAAACCAATCATACGTTTTTTTGCATGTCATGCCTCCCCTATGGTTCTCAGCGCCTTTGATATATTTCATATTAAAGGCGGTAATACCTAATGTAATCAGGAACAAAACAGTACCCATAGCACATGCATATCCCATGTTATAATATGAGAACGTCTCATTGTACATATGCAATGCGGGTACTATGGTGGAATCACCTGGTCCTCCATTCGTCATAATAAGTACATGCTCAAATGTCTGGAAAGTAGAAATAATAGTTGTAATAATCAGATAACGAAACTGCCCTGTCAAAAGCGGTATATCAATGTAAAAGATACGGCTGACAGGACCAATACCATCAATCTTTGTCGCCTCATAGATGCTGGTATCAATCCCCTGCAGTCCTGCAAGAAAAATCAGGAATTGAATTCCCGCTACCCATGGAAATTGATAAAAAACCAGAGCCCCCAGAGCTGTCGCCTGCTCTCCCAACCATGAATGCATGAAATTTTTCAAGCCCCAATGCAGAAAGAAAGCCGTTAAGAAGACCATTATAATCGTAAATCCATCTCCACAGTAATATCATCACCACACCAGGTACTACCATTGGTATAACAAACAAATATTTATACAAATTACTGGAAAATTCTCGTTTTACACTCATTACCAGTTCAGCCACGAGAAGAGGCAATGTAACCACTTTAATGACAGAGGTCACCAATAGAATCAAAAGATTCAGCAGTGATTTTCCAAACGTTGCATCTGATAGCAAACTGATATAATTTTGTATTCCAATAAATACCGATATACGTCCACCATCCCATTCAAAAAAAAAGAACGGAAAACAGCATAAACAGAAGAGTACAACTTAAAAACACCAAGCAGGACAAACAATGGTAAAAGATACAAATATGGTTGTACCTTGCGTAGAATACTTCCTGGCATTGTCTTTCTCTCCAATGACTTTTTGTATCCATCTACATCACCCCATAATTCCTTTATTCTGATTTTTCCTCAATCAATTCATTCACATAAGTTGTCAACTCCCAGGTACTGCATACTGCAGAAAACATCTTCGAAACCATTCTCCTTCCAATGCCGTTTTAACCAGCTCTGAATCAATGCTTTAAAATGTCAACCGGTTCATTGCACAACGTACGTTTTACATTATTAAAAAACAGTTCATTTTTTCTTTGTATATCACGCATCTCAACGGGATAGCCGCCCCCTCCTTCACATGAAAACAGTTTATCAAAAATATCTTCCAATTTTAGTTCCGCAGCCCATCCAAAATCCTTGGCAAACGGCAGCGCAACCGCGTTTCCGTTATTAATCTGTGTAAACAGGTATGCGTCCGATGCATCCGTTATGTAACCGCAGTTCACTCCCGGATAACTGTTAAGTGACATACAGGCTCCTGACCGGAACCACAGCCGGTAATTACAAAATCAACTGCACCTGTATTGAGAAGGACAAATGCCTGAATCCCCAGATGAATATAATTAAGCACTGGCCGGTCATTATCGGTTCTCATACCTGTATTAAACCATTCCACATGATATTTAGCAAGCGCTTTTTTTTCCAGAGCCCGTACAATCAATGCATTTTTTCCAGCCTGGCTGAATTCATTCATCAATGCTGCCCTCATAATTTAATTCCTCCTATCATTGTCTTTATTATTAGAAAAAATCCATTACGGCCTTACGAATTGATTTACAGTCTAAACCAAACAGTTCTCTGTTATAACTGATTGGATTCCCCTGCGGATAACAATCCGGTATACCAATACACTGAAGTTTTATGCCCAGTCCCAGTTCTGCTGCTTTGCCTGTCCGACGGCGCTTCCCAGACCGCCATAAATATTATGTTCTTCTACCGTCAGAAAGATTGAATGATTTTCTGATAACTGGCTTAACAATCCCTTATCAATGGGTTTAATTGTAGGCATATCTACAACAGTAACAGCAGGCCCTCCTGCTTCCAGCAGTTCTTTCTGTGCCGATACAGCCTCCGCCACTGCCTCTCCAATAGCAATTACTGCAATATCATGTCCCGCAGCCACCACCTTCCCTTCTCCGATTACAGCCTCATAATTCTCATCATATAAATCCGGAACTGGATTCCTGTCCAGCCGGATATAAGCCGGATTCTGAATTGATGACAACAACTCTATATATTTTGCTGCAGATACGGCATCTGCCGGAGCAATCATCACACTCTCCGGCATGGACCGGATAACACCGATATCTTCAAGAGAAAAATGTGTTGATCCTGCCTGTCCTGCACTCATACCACAATGTGTTCCTATGATCTTTACATTCGCCCTGTTATAAAATACATCCGTGCGGATTTGTTCGCATGCCCGCAGACTGGAAAACACCGAAAGGTGTGTACGAAAGGCTTCAGTCCCTCATGTGCCAATCCTGCTGCAATAGAAATCATATTTTGTTCCGCAATACCGACATTTATAAACCTGTCCGGAAATCGATCTTCTATTTTTTTTAATTTACTGGAGCCTGCCAAATCTGCTGTCATAACAACAATATTGTCATCTGTTTCCATTAAAAATTCAAGCATAGCGGCTGATGCCTCAAGCTGTGAATGTACAGCTCTTTCTGCCTTTTCCTGCATACTTCCGCCTCCTAAAATGTAAATTTATTAATAAGTTCTTTATAACTTCCCGATATGTAGTGACTGGCTCCAGTACCGGCTATTTCATCGGTCAGACCATATCCTTTTACGGTATGTGCAATAACCGCATATGGTCCACTGCATTCATTTCGAAGTCTTAAAAACAGCCTGTCCATCTCTGTCACATTATGACCATCCACTTCTTCTACAGAAAATCCAAAGCTGCTCCACTTTCTTCCAAATGGTTCAATCTGAACCATTTCTTCCAACGGACCATCACATCCGACTCTGTTTTGGTCAATAATTACTACCAGTCTTTTTAATTTTTGCTGACAGGCATACATTGCAGCTTCCCATACACTTCCTTCACAGCATTCCCCATCACCAAGAATACAATAAGTAAAATATTCCTTATTTTTCATCTTCCCGGCTAAAGCGATTCCAACTGCAAGAGATAATCCATGTCCCAATGAACCAGTACTCATCTCCACTCCCGGTATCTGATGTGCATCTGGATGGTTCATTAAACGGCTTCCGGCAGTTCCAAATTCTGCAAGCTCGTCGTATGGAATAAATCTGCTGGTCGCCAGTGCCGCATAAAGAGCCAGTCCCGAATGTCCCTTTGATAAAATGAACCGGTCTCTTTCGTCCCAATCTGGATTTAAAGGATCATATTTCATAACTGTACCATATAAACTAGCCATGATATCTGCTACAGAAAGGCTCCTCCTGCGTGTCCTCCTCCAGAAGAACATATTGCCAGCTTTATACCATCCCTGATTTGTTGTGTCAGTTCCATAAGCACTCCCCCTTTTTATATTCAAATCGAGTCTATTCTTCGTCCTATCTGAATTAAAACATATCTATTACTGTAAAGTCAACCACTTTTGTTCTTTTATTGTTCCTAGTTTGTTATTTTTGTCATATTATACAAGTTTTTTGTTCCGTTTTTGTCTGTTTTTTGTTCCGTTTTTAATATAAATGTATTGACTTTTTACATACTTCTTCTAAGATTAATAACATGAATAAGACTGATCTGCTTACACACGAAAAATTAATTTTACAGCAAATTTATCTGGATGAGCTTGAAACAGGCGATACAATTCCTTCTGTACGCGAACTTCAATCCCGTCTCTGCTTGTCGCGCAATTCCGTACTAAATGCTATTCAGTCGCTTAGTGAGAAAGGAGTTATAAAGAAAGGAACTTCTCCACGGCAGGGGTATCGCCTTTGCGAAAAACCACTCAGACTGGATGGCAACCATAATCCTAAAAGGAATTATCTGTTCAGTATCTACTTCCTTTTACAACCTGGAACTACACAATTAACAAATACTTATCAAGCTTTGAAAATATTTTCTCAAGACACGGTATTAACCTGATTTTTAGCAATACCCATAATTCCGCGGAAGAAGAGGGTCGTTTATTGGAAACGATTTACTCCAAACCAGCAGCTCTGCGGCCGGATTTTCTTTTTTAACCACCTGCGACAGCACTATGAATCCTAACCTTGAGTTGCTTCAGAAGATCAGCAGAGAAATCCCCGCATCCTGATTGATCGTTACTTTCACGGTAAAATTTTCACTATATTGGTGTAAGCAACAATTTTATCGGGAGCCGGACTGCCGATTATTTATTGGAAAATGGCCATCGACATATTGCTTATATAAAGGCCTATGGAAAGATTTCTACCATACAGGACAGGTTTTCATCTTTTGAGAATGCCTTAGAACGCTCTGCTGTATTTTTAGATCAGCAGTGCATATTTGCCTTATCTAATGCAAATGTTGGATCAATCTCAGAGATACAGGAGGAAATAGACCGTATCGGTGCCAGAATTTTATCACTGTCACCACGTCCGACCGCCGTTGTATGCAGTTTTGACCGTATTGCGGTAGCGCTGATGAATTTCTTTTTTAAAGAACAGTGCGTGTCCCAAAGGATATCTGTATTATCGGTCTGCGACAATGACGTAGACGTAGGGGCCATGTCTCCCCTTTCTCTGACTACATTCCGCCACCCATACCGCGAATGTGCACGTGAGGCAATTGCCCGAATAGAAAACATTAAAATAATCAAAAAGCTTCGCCGCATTCTGTAGAATTTTTTCCAGAATTTATTATTGGAGAATCAACATAACTCAAAAGTACTTTTCATAAACAGTCAGTCAAAGGAAAAAAAGGCCTCCAGTTAAGCATATCAATCGCTTAACTGGAGGCCTTTTTGCCATATAATTTAAAATTCTACATCTCAACCTTGTTGAAATCTTAATTCCTACACAACTCCCTGAGCCATCATAGCTTCCACAACCTTCTCAAATCCCGCAAATATTAGCGCCCGCAACATAGATGCCCTTCACGCCGTATCTCTCAGCGGCATCGGCTGCGTTTGCATAGATTCCAACCATGATATCATGCGACTTCTCATCGACTTCCTCAAAGCTCCAGGACATTCTTAAGCTGTTCTGGCTCATCTCCAGTGCGGAAGTAGCTACACCGCCTGCGTTAGCTGCCTTACCCGGCATAAACATCATTCCGTTCTCCTGGAAGAAATCAGTCGCTTCCTTGTAGAAGGCATATTGGCCCCCTCTGCCACTGCAAAGCATCCATTGGCCTTCAACGCCTTCGCGTCGTCTAAATTCAGTTCATTCTGTGTCGCACACGGAAGAGCGATATCGCAGGGTATGGTCCAGATTCCTTTCCTTCCGTATAAACGGCTGTCGGAACCGCATCCACATACTCTTTGATCCGTCCGCGGCGTACTTCCCTTGATGTCCTTCACGATATCCAGCTTAATGCCGTCCTTATCATAAATATAGCCGTTGGAATCGCTTAATGCAACCACCTTAGCGCCTAACTGCTGTGCCTTCTCTGTCGCGTAGATCGCTACATTACCAGAGCCGGAAACCACTACGGTCTTACCGGCCAGTTCCTTATCGTTGTGCTTTAACATTTCATCTACAATATACACAAGGCCGTAACCGGTTGCCTGGGTGCGTGCCAGGGATCCTCCATAAGTCAGGCCCTTACCGGTCAGAACGCCTTCATATAAGCCGGTCAGTCTCTTATACTGTCCGTACATATAGCCGATCTCTCTAGCGCCTACGCCGATATCGCCGGCCGGAACATCCTGGTCTGCCCCAATGTACTTAAAGAGTTCCGTCATAAAGCTCTGGCAGAATGCCATAACCTCTCTGTCAGATTTACCCTTCGGATCAAAATTACAACCGCCTTTGCCGCCGCCGATCGGAAGTCCTGTTAAAGAGTTTTTGAATACCTGCTCGAAGCCCAAGGAATTTTAAGATACCCTGGTTTACAGACGGATGAAGACGCAAACCGCCTTTGTACGGTCCGATTGCGCTGTTGAACTGCACGCGGTATCCCTTGTTGACCTGTACCTGCCCGTTGTCGTCAACCCACGGAATACGGAAGGAAATGACTCTCTCCGGCTCTACAAGACGCTCTAAGAGTGCCATCTTACGGTACTTTTCCTCGTTGGCATCAATCACCAGCTTTAAAGAATCCAGCACTTCCTTTACTGCCTGGTGGAATTCGGCTTCTCCCGGATTCTGTTTTACCACTCTCTCATAAACTTCATCAACATACGACATAGATTTTTCCTCCTTGTGATTTCCTCATGTTACCATACATCCGCAAAAACGTAAATTTTGCTCTCAAAAGGGCAAAAAGAGGCCAGAACATACGTCCCGGCCCCTTTGCCTTTTGTAACTGATAGAAATTATAGCAAGTAAAGATTGTAAAGTCAATAATTACCAAAACTTTATTTTTATTAATTTTTACTGTTTACTGCCGGTTTATTATTTTTATCATTATATCTCTCTTTACCGCCAATTGTTAACCATCGTATTTTTTATAGTTGACATTCATTTCTGCACATGATACAATTTTTTACATAAAGTGTTTAATCTCACACAAAGTAACAGAAGGGAGTTTCTATTATGAATTCATCACATACCACTCGCACTGCCGTACCGTCCAGGCGCATTACCACGAGAGATTTAGTATTTGCGGGAATGATTGCAGCCATTCTTGCCATTATATCACAGATATCAGTCCCCATGCCTACCGGAGTTCCCATAACGATTCAGGTATTTGGAATCACTTTAATTGGTGTCACATTTGGATGGAGACTGGGACTTTACGGCTCTCTGGTCTATATACTCCTTGGCGCTGCAGGTCTTCCTATCTTTGCAAACTTCCGCGGTGGTTTCTCCGTTCTGGTTGATTTCACAGGAGGATATATCTGGTCCTGGCCAGTCATGGCGGTACTATGCGGACTGCAGATTAAATCTGAAAATAAGAAACTGGAAACTGCCTCCATTTTCTCTTTTCTTTCATTGGTCTGGCCATCAACGAAACAGCCGGCGGGCTGCAGTGGGCTGCTCTTGCAGGCGACATGTCTGTATGGGGAGTATTTGTCTATTCCATGACAGCATTTATACCAAAAGATATTGTACTTACGATTCTTGCAGTTATCTTTGGCATTCAGATTCGTAAAACTCTGAATCGCGCCGGTATAACCAGATAAAACGAATGGTTCCATTTTACAGCGAATAACCCAGTCAAATGAGACAGGCGATATCATCCATTGACTTTCCGCTCCACATCTGCTATGATTTCCTGAATACAACCGTGATATGGTTTAAGATTATAGATAGAAAGAAGGCTTTTCACGCATGATTCAGGGAAATCGCACCTCACCGGTTCCGGAACGAATTTTATATTAAAACTCCGTCTCCGGACAGTTATGTCCTGTTTTTCCAGGATGGTTCCATCCTGCTCAATCATACCGACTCATTGAAAATCCCGAAATTTTCCGAACTAAACATCGCTGATGCCGACATGATCTCCGGCCACTGTGATTACCTCTTTTTCCATTGATACGAAAGAATACTATTTACTCGATGAAACCAGCGTATCTCTGACTGAAGATGAGACGCTGGCATTCTATCCCACTTCGGTTATCCGCGATTTAGAACCGCTCTGGATTTCATTTGCAGCTGCCAACGGTGCAGAGCTTCACCGCTTCTACCGCAATAACCATTTTTGCGGCCGCTGCGGCACAGCGAACATAAAAAGTAAAAGGAACGCCCATGGTCTGCCCGTCCTGCGGCAACACTGTCTACCCAAAGATCGCACCAGCCGTCATAGTGGCTGTCACCGATGGAGATAAGCTTCTTCTCACCAAATATGCAGGACGTGAATACACCCGCTATGCTCTGGTAGCCGGCTACACAGAATTCCGGTGAGACTCTGGAAGAGACTGTCCGCCGCGAGGTTATGGAAGAAGTCGGCCTGAAAGTAAAAAATATCCGCTATTATAAAAAATCAGCCATGGGCCTTCAGTGATTCCATGCTGGTAGGTTTCTTTGCCGAGCTGGATGGTTCTCCACAGATCCGTCTGGATGAAACAGAGTTATCCACAGCCGTCTGGATGAAACGGGAAGATATCCCCGGAGATTATACGAATGTGAGTCTGACGCATGAGATGATTCTGCTTTTTAAACACGGTCAGCTTTCATAAAGTTTGTAAACAATTGCATGCTTTACGAAATGCTGCCCCAATATTTCCTGCAGTTTCTCCGCCAACAGCTTTGCAATAGCCTCATTTCCCTCATCGGAAGGATGCAGACCGTCAAAGGTCATTCCACCGCTTCCACAGGGTATGGATACGGATCTCTTTTCCAGTCGTAGGGAACATCCACGTAACCCGGATAAACATAGTCGTGATATCCGGCTTCCTTCCGCAGACCTTTTAAATCGAACCACACTCTCGGCTGTAAAACCGGCATTTTTTGTGAAGATCAACCACACAAAGCCCGGCTTTCTCTGCCGATCTGGCAATCGCCTCTGCTATATCACACAACCGCTGCCCTGCCTGCGGGCGGTAACTTCCATAGTCTGACAGCCCGGATCTCCAATGCATACGTAATCCCCCCGTTCTACCGGTGTCATTATCACTATACGTCCTTTCGGTGCAGTCTCCCTGATACGTGCTGTCAGACATCCCAGATTACCCAATATTGTTCCAGGAATCTTTTTCCATAAAATCGGCGTCTGTCCCCATTGGAACTCCACGGCGCCAGTCATTTGTCCCTAAAAGAACTGTATAGATATCTGCGTCCGGCAGTTTGTCCGTAAGCCAGTCCTTAGTCTCCGAACCATTAATTCCGTGATTCATCAGCCTCAGACCGCCAACCTTTTCACACGTCCGGTCCAGATATCCGGACTTCACACGATATCCTGTTTCGCTTAAATGATCATTTAAATATGTAAATGAATCCCCAATTGCACACCATCTGATTTCATTCATTCCGGTTCCCCCACTCATACCCTCATTTCACCCCTTCTATATTCCTGAAACAGAGCGCCCATCCTGTTTACAGACGGGCGCCCAATATCAGACATGAATCTATACATTTTCATATGCCGCATTTTCAAAATCCAGCACCGTTTTATGGACTCCCGGATGCTATCTCGATTCTGCTTTCGGCAAATTCAGTGAAACTTGCAGGATTATCATACCTCCTGTAGTTATGGATCGATATTTCCTCTCCATTGACCGTTAGCGGCAGAAGCCAGCCACAACGCATCTCCCCTGTGTGGGCGAATGATAGGTGCAGTCAAACTTATCACCTGTAACAGATGCATTCTGAAAGTTATTTAAAGTGTCTCAAAGCTTCGTTTTGTTTTTCAGATCCCATCTCAGCAATCCATACATTTGCATGTCCCTGGGCCGTATATTCAAACGGACTGTCCATATCAAGTTCCTCATTCCATGTCTCGGATATACTGCCTGATAAAACTCTTTTTTACTGGCTGCCACGATGCGGGTTTTCAATGACTTTCAATGCAATATAAGCCTTTATCTTTTCCTAAAACCCAGCCATATTTCTCAATGACCTCATCAAATTCTTTTGTCGGAAAATAAGCATGCGTATACTGATAATCGATAATCGGCATCAATTCGATACATACACACATTACCACATTTTTTATTGATTTACCGCTTTGGGAAGGAAGGAACAAATTACCGGCAAATTGATTGGGTCTGAAATACTCCTCCGATCGGGGAATTCGTAAATACAACCGCTTTTCCCCCAGCGACGCAGTATACATGCTGCTGGAAACCGCGGCGGCCTTTCCGGTAATCCTGTACAACAGCCCAGCATATAGTCATCGGTTCTGTACGTATAGATATCCGCCTGTGTCATTGCTGTCTGGTCCGGCGTCTCCGTAACCGGAAGCCCCAGTTTATCCATCAGCTCATATCTTTCCTTATATGCATTTAATCGATTAACCTTATCAATTTAAGTTGAGAAATACTTTTAACGAATTTTGAATACTTCCCGGTGAAATACGTCTGCATCCCCCAGAAAAACATGATATTTTCAAAATTCTTCCGGATCAATTCCATATGTCTTTGCATCTTAAAATCAATACTGACACGCTTTGCCTGTTAATCCATTCACCCCATTTTGCCACGCCGCTTCCGCAATCGCCTTTTGGGCATGTAATCGTAGCTGCCATCAGAACCCACAGGTTGAGAGATCATCAAAGGAATATTCCGTATCCCACAATAATCCCATGACAGGCAATACTGCTTCTTTCTGCGGATTCGTAATAGCATTTGTATGCAACGTCCATGTGTTCCTCCCAAATGCCCGTGAAAAAGAATTTGCTGCCAGATCAAAGAAGCGACATATCAATTAACATTTTGCTCTTTATGCGGATGTCCTGATCATCCGCATAATAGGCCAGTCCCAGCAGAGCCAGCATATCTTCTGCATAATAGCCCTGGCTCAGCCATTCCGAAAAACCGAATCGGATACGCCATGACAGCCATTGTCTGATTTGTCCGGCTGCGTGCTCCTGATGCCATTGTCCCGTCTGTCCGTTGTTAAGAAATATACGGTCCGGGAAAATTTTACCGGTCAGATACTCCGCACTGTGGAAAGAATCTGATGATTTTCTGTGAAATAGCATCCAGTCGTTTCTCGGTTCATCAGCCAGTACCGGAATCCTAAAAGAGTGGATTCTATTCTGGCACAATAGTCCGGATCCATATAACTCTTGTCCCGGTGCTCCATTAATATTCTGATATATGCGGAATAATAAAATCCGCACAATCCCGCCTGCTTGCGACATGATCCAATCCAAATCCATATTTTGATAATCTATCGCCTCAGTCGTTTCTCCACAGTTTTGCAGCTCCATTTTGGCAAGTTCTAAATAAACTCCATGAAAGGATGAAACCGTAACGTGTATCACCGGCCTTTCCTTTGAAGCTTCTTTTTTTTTAAATATAAAAATCC
>VOFH01003953.1_pt1 | contig 14306 bp, 16 predicted proteins | sample 5384091 | NCBI WGS metagenome assembly VOFH01 (sample SAMN12384727, study PRJNA508395) | human gut metagenome | isolation source: healthy gut G | host: Homo sapiens
GACAATGCCATTGATGTCTACATGGGCGATGAGTACATGGACGTGCTGGCGGACGGTACCTGGGAAGGTATCTTCAAGGTAAAGCCCCCTGTATTTACCAGAGAAGAAAAGAGAGCATGGCTGGATCAGATGCAGGATGTGACTCTGGGAAGCGATGCATTCTTCCCTTCTCCGATAACATCGAGAGAGCACATAAGAGCGGCGTAAAATACATCGCACAGCCAGGTGGATCCGTGCGTGACAGCGATGTTATTGCATGCTGCGACAAATATGATATGGTGATGGCATTTACGGGCATCCGTCTGTTCCACCACTAAGACAGATTTTGCGGGCAGGACTGTAACAGGACCTGCCTGTAACTATTCAGAGCCATGTAAATCTGTAATAAGCTGACCATTTATGGTCAGACTTTTAGAGATTTATATGGCGAGGTAAACTTCCACATGAGCAAAAGGTGAGCCTTGAAAAGGCGATTTTGCGAATGTGGTTCTGAATAGTTTTGAGGAAGAAGAGGAAAGCGTAGTTATGGACAGACGAGGGGATGCAAAGAGCAGAGAAATGATGCTGGATGAATTATTGGGCTATGACCATGTGACGATCCAGTGCCACGACAATCCGGATGCGGATGCCATAGCCTCCGGCTATGGGCTGTACTGCTTTTTCCGGGACAAGGGAAAGGATACCAGGCTGCTGTATTCCGGACGGAATAAAGTCAGAAAGGCCAACCTGATGCTGATGGTGGAGAAACTGCACATTCCGCTGGAGTACCAGCCTCAGATGGAAGATACAGTAGACGGACTGCTGATCACTGTGGATTGTCAGTATGGCGCGGGTAATGTGACGGAGCTGCCGGCGGAGGAGATCGCTGTCATCGACCATCATCCACTGGAAGTCATCTGTACCGAGCGGATGCGTCTGCAGCCCAATATGGGAAGCTGTGCAACCCTGGTGTGGACAATGCTGCAGGAAATGCATTATCCCGTGGAAAAAAACAGAGATCTGGGAACTGCGCTGTATTACGGCCTGTATATGGATACCAACCAGTTCTCCGAACTGTCGAACCCGATGGACATGGATATGCGTGAGAGTCTGAATTTTGATAAGAACCAGATATCCCTGTTCCGTAATTCCAATATTTCCCTGAGAGAGCTGGGAAATTGCCGGTGTGGCAATGCTGCGCTGCAATTATAACGACGATTACCAGTTCGCCGTGATCCATTCCCAGCCCTGTGATCCCAATGTGCTGGGACTGATCAGTGATTTTCTGCTTCAGGTGGCGGGGGTTAACACTTGTGTAGTCTATAACGAGGACAGCGGCGGATATAAATTTTCCGTCAGAAGCTGTATCCGGGAGGTCAATGCCAGCGAACTGTCGGATTATCTTTCGGAGGGCATCGGTTCCGGCGGCGGACATTACGAGAAGGCCGGCGGCTACATCAGTATGAAATTATATGAGGAAAAATATCCAACACTGCATTCCGAAGCGTATTTCAATAACCGCATGACGCAGTAATTCGATACGTTCCGGATCCTCTACGCCAAAGACCGGGCATTCCCGGTAAGTGAGGGCACAAGATATCAGAGAAAGAAAATCCCTCTGGCCTGTGTGAGGGCCTCTGATCTGGCGGAGCTTGGCAGGGTGGTGTCCGTCCGCACCCAGAACGGCACCATGGACATCGATACCAGACAGAATATCTGCTACACGCTGGAGAGAAACGGTGAACTTCACAGGGTGGCGGGAGAGCGGTTCCACAGGATCCTGGAACTGTCCGACGCTCCGGTGTCCGAGGACTACTGCAGGAATATGACATACGTTCCCAGGGTCAAGGACGGTACGGACGGCAGAAATCATCTGATCACGGAATATGTGCGCATGTGCATGCCGAAGGATGAGTTCCGCATCTATGCCATCCGGGTGACACAGGGGGTAAAAAGTGTTCCCGGTATGGGACGAGGACGGCTATATGACCGGAAGGGCCGGAGATTATCTGGCGGCCAGTGAGGATGATCTGCACAATATCTTCATCGAGACGGAGCAGAATTTGCTGAATTATTTTGAAGAGAAGGGTTTATAAAAGTTTTCTTGTGTGGTAAGATAAAGGATACGAAAACAGTATTAAGTAAACGAAAGGCAAGGACATTACCATGAGCGAGATCGAAAAGGAAATCGTAGATTCCGCAGAAGTGAAGGAATCGAAGAATTTTATAGAGCAGATCATTGAGAAAGATCTGGCGGAGGGCGTATACGATACTGTACACACCCGTTTCCCTCCGGAACCCAACGGATATCTTCATATCGGACATGCCAAGAGTATTCTGCTGAACTACGGCCTGTCCCAGAAATACAACGGTAAATTCAATCTGCGTTTTGACGATACCAACCCCACCAAGGAGAAGGCAGAGTTCGTAGAGTCTATCAAGGCTGATGTAAAGTGGCTGGGAGCAGACTGGGAGGACAGACTCTTTTTCGCATCCAACTATTTTGACCAAATGTATGAAGCAGCCGTAAAGCTGATCAAAAAGGCAAGGCATATGTCTCTGACTTAAGTGCGGAGCAGATCCGTGAATACAGAGGAAGCCTGACCGAGCCCGGCAAGGAAGATCCCGGCAGCACCAGAAGCGTAGAAGAGAATCTGACACTGTTCGAGGATATGAAGGCCGGCAAATACGAGGACGGCACTAAGGTACTGCGTGCCCGCATCGATATGGCCTCTCCCAACATCAACATGAGAGATCCCGTCATTTACCGTGTGGCACATATGTCTCACCAGAATACCGGTGACAAATGGTGCATTTACCCTATGTACGATTTCGCGCATCCCATCGAGGATGCCATTGAAGGCATGACCCATTCCATCTGTACGCTGGAATTTGAGGATCAAAGACCCTTATATGACTGGGTGGTAAGAGAACTGGAATATCCTCATCCTCCCAAGCAGATCGAATTCGCAAAGCTGTACCTGACCAATGTGGTGACCGGTAAGCGCTATATCAAGAAGCTGGTGGAACAGGGCATTGTGGACGGCTGGGATGATCCCCGTCTGGTATCCATCGCAGCACTGCGCCGCCGCGGGTTTACCCCGGAATCCATCAAGAAGTTCGTAGAATTGTGCGGTATCTCCAAGGCACAGTCTTCCGCAGATTATGCAATGCTGGAGTATTGTATCCGTGAGGATCTGAAGGCAAAGGCACCCCGTATGATGGCTATTCTGGATCCTGTGAAACTGGTAATTGACAACTATCCCGAAGGACAGACAGAGATGCTGCCTGTAGTCAACAATCCGGAAAACGAAGCTCTGGGCAGCCGCGAGGTTCCCTTCGGCAAAGAACTGTATATTGAGAGAGAGGACTTCATGGAAGAGCCTCCCAAGAAATATTTCCGTATGTTCCCCGGCAACGAAGTGCGCCTGATGAGTGCTTATTTCGTAAAATGCACCGGCTGTGTCAAGGACGAGAACGGAAAAGTCGTGGAAGTACATTGTACCTATGATCCGGAGAGCCGCGGAGGCAACAGCCCCGATGGACGTAAAGTAAAGGGAACGATCCACTGGGTAAAGTGCAGAGCAGTCTGTAAAAGCACAGGTGCGCCTGTATGAGAATATCATCGATGAAGAGAAGGGTGTATACAATGAAGACGGAAGTCTGAATCTGAACCCCAATTCTTTGACCACACTGACAGAGTGCCGTCTGGAGCCTGCATTTGCACAGGCACAGGCGTATGACCGCTTCCAGTTCGTAAGACAGGGCTTCTTCTGCGTGGACTACAAGGATACCAAGCCGGGAGAACTGGTATTTAACCGTATCGTATCTCTGAAGAGTTCTTATGTACTGCCTAAGTAAGCAGTAGGACAACCGATAAGGGGAATCGGGAAAGTTGTATTCGTATTGTCACCGGGAATGGACAGTACAAAAGAAAAGGAGAGACATATGTCGGACAAATTGTTTGGACTGGCCGGTCTGGGTCTGGATGACCTGGAGAACATGAACATTTACGGACAGGATAAAAAAGAAGAGAAGGCAGCAGCCGAGGCCCAAAAAATAGAAGAAAAGGATCTGATCTTTGACAAGACATTTACTTGTCCTGTCTGCGGAGAAGATTTCCCGGCTAAGATCATGAAGACTGGAAAGGCAAGACTTTTAAGTACCGATCAGGATCTTCGTGCAAAATACGAAGGCATTGATGCGGTGAAATATGATGTTATTCTGTGTCCGCATTGCGGCTATGCAGCACTGAACCGGTATTTCAACAGCCTGAATAAGGTTTATATAAAGCTGATCAAGGAAAATATCAGCAGTATGGAAAAAGTGCAGCTGCATACCTACGATGACGATATTTACAGCTATGAAGAAGCCATTGAGCGCTATAAGCTCTGCCTGGCCAACGCTGTGGTAAAACGGGCCCATGCCAGTGAAAAGGCTTATATCTGTCTGAAGAGCGGATGGCTGATGCGTGGTTATCAGGAGCATCTGGAAGAGTCCGGGGATACGGATATGGCCAGACTCCGAAGTGAAGACCATGGAGGAGACTTATCTGAAGAACGCTTACACTGGTTTTACGGAGGCCCTGCAGACCGAAGGATTCCCCATGTGCGGTATGGATGAGATCACGGTAGAATTTCTGATTGCGGTACTTGCTGCCAGATTCCAGAAATATGATGTGGCCAGCCGTATGGTAGCCACGATCCTGACGTCCCAGAGCAGAACTGCTTCGCTGGGCAGAAAGGGAGCCGGATCGTTATCTGATCGAGGACGATTACGACAGTGAATTCCGGTATCGGGGCAAGCCTATTCCTTCCCTGCAATCTTCCGATGAAAAGGGAAAAGTGATCTACATCGGTACATTTTCCAAGGCTATTGCACCGGCAATCCGTGTCAGCTATATGGTATTGCCGGGGGATCTGCTGGATATCTACCGCAGGGATTGCTCTTTTTATTCCTGCACGGTGTCCAGAATCGATCAGCGGATCCTGAATGAATTTATCCGGGACGGGTATTTCGAGCGGCATCTGAATAAAATGCGGATGCGCTACCGGGCCAAACATGACCTGCTGCTGGCCGGGCTGGAACCGTTTAAGAAGCAGTTTGTGATCTCCGGGAGGATGCGGGACTGCATCTTCTGTTGACAGCGAAAGGGAATGTCACGGAACAGGAACTGTTGGAGAGAGCAGCGGCGGAGAAAGTGAAAGCCTATGGGATGTCAGAGAATATGGTGGAAGCCACAATGCGGAAAGCTACCGTGCTGTTGGGCTTTGGAAGTATTGATGAGGCGGAAATGCAGGAAGGTCTCAGACGCTTGCAAAAAGCATGGCTCTGAGACCTTCGAAATAGAACGATTATTCTTCATTTACGGGAGGCTCTTCGTCCTCGGCATCTTCTTCATCGAAGAACTCTTCCACGTCTTCGACGGTCTCGCCCTCTTCGCCGGACAATCCGGTAGCCTGATCGGTGAGCGGTGTGAAATCAGATGCCTCTGCGGAAGCGGGTGCCGCCTCTGCGGAAGCCGGTGTGGACTCTGTGCCTGTCTCTTCCTTCGGGGCAGAGGTCTGCACGGGTGTATTCAGAGGAACATAATTGCGGGAGAACTCGGTACTCTTGTCCAGATCCTCGTGGAAATCATCATAATCATCATCTGCATCGGAAGATTCCTTCAGCTGAGAATCTTTCTGTTGCATATAGTAGTAAGCAGCTGCGGCTGCGGTACCTACTGCTGCGGTAAACAGCAGAAATTTGCCAAATTTTTTAGCCATAGGGTTGCTCCTTCCATGTTGTAGTGTATGTAACGGTTCGGAATTTTATACATTTGTCCATACAGTTATATGATAAACCTTATTGCGTAAAATGAAAAGGGATATGTTGCGATATGAATGAGAAATTTTTGATTTAAAAAAGAAAAACAGGACCGGATGATCAATGCAGCTCTGAAGGTATTTGCCCTGAACGGTTACCGTCATGCCAGTACGGATGATATCGTGCGGGAGGCAGCCATCAGTAAGGGATTATTATTTCATTATTTTGAGAACAAGCTGGGAGTCTATGCTTTTGTCTATGACTACAGTGTGCGGTATCTGTTGCTGGAATTGTCCACAGCGGTAGATGCGAAGGAGACGGATCTGTTCACTCTGATGCAGCAGGTGGAGACCGGGAAAATGCATGCCATGTGCGGCTATCCTTATCTGCAGCCGTTCCTGAACCGGGCACAGGCAGAGAATGTCAATGAGGCACTGGTGGCGGTAGAAGAGCGAAAACAGCAGATGGAAGAGGCTTATGAGAATATTTATGCCAGAGCGGATCTGGGAAAATATGCGGCTGCGGAAGACGTGGTGAAACTTCGTAAGATGATGGAACTGACCATTAAGGGATTGATGAATGAGAGAATCCTGGAAGATGCCTTTCAGCCGGAGATGCTGTATGAGGAAATTCTGGAGTATCTGCAATTAAGCAGAAGACTGGCGGAACGGTCCGGACAGCCCTCTGACGAAGAAATTACGGAAAAATAGCATCATAATTGCATCGTATTTTTGAATAAAATTTTGTGGTTATTTAGACATCTTATAGGCGGGATCTGCGGGATATCCGCCTTTTAATTTCTGCATACCGCGCTGGATGGCATCCCTGGAGCTCTTCCAGTCGGCGTCTTTGTTGCGATAGTCGAATTTTTCCACCAACCAGGAGATGTCTTCGGAAATGCGCTGCATGTTGGATTCCATGACCGGCAGCAACTGATCGTAAAAGTCCTGTTTTTCCTTATCGGAAAGCTTGCGGTCAGCGGCTTCGCAGAGATCGCCGAAGTGGGGCAGGCAGAAGCCTTTGCCGTTTATAACTTTATTGCGGAAGCTTTCATCATTTTTCCACAGGTAGAAAAAAGGTGTCCAGATATCTGGCGTAGGTATCTTTATACTGGGAACAGATATAGCAGGAATCCTCTTTTGCACGGACCCACATGCCGATGGTATTTTCACTGCCCTCGGCTTTTTGAATTTACCCAGAAGAGAGCTTTTTCCGGGGCGGAAGGAGGCAAATTCCTGCTGCATTTCCCGGATCATACGCTGGTAGTGGGTTTTCAGGATCCAGGCGTTGCCGAGAGTATTGCCGTAGTCGAACATTTTCTGAAAATGATAGCGGCAGAATCCGGCCTTGTCGGTCTGTTCTCTAATATCCGCTTCCATGTAGGAGGAACCGGAGCCTAACACGAAATCCAGAAGATCCTGTTCAATACTGCGGTGGATAAAGCAGAAAGGGCATTCGTCCTGTGCATTTACGGCATCGTTTAAAGGGATGGTATATAACTGTTCTTTCATGGAAAATATCCTTTCTCGGGCGCAGCCCTGTGGTGTTAAAACTATTGTAAACGATGCGGTGAAAAATTGCAAAAAGATTAAGCAGTTGTAAAATTCTGTCATTTAAAATTAAGAATTGTTTTGTTGTAATAGAAACGGTTTCAAGCTACTATGATAGTAAGACAGATAAACAGAAATAGAAAGATGTGATTTTTTTGATATTCAGCAGCATTGAATTTCTGCTGTGGTTCCTGCCGATCTTTCTGATCGTCTACGGGATCACACCTCGCAAATACAGGAACCTGACACTGCTCGTGGAAGCATTGTTTTTTATGCCAGGGGAGACGTCAGGTATCTTCCCCTTTTAATGATATCTATATTGTGCAATTATTTTCTGGGTCTTCATCTGGCAAAACGCAGTCCTAAGACGTTGTGGCGGAAAAAGCTTCTGCTGATCCTGACACTTGGTGCGAATCTGGCGGTACTGCTCTGGTTCAAGGACTGGGAGGCTCTGCGGGGCTGCCGCTGGGGATCAGCTTTTACACCTTCCAGATATTGTCTTATCAGATCGATGTGTACCGGGGAGAGGTGAGCAGGGAGTATTCTTTTTGAAGTTTGCTACTTATGTGAGCATGTTCCCGAAACTGATCTCCGGACCGATCACAAGATATGGTGATATCTCGGACAGCCTGACGGAGCGCACTTTCACGGTGCGGGGCTGGAAGACGGTATGAAGCTGTTTATTCTGGGACTGGCGGCCAAGGTGCTACTGGCAGACCGGGTGGGAATCTTGTGGCACGAGGTGCAGGTGACCGGATTTGAAAGCATCTCGACACCGTTAGCATGGCTGGCAGCCATCGCCTATTCCATGGAGATCTATTTTGATTTCTGGGGCTATTCCCTGATGGCCATGGGTGGGCCGGATGATGGGGATTGAACTGCCGGCCAACTTCCGCAGACCCTATATGGCCAGAAGTGTCCGGGAGTTTTACCGCAGATGGCATATGACGTTGGGACAGTGGTTCTGCCGATATGTGTATATTCCGTTAGGCGGCAGCAGACAGGGGAGAGCTTCGCACGATTTTTAACCTCCTGGTGGTATGGATGCTGACCGCTTTCTGGCATGGTGCCGGCTGGAACTTCTTCTGCTGGGGCGGACTGCTCTGGATCTGCATCGTACTGGAACGGCAGTTGGGCAGATTAAAATTTGTACATAAAATGAAGGTATTGCCGCACATTTATCTGTGGCTGGTCATCCCAATGAGCTGGATGTGCTTTTGCTATCACGGACCTGTCACAGTTACAGGTCTATCTGGATAAGATGCTGTGGCTGGTACCGGGCTTCAGCGGCGGTTACGAGGATGCCTGGAAGGCACTCAGTACCTATGGAGGACTGCTTCTGGTCTCCGGACTGGCCTGCACACCGGTCATTGAGAAGCTGTACCATAAGTGGCAGGATAAGCTGCCGGTGAAGGTGCTTCTGGCGGGGCTCTTCTGGTATTGCATCTGGAGACTTTTATTAGAAGGAAATAATCCTTTTTATGTATTTTAGCTTTTAGGAAAAGGTCATTATGCAATGAATCATGCAGAAAATAAAATATTTGGTCGAAAATGAAGGAAAAATTGCATAAATACTCCTTTTTGGGATGTCTTTTGCTGGCAGGGGAATTGTATTCTTTACCTGGACGGATAACTGGCAGGTATATACGGAACCGCTGCAGGAGACCTATACGAAAGGAGTGCTTCTGGCGGAGCAGCTGGTGGAAGGAAAATGGCCGGGAATATCCGGGGAACAGAGTGATGCAACGGGATCCGTATCCGGCAATGTGCCGGGGAAAACGTAAAGACCGGAGATACAGTGAGTGACGGGAACCAGACGGATCAGACGATGGGTACGGTGCAGAGTCCCGCTACGGGAGAAGAGGCCGCAATGCCGGAGACCACCGGAACAGAGACGCAGGATCCCGCCGCGACGGTTCCTGTGGAAGAGATACCGCAGGAAGTGGTCTATCACACGGTGGATGACAGTTATTTTGATGATGCGGTATTTATCGGGGATTCCCGGACGGTAGGCATGTATGAGTACGGCGGACTGGAGGAGACATCCACGTTTTATGCTTCCACCGGACTGACAGTCTACAAGATGTTCGACAGTGCTATTGTATCGGTGCCTGGACAGAAGAAAAAAGATCACGGTGGAGGAAGCCTTGTCGGAGAAGCAGTTTGCCAAGATCTATCTGATGATCGGTATCAACGAAATGGGTACCGGTACGGTGGAATCTTTTATGAAGGCCTATGGGGAAGCGGTTCAGCATTTGCAGGAACTGCAGCCGGATGCGGTGATCTATCTGCAGGCCATCATGAAAGTAACGACGGAACGCTCTGAACAGGGGGATTATATTACCAACGAAGGAATCGAAGCCAGAAATGAAGAAATCGCAAAGCTGGCGGATGACGGGAAGATATATTACCTGGATGTAAATCCGCTGATCTGTGACGAGACCGGTGGAATGGTGGCTTCCTATACTTACGACGGGGTGCACCTGAAGGCACAGTATATTCCTATCTGGCTGGATTTCCTGAAAGAGCATGCGGTGGAGTGATTTTCCTCTTGACTGTAGAACGGTGAAAAGCTATCATGTAACTAATAGAGTCACATAGGTGTGGGCAGATAGAGGACTATCTGCCCGAATTTATGCGACGAAAAATAGTTACATGTTCACATGTCTATGACACAGGAGGAAAAAAATGAGCGAGAAGACTACACTCGGCGAAAACGGCATTTACGATGCCAGATCCTTGGGCGTGCCCAAGATGCTTCTGCTGGGACTTCAGCACATGTTCGCAATGTTTGGTGCCACTATTCTGGTACCCATGCTGACAGGTCTGGATGTTTCCACAACACTGTTATTTGCAGGTCTGGGAACTTTACTGTTCCATCTGCTGACCAAGAGAAAAGTACCCGCATTCCTGGGTTCTTCCTTTGCATTCTTAGGCGGTTATGCCGCGATTGCCCCTATGGCAGACGGAGCGGACAATTCCGCACTGCTTCCTTATGCCTGCTTCGGCGTGGCCTGCTCAGGTCTGCTGTATCTGGTATTATCCCTGTTAATCAAGATCTTCGGTACCGGCAAGGTAATGCGTTTCTTCCCGCCCATCGTAACCGGCCCCATCATCATTGCCATCGGTCTGACCCTGTCCCAGTCCGCTATCAACAACTGTTCCGCAGACTGGCTGATCGCAGTGGTTGCTATCGCACTGGTAGTGATCTGCAATATCTGGGGTAAGGGAATGGTGAAGATCGTTCCTATTATCATCGGCGTTATCGGTTCTTATGTGGTGGCAGCCATCCTTGGCCGTGTGGATTTCACACCGGTAGCGGAAGCTGCATGGATCGGACTTCCCATTCACTGGAATGAGACCGCCTTCTGGGCACTGTCCGACGGCAACACTTCCCTGCTGATCACTTCCGTGATCACCATCATGCCTATCGCACTGGCTACCATGGTAGAGCATATCGGAGATATCTCCGCTATTTCTTCCACCGTCGGTGTGAACTATATCAAGGATCCCGGACTGCACCGCACTCTGTTAGGTGATGGTCTGGCTACCATTATCGCGTCCCTGTTCGGTGCTCCTGCGAATACCACTTACGGTGAGAACACCGGTGTACTGTCTCTGACCAAGGTATTTGATCCCAGAGTTATCCGTATTGCAGCAGGCTTTGCTGTACTGTTCTCCTTCTCCCCCCGAAGGTAGCAGCATTGATCGGTTGTATGCCTACCGCTACCTGCGGTGGTGTATCCCTGGTACTGTATGGTATGATCTCCGCAGTCGGTGTTCGTAATATCGTTGAGACTCAGGTAGATTTCACCAAGAGTCGTAACGTTATCATCGCCGCTCTGATTCTGGTACTGTCCATCGGTATCAACTATAGTGCAGCAGGTGCTATCGCATTCCACATCGGTGAGATCACCATCAGCCTGTCCGGACTGGCAGTCGGCGCGCTGGCCGGTATTATCCTGAACGCTATCCTGCCCGGCAAGGACTACAAGTTTCGATGAGGATAAGCCCGACGATACCGGCGTATGCTTCGCAGTCAAGGGTGAAGAGAACTAAGGTATTTTTGCTGACAACAGCATAAATTGAACAAAGAAAGTAAGAGGGAGTATTCATGGCAGGAACATAGAGCTGTGGATGCTCTCTTTTTCATAGGGGATCAGGAGAAAACATGAAGATCATAGATATGCATTGCGACACCATATCCGAACTGGCGGACCGGGGTGGGGAACTTTGGAAAAACAGCGGCCATCTGGATCTTAAGCGGATGCAGGAGAGCGGATATCTGTTGCAGAATTTCGCCCTGTTTGTAGATATCGGAAAGTGCACACCGACACCCTGGGAGCGGGTGTGTGCTCTGTATGAGGTCTACCGGACGGAGCGGGAGAAAAACAAGAACCGGATTGTCCCGGTACTGTGCTATGAAGACATTTTGAAAAAATGAAGCCTGTGGGAAACTGTCGGCACTTTTTGACGGTGGAAGAAGGGGCGGTCTGCGGCGGAAGTCTGGAGAGGCTACGGGAACTGTATGACATGGGGGTGCGGATGCTGACGTTAACCTGGAATTATCGGAATGAACTGGGGTGGCCAGCCACGCGTCGGTGTCTTGGGCAGAGCAGGGGCGACGTAGATGGGAGACCGACGGAGAAATCTGTTCAGGAGAAAATACCGGGAACCAGGAGGAGCAGCTGTGGGGGAAAATCCGACAACGGCGATAGAGACGGAGAAAGGTGAGACTGGGATACGTGGATCCGATGGCAGGGATGCGGCGTGTGGTCTGACGGAAACCGGCCGCGATTTTGTCACAGAGATGGAGCGTCTCGGAATGATCCCGGACGTCTCCCATCTGTCGGATGCCGGCTTTGACGATGTATGGGAATGTACGAAGAAGCCCTTCGTGGCAAGCCATTCCAACGCAAGGGCTGTATGTCCGTCCCTCCGGAATCTGACGGATGACCGGGTCCGCAGACTGGCGGAGCGGGGCGGCTGTATGGGACTGAACTATTATGATAAATTTCTGGTGGATGGCGGAAGCAAAGATCCAGAGGTGCTGTGGGAAGCACTGATACGGCAGGCAAGACATATCACTGATGTCGGCGGTACGGAAATACTGGGTCTGGGCAGTGACTTCGACGGCATCCCCACAAATCCGGCTCTTCCCGGTGCGGAGGCAATGCCGGTATTGTGGGACAGACTAAAAGCAGCCGGCTTTACGGAAAACCAGCTGGATGGGATTTTCTGGGGAAATGTGATGCGGGTATATCGAGGATGCTTTGTGAATTGTACGTGAAAAAGGAGCCCACGCATGGGCTCCCCCTGGCTGTGTACCTCGCAAGCAACACAGCGCAGCCACTATAGTTTATGTGAGTACGGATGATTCTATTCCTACATTTCGATTATCTTCGCAATCACCTGATCCAGCACTTCAAAATAGTTCTCGAAAGTTTTGCGGCAGCATCCGGGATCGTCGATCACGATACCTTCGGCCCGGAGCCCGGTCAGGGCAAAGCCCATGGCCATGCGGTGATCATCGTAGGTCGCTACGGTGCAGGGGTGCGGCATGCCGGGATAGATAGTGATGCTGTCCTGTGTCTCTTCGCAGTGGATGCCCATGCGGGTCAGTTCCGTGCAGATGGCATGGATACGGTCACTTTCCTGGAAACGGATGTGACCGATGCCTGTAATACAGGTGGGACTGTCAGCAAAAGGCGCAATAGCTGCCAGAGTGATGGCCTGATCGGAGCAGGAAGACATGTCCACGGTGATGCCATGGAAGGCAGGAACCTGCGTTCCGGTATCCGTCTGCCCTGCGGGAGGCAGCAGGAGTACCCCATTTTCCGTCTCCTGTGCGGTACAGCCCATTTTCTCTAAAATATGTAAGAATTCCACATCTCCCTGCAGACTTTCAAAGTGCACATGCTCCACACATACGCGAATACCCAGTAACGGTGTCATTGCATAAAAATAGCAGGCGGCGGAGACGTCCGGTTCGATCTGATAATCCAGTGCACGATACTTTTGACCGGTGCAGATACGGAACTGATCTGCGGCGGGATGTCCACCCTGACACCGAACTGCTCCATCATTTTCCGTGTCATTTCGATATAAGCCATACCGTGGGTACCCTCTACCTGAATCATAAAAATCTTCCGAAGACAAAGTGGAAGCGATCAGCAGGGCACTGAGAAACTGACTACTGTGTCCGATATCGATGGAAATATGATCCTGTCTGAACCCATGAGCGGTCAGCGTAAAAGGAAAATGCCCATCTTCTCCTTCACAGGGACCTCACACCCCAATTCTGCCAGAGAGGACAGAAGCGGATCCATGGGGCGCCTCTTCATCTGCTCCGAAGAATCCATGTGAAAAACACCTTCCGAGACACCTAACGTAGCTGTCAGAAAACGCGCAGCCGTTCCTGCACTTCCCACATTTAACGTAGTCTCTTCACAGGAAGCTTTCCTCCCAGTCCTTCTACCGTGACGATATAACTCTCGTCATCCACCGTCGTCTCAAATCCCAGATCCTGCACACACTTAAGAAAATGTCTCGAATCATCCGAGAACAACACTCCACGCAGGTGGACTTCGCCCTCCGCCAGCATCGCCAGAAGGAGACTGCGGTTCGTGATACTCTTAGAACCCGGTACCCGGACTGAGAGAGGTTCAGTCGTTTTTTCATTTCATTATATATAGTAGGAACGCGGTGCAATTAGAAAATCAAGAACTGCAAGATATGTTACACCAGAGGCTTTGTAGAGGAACTATCAATATCAAAGATTGCAAAGAAAAAGAATTGTGACTTATCTACAAAAAACAGTCTGGTACCGATGTAAAGAGGTAAAGACTAAGGTCAACCAAGCCATAATGACCATGTATGGATATACAGAATTGTTTAGAGGAAATACACAAGCAGATGAATATTACACTCAGATGAATATTACAGCCTTTAAGGGGAAACGTGACCCAG
>VOFH01003633.1_pt1 | contig 14287 bp, 25 predicted proteins | sample 5384091 | NCBI WGS metagenome assembly VOFH01 (sample SAMN12384727, study PRJNA508395) | human gut metagenome | isolation source: healthy gut G | host: Homo sapiens
CTATGATAAAGTGAGGTTAAAGGACACGTTGTACTATTGCTCTACTTACAGAGGCGTTCAAAAAAAGCCTGTACAGAAACACTCTATTCAACATGAACGCTTAGAGGCGGCTGTCCTGTTTGCAATTCAACAGTATATACTTGTCAATCGACTACACAAGACCATAGAACAAATTAACAGGGCCCCAATTATTAAGAGTCAGAGTAAAAAATTATTGGAGGCTATCTCCCAAAAGGAACGAGACTTTTACAAAAAGTAATTCGATATAAACAGGCTATTTATCAGGAGTTGGAAGAGACAATGAGATTAGTCAAGGGCTGAGCTTCACCACCGTATGAGAAGATTATGAAGAACAAGAGAAGGCAAATAAATTCAGTTATACTGAACGACGAGAAAACCGAACAGGAAAACGACGGTGAGACACTGAAAATCCTGGTTGCCTTTCGCAAATACGAAAATATCACTACACTATCAGGGAAGCATTAATTGAACTGGTTGACGGTATAACAGTTTTATGAGGGCGGCAAAAATCTGTATCATTCTTCGCTTTGCTGATGAACTCCTCGCCGGGTGCAGGATTTTATTGAACTCAACACCCATTCCGGAAGCGGTTTAATATGACCGCATTTTAATTGATAGTTGGTTTTCTTATTATTCATGGCCCCACTGACCGACCGGTTCCAACGGCATCTGCTGAGACAATCGCCGCGCCAAGAATTCAACAATAACGGAACCCGAACTGCCGCCGCAGTTGTGACGTTTCCGGCTCCCAAACCACCCCTGGACTCTCCATCCCCAGAGGCGCTAGGGTGCAACGGGGGCAACCGGCGCTACCGGCGCTGACCGGCGCGACGGGGGCAGCTGGCGCGCAGGGACCCATCGGACCCATCGGACCGACTGGTGCTACCGGCGCAAACGGCTTAGCGGGTGTTACCGGCAGCCACAGGCGCCACCGGTGCTAACGGTGTTGTGGTGCCAGGCGCCACGTGTGGGCGCACACAGGGTCCCATCGGCCCCACTGGAGCAACCGGCTTCAACGGAGACCGGACCGGTGCACGGGTTAGCACGGAATGAACGGTGCAACTGGCGCGACAGGCGCGACAGGCGCAAACGGTGCGACGGGTGCGACGGGTGCAACGGTGCAACTGGCGCGATCGCGCTACTGGCGCACCGGAAAGCAACACTGGCCCCTGCCGGCAACAACTGTGAGTGCTTCTGTGCTCAGCAGATGAGACACCTGATCCAGCAGATCATTGCCTTACTATCCGAACGCACTGTCAGCGTCTCCATGGACGACGGCACCACGATCAACGGATATCCGGGAAGCCTCTTCCCGGGCAATTAATGCTGACTCTTTCCAGCTGCTGACTGGCAGAGAAACCCTTAGAGGCAATCTTAATCTGCCATATCGCGTCCATCCGGATTTACAATGAAACCTACCGCGATGCGATCAACTATCTCCAGAGTCCCACCCGGTCTCCAATGGCTGCTGTGAAGACTGCCAGAGAGCGATCCATGAATATCTGCCGGTAGGCGCCAACGTATATTATCCATGTCCGCGGCGGCAGATCGTGCAGGGAACCAGTGCTGTTTGATGAAATCGGAATGCTGGTTCTGGCTGGCCGCGACCGCAGCAATCACGATCTTCGTCTCTACCTGCAACGTAGAAATCATCAACAAAACGGCTGCCCCGGCTCCGCCTCATAGCAGCCGTGGCATAAAGCCTTAAATTTCCTCCGGCTGCGCAAAGCGTAAGACCTCCGTCTCCCAGCGGCGCGCAGCCGGGCCCAATTATGAGGCGGCAGCTACAGCCTTCGGACCCAGCCTTTAGAAGGGGTTCAGCTACACCCCTTCAGGCCCAGCTTCTCCATAGACTCCCGATGCCCCTGCATAAAGAACAAAAACGAGCCGCCACGGTAATCTCTACCGTGACGGCTCACTTTTCCTCAGCCCGCAAAATAGCTGTGATACAATTCAAAAAAATTTGTGGTCGTGGACTCCTCGCCCCCGCCGAAATCAATCTCCTCCCACACCTTCTCGTCAAATACCACCACATGCTGGTCGGCAAACGGTTCATAGATGTTCTGGAAGGCGCTGTTTTCTTTTCCTGCGCCAATTTCTTCTTTCTGGCGGCTGTTGCCCGCCTCGTCGTAACGTTAGTACATTTCAGGATGTAGAATCGCCTCCCATCCTCAATGATCCCGCTGATCTCATCCTGCTCCAGCGCAAACGCCGCCTGCTCAAACGCGCTCTGCTTCCATTGCGCTCCAGCTGCACCACACCGCGCCGTCCTTCACATACTTCTTCGCAACCGCCGCGAAATCCGCGCCCTCCGCCTGGAGCTGGGCAAGCGCCTCCTCCGCCTTCTGTCGGTCGTCGAACACAATCTCCTGCACCTCGATCACCTTCGCCTCCCGCATCGCTGATCTCCATGCTCTCGGACTGTGTCAGCTCCGTCACCAGTTTGTCGCCCGGTAATATTCGCAGTGACAGCCTCATAAATCTCCTCCTGGTCCGCCCCGATATATTCCGGTCCGCCTTGCCTTCAAAAGCCCGTAATACTGTTCCGACAAACGCTTGATGGAATCCTTCTCCTGGCTGGTCGGCTCACGCCGTGCTCCTGCGCCAGCAGGTTCATGGTGCCTAACTCCTTAAAAAACTGCTGGATCTGATCGATCATCCTCTCCTCAAAATTTTCTCCCGTTCCGGTCGATACATCCTAGATCCGGCTGTGTATACATTCTGATAGCGGTTCCGCTCTGTGGCCGCGATAGTCATAATCTGCCCTTCGCGAGTATGTGCGCTTAATCTCCTCCTGCCCCGGCTGCACCGAGGTATTTTGCTGCAGCCCGCCTGTTGCGAACAATAAAACGCACGTCAGGACCACGGCGATCGGGCGAAGCCAGCGCTTCCGGTTGGGGTGCCTGTCGGTCAATCGTTAGAACTCCTTTCAAAGCAGCTGTTTTAAAACCCTTTAAAACGCCGTTGTTTGCGTACTGTCCCGCCTGCGCGCCGTTTTCCCGCACCTCTTCGGGCGTTGGCCACTGCAAGGCTGTAGTAGGCCTGTTTTTAGCATCCTCACTATCATTTAACTGATCGCCAAACGCCATCGTCTCCTCCGGCGTAATCTCTAAGCTGTCCTGTAAGCTTCACCGCCTGGCCCTTATTCACACCCTCGGCCATGAAGTCCCACCCACATGTCTCCGCCGTGGTGACCTGCATCCGGTCCTGAAACGCCGCGGATATCCGCTGTGGCCCCCTCCACACCGCCTCCCCGGTATATGGAGATCTTCACGCACGGCTCCTTTACCTCCAATAAATCCTCCACGCGGTGAATGTTGAATTTGTATCCTCCACCATCCGGTAAAGCGCGTCGTCCTTGGAGTCCATGTAGTCCCTGTCCTGTCCGGCATAGATCACATTTCGTCGGGAAGCCGGACCATCGGATCAGCTCATGCACCAGCTCCGGCTCGATGGGATTCACAAACAGGCTGCGCCCATGGCAGCCCAGGTACGCGCCGTTGTTGGCAATATAAAAATCTTTTTAACCGGCTCAACGTGCTCTCCACGCTGGTTCCCACGGGCGCCCGCTGGCGTGATTGCAACTGAATCCCCGCTCCCGCAGCTTCAAAATCACGTCAAACAGTTCCTCCGGGACCAGCGGCGTCCCGTCCGGCACCAGTGTTCCGTCCATCCGATACGATCAGCTTAATCATTTATCGTCATCCTCCATCAGATTTTTCAGCTCGTGGTACAGTCTCCCCAGCGGAAGCCCCACCACGTTGCCGTAATCTCCGTCTATCTTTTGAATATATGCCGCAAAGCGCCCCTGTATCCGTAGGCGCCCGCCTTGTCGAGCGGCTCCCCGCAGGCGGCGTAGGCGGCGATCTCCCCGTCCTCCATGGGGTGCACATGGACGTCCGTCCGCTCTGCGAAGGTGCAGCCGTGGACTTTCCCCTGCGCCCCACAAGCAGCAGCGTCACACCGGTGTAAACCTGGTGCACCTTCCTGGAGCTTTCCGATCATCTCCCTGGCCCGCTCCTCTGTCCCGGGTTTTCCCAGCACCTCGCCGTCCACAGCCACCACCGTGTCCGCCCCGATCACCAACGTCCCGGCCCCACAGCGGGAAGCCACCTCCTCGGCTTTCATGCGGGACAGCTCCATCACAATCTGGTCCGGCTCGGTCTCGTCCGTCCGCTCCTCCCACCCGGCTGGGAATAATCTCCGGTTCAATCCCGATCTGCGCCAGAAGCTCTTTCCGTCTGGGGGACCCGGACGCCAGCACCACCTTCCAGCCGAAAAACACTGTACTCATCCTAACTCTCCTTTTCCTCATCCGAATATCCGCAGGCGCTGCATGCGCCGCGCTCAAACGGGGCTGCCACAGTCGCCAAAAATCCGTCGCATGCAGCAGCCCCCGCTCACAATTCAATATATTTTCAGGCGGCCTATCACCGGCTCGCCGTCGTCCTCGCCTCCAAGCCGCGCCCGAACGCAGACAATAAAATCGATTAAATAGAACACCGTCAGCCCCACGGCCAGAATGCTGTCCAAATCCCCCGGAATCATCCGCACCGCCTGCCGCACCCGCGCGTCCAGGAAATAGAAGAAAAATAATCCCAAAAATCCCCAGGCCAGGCTGCTCTCCAGACAGATAATCCACGGTAGTTAAAGGGCTTACGGCTGTAATCACCAGAATGCCCCCGAACAACCGAATCATGACATTGGCGGTGAACAGTTCCATCGTGGTCGCCATCACCATGGACGCCGTATAGAGCTCCATCGGCCGCCCCGCCACCGGCGCCAGCAGTAGATTCGCGCCCAGCGCGCCAAATCCGTAGATAATGCAGAACGGCCCGTGCCCGAAGCCCCGGTCCACAACCGGCCGCCGGTTCTCCACGCTGAGCACCGCGCACTCCAAAGATATCCCAAAAACTGTATAAAAAGAAGCAGTTTATCATCTGAAAAATACCCATGTACTGTTTCCTCCCGCTCATCCCGCCGGGATGATGTGATATTTCCCCAATAACTGCCCCAAACCTTCTCAATAATACTGGTTAATCACAAGCGCCAGTCCAATCCCAGAATGGCCCCGGCCACCACCTGAAGCGGCGTGTGGCCCACGTACTCCTTTAACTTCTCCTGCAGCACCCTCCGCGTTGAGCTTCAAGGGTTCTCCATCAGGATAGAATTGAGCAGTTTGGCCTGCTTGCCTGTCTCGCGCCGGACACCGGTAGCGTCGTACATAACCACCATGGAGAGCACGAAGCACACGGCAAACTCGAAAGATCCCACGCCGTACCGGATCGCGGCGGCCGTCGTCAGTCCGCACACCGTGGCGGAGTGGGAGCTTGGCATACCGCCGGAGCCAACCATTCTCTCCCAATTGATACTCCGGTTTAAAGCAAAATCGATCATCGTTTTCAGCACCTGGGCCACAATCCAGCCCGCAACCGCACTCACCAGCACCTGGTTGCTCAGTATTTCATTCAAATCTTCATCCAACCGTCTCCTAAAATTCATTCTCCCTTGTCATAAAGGCGCAGGTCCTAACGCCTGGCCGGCTGCAGCATGCGGAACAAGCGCAGATTCCAAAGCCGCGCAAACGTCTCCGATGCGCTGCAGAATTTATCCGCCCAGACAATGGCAAAGCCCGCCGCGCTCGAAGGCGGCACAGGAGTGAGCGGCCACATATGATGCAGGATAATTCCCCGTTCTTCCTCCGTGAGTTCAAAATTGCGTTCCGCATTTTAAGCGCCCTTTTAGGATGCGTAAAACCGTGGAAATGTTCCCCGGTCTCCCGCGCGTGGGTGTGCCAATCGTACAGAAACAGATCGTGAAGCAGCCCCGCCCGCGCAGCGCTCCTGGCATTCCCGCCGTAGCGCCGGCAAATCCGGTACGCCAGGTAGGATACCTGGATACAATGGGTCCTGCACGTAGTGTTCCCATGCTGTATATACTGATCCATGGAATTAAAAACCGGATGCTCCAGGATATCCCTCACGCACTCCATATACGCTGCATCCCGCTCATAATTTCTGCACCGGACCCAGGACTCGTCCGCGGCCCAACCGGCCGCTTCCTGCGCCCGACGCCATCCGGCAAAAACAGCGTTCCAACGCTCCATTGAATCTCGCCTCTTTTAATCCATATTTGGGCCCCAGGGACATACGCCCAGGCGCCCAAATGCGTTAAATCCATTAATATCCAACCAGCCAGTCGTAAAGCTCCTGGTATTTACCCGCGATGCGCCCCCAGGAATAATCCTTGGCCATGGCCCGGTCGATCATCTTGTTCCACTCTCTCCGCTTGTTGTAGTAGATATGTTTCGCATAGCGCACGCTGCCCAACATCTCGTGGGCATTGTAATTGGCGAAGGAAAAGCCGGTTCCGGTGCTCTCATATTCGTTGTAGGGCTCCACCGTATCCTTTAAGCCGCCGGTCTCGCGCACAATCGGCACGGTCCGTAGCGCAGAGCCATCAACTGGCTCAGTCCGCAGGGCTCAAACAGCGACGGCATCAAAAAAACGCGTCGCAGGCCGCGTAGATCTTGTGGGACAGCGGCGCCGAGTAGTAGATCTGGGCAGATACACGGTCATGGTATTTCCAGTCAGAATGGCGGAACATATTCTCGTAGCGCTCGTCTCCGGTTCCCAGTACCACCTAGCTGCATATCGTCGCTGCACAGCTCATCCATCACGCACTGCACCAGATCCAGGCCCTTCTGGTCCGTCAATCTCGAGACAATACCCACCATGAACTTCTTCTCATCTACAGGAAGTCCTAACTGCTGCTGAAGGGCTTTTATTTTTCACCTTTCCTTGCGGAAATTCTTGGCGTTATAGTGCTGGTCGATGTGGGGATCCGTCTCCGGGTTGAACTCTTCGTAGTCGATCCGTTCACAATCCCGCGCAAATTGCCCGCCCGGGCGCGCATAAGTCCGTCCAGGCCCTCGCCATAGAACGGCGGCATTTTGATCTCCTCCGCATAGGTGTTGCTCACCGTGGTGATCGCATCCGCATGAACAATTCCGCCCTTTAACAGATTGCCGTCCTTGTAGGCCTCCAGTTTGTCAGGGGTAAAATAGAAGTCCGGCAGCATGGTAAACTGTTTGATGGTCTTCACATCCCAAACGCCCTGGAACTTCAGGATTGTGGATCGTGATCACGGACTTGATATCGCGGAAGAAGTCGCCTCCGTGGAAGCGGTCCTTGAGCAGCACCGGCACCAGACCGGTCTGCCAGTCGTGGCAGTGGATCACATCCGGCTGGAAGCCGATCACCGGAAGCGCTGGAGAGCCCGGCCCAGCAGAAGAAGCAGAACTTCTCCAAATCCCAGTACCAGTCGCCATAAGGCTTCTCGCCGCTAAAATAGCTCTCATTGTCGATAAAATAAAAAGGTGATGCCTGGTACTCATACTCGTAAAATTCCCACATAGCGGCTCTGTCCCAGATAATCCATGTAGAAATGGTTCACGTACTGCATCTGGTCACGCCACTGCGGTTTGATACAGAGGTACTTGGGAATCATCACCCGTAACGTCGAAATATGTCCCCAAGTAGAATTAAGTCTTACACAAGTAGAATTAAATCTTTCATACAGGCCTTGACCATAGTGCAGTTTTATAGTAACCTCTTTGCCGTTGCCCTGGCGGTGATATAGGAGGTACGTTATGTCCAAGCTAATCCCAGGCAATCAAAAGCACCTTTCCCTTGATGACCGCCTTTACATAGAACACTCCTTAAATGAGGGCCGTTCTCTGAAAGATATAGCAAAGTTTCTATGCAAGGATCCGACCACTGTCTCCAAGGAGATCAGGATACATCGGATCCAGAACACAAGGAATAAGGGAAGCTTTAATAATCCTTATAACTTCTGTATCCACAGATTCCGCTGCAAAAAGATAAATGCATGTGAGAAGATCATCATCTGTGATACTTTGTGCCGTTCCTGCCATAAATGTAACATGGTGTGCTCTCGGTTTGAAAAGGAATCCTGCCGACGGTTGGACAGGGCTCCCTTTGTCTGTAATGGCTGCTCCAGAAAGAAAAACCTGTGCACCATACCAACGAAGTATGATTACAATGCTCATGCTGCCCAGCGCCATTACGAAGAACTCCGTTCCTCTTCCCGGGCTGGTGTTAATAAATCCAGATCCGAAATGCATCACATTGATGCGGTTGTCACTCCTCTGATCAAACAGGGACAGTCCCCCTACATGATCCTCACCAATCATCCGGAACTCGGTATATCTGTTAAGACACTCTATAACTACATTGAACAGGGACATCTCCTCACACGCAATGTAGACCTGAAGCGGAAAACAAAATTCAAGCCGCGCAAGAGCCATAAAACACAGATTACAGACCGGGGAGATCTTTCTGGGAAGGAGCTATTCCGATTTCTCAGCGTTGGGGCTTTCACGCTCTGAATTCGTTGAAATGGATACGGTATTATCCGCAAAAGGCTCTCTCAAATGTATCCTTACTCTATATTTTCCTGATACAGAGCTGCTTCTTGCACATCTCATGAACCGCTGTACTCCCGGCGCTGTCCGGCTTGTATTTGAGCAGATACAGAAATCGTTAGGCGGAGCTTATGAATTTATCTCTGTGTTTCCCCTGATCCTGACAGACCGGGGCGGAGAATTCGGGGCTCCGGACCGCTTGGAAACGGCTCCGGACGGCATGCAGAGAACCAGCATCTATTATTGTGACCCCATGCGCAGCAACCAGAAAGGCGGCATCGAGAACGTCCACACCATGCTTCGCATGATCCTCCCAAAAGGTACCGTTTTTGAACCATTGACACAGTGGGATATCAGAAAAGTTGTGAATCATATTAATTCAGCTCCCCGGGAAAACCTCGGCGGAGAAACGCCATACAAACTGGCACTAAAAAAATATGGCCCCGATATCCTCGAGGCCTTGCAGCTAAAATTCATCGCCCCCGATGAAGTGATACTATCACCCAAGCTGCTGAAAAAGTAAAATCACATAAGAAACCACCGCCAGGCCGGTAAATATCTTTTTCAAGCCGATCTGTGGAATTTAGTCTTACACACCAGAATTCCAGAGATCTTTTTACCATACCCCAAAACAGAAAGTTTCCCAGAAATTTGTCCCAATTATAGCACGAAACCCAGCATCTGTCTCTCTAAAACTTTAAAAATATACACTTTTAAAGGGGTAGTGGAATTTACTCTTGCATACGGAATTTAAAATTTCAATTCTAATGCGTTAACTAACGATAATTACGAAAAAAAATTTGTTGGTGACTTAGACTTTTTAGGAATCACTTGGGATTTTCTACACGTGACGGAAAGCCTATTCAGTATATGGCAGATATATCAGTAGATGGAACAGAGATGCATAATGTGAAAAATTAGTACAAGGGAAGCACTATATGCTCCTAAAAAAATGTTGTGTCTGGTTTTGATGATGACGGAAAAGTTATAATGGCACCTATGCCAAAAGATAGAGGAAATAAGTAAGGGACAAGATATTTCTACCGTTAATATAAGTGATGTTACGATTCATAAAACGGTTTCTTCTGATAGTTTTCTTGGATTTTATGCAGTTCATAGCGTTGCTAAAATGGCTTATGAATGGTACTATGTGAACCATATAGAAGAACTCATAAATGAAAATAGTGAAATAGTGAATTATATATTGGGCAAAAGTGAAGTTTGTCCAGTTGACATTATCATTGATGGAAACTACTATGCTGCGATTGACCAGCTTTTCAGAAGTAGGAACAAATGCTTTTTTTTTCAATATGATGATATTGATGGGTATAGATATGTAATTTTTGACTTATGGAAAACAATTTTCATAGAGTGAAAATTTGCAAATCTCCGGATGTTTGTTCTTTAACTCAAAAACATATTGTTTTTTAAACTTTATTTATATCATGTTGATGGAAGTAAGTCGGAAACTTCTTTTGGTGTATACTCTCTTGATGATAATAAGAAAGCTGCTTTTGTTACTATTCAACCACAAGATATGACTGTTAAATTGTGGAAAGTTTTTGTAAGTAGGATTGAAATGATAATGTCAACAATGGTTTTATCTATCAATATCTTGAAACGTGAAGTTGATTCACTTCACGCCAAATTGAAGAAATATGATGAAGAAAAAATAGATATTGTACAGTTACTTGGATTTGAGGAAAACAATGTAGTAACTGTAATTGATATCATTACCCAATTATTTGCGAATAAAATAGATATGATCCGACAAAAACGTTTAATCAGAATTTGCCGTTAATGCTAAACTTAAGTAGTGATACAATAGCAAAATCATTGAGGAGAAAAAAAAAACTTCGTAATATATTTAGTTGGTTTGGATAAAAAAGAAAGAACTATCTGATTATATACGGAATGGAATTAGTATATTTTATGAAATGTTCGAAAATGAAGAAAGATTAACAAAACAATAATTTTTACATAGCTGAGAGGTTTACTTAACTGAAAATCCCTCGGCTTATTTAGTCTGGAAATAGGCTGCCCCTAGAGCGGTTAAACAAGGTCGATTTTGCATATTGTATTAATGATTGTGGAGAGGTATAGTTGTAAGGTAAACGCTGGAGCGTTTACGGAAGGACAGAGAGTGGAACGAAAAAAAATCTGTGATATGGCTGGAATTATCCCTCCGCCAAGGAGGTGCTGTATCTTGTCGGCATCATTATCATCCCTCAACACATTGCGAAAACCGTAGTTCTGTTGGAGCGGAAAGCCCAGTAAATAAAAGAATTTGAAGGATTTAGGCAGGATATAATGGTTGCTTGAGGTGTAATATGTTTCTGGTTACCGAGGTGGGGTAAAGGAAATGAATGTTTTGGCAAAATAACATTATTTAGATTGCATGTTATGATTTATTTATAAGAAGACAACATAGCGATTACGAATTATGAAGTAGATAGTTTTGGGAGGGATAAGACTATTACTAATAACTTTTAATTAATATTTCGCTGGTAGTAAGTCAAAAGAAGAATCGCAACTGTATTATAATTATATGATGACTTGTAGGACAAAATGAAAGGTGGAAATATGACTATTGTAGACTTTTTGGATAAACATATTGTTTTGGTAACAACTATTTTGATGGTATTTTTGTTAGTAGTAATTATAGTTTTTTTGCATATTTTATTCCCAAAATTTCTTTAATTAATCAAATATGGAAGGACGCAAAAGAAATAAAAGATCCATTATTTAAAAAAAGTATAAGCAGCGTTTGATGAAACACTCTTTTATATTTGCCTCCAGTACTATGGATAATGAATCAGGATATAAAGATATAAAGAAATATTTTGACAATGAAAAAGAAATAGTTTTCATTCCGCTTGATACTGAAAATTTTGACAATATATTTGATAAGTTTGACATTATTATTTATAAGGTACATGATGACGAGTTTGGTATACCATGTGCAAAAGAGAACCCTCTGTACAAAACGAATATCGAAATATTGTTCTGAGCAACATAAGTCATGTATTCTTGTTTGCAGACCAGGCAAGCAAATTGCTTTTGTCGGAAAAATACAGTGGAATTTAACCCTGTATATGGCTCTGTGACAACGGTTCAATTTTATTCGAAATTGCGTGAAACATTATATATATTACTGTATTTTAACATAGTTGTTTGGAAAATAAGTATTAAAAACAGAATATTATAATATTTTAATTGTAGAGGTTGGAAAATCTATGCTTATTTACGGAACATATTAAAGAGTTTTTTTGGCTCTGAATTATCTAATGGGTGGCTCTCATTCTGGTTCCTCCGCTTTTGCAAACACATTATCCAGAGTGATGATTTTCCTTTTGTTGAAACAATTAATCTATCCCATATCTAGGTGCTATGAGTGGGCATATTCAGTATAAAGCGTTTGCAGGAAGAAGAATTATCATTGGTGTTATGAAAAACAGAACTATGGCAATTATCGTGGAAAACTATTACAACGTCCACTTGACGGAAGAGCTGGAGGTTGCCCAAATATCTGTTCAAACATGTAAAAACTGCCAAATGACATATTAGTGTTTATGCCCTGCAATACAAAAACTTTTGCCGGACGCCATGCCCGTGGACGAAAGGTTCTATTGTTTCAGAATCTTCATAGACATGGTAAAGAATACTATGAAAGAAATCGTGCCGGTAAAATGTAAAATTCCAGTGGATCTTTGGAGAAACAACAGGCTGGCTGAAGGTGCAAACAATAAAAATCCCAGACAGTGTATGATGATCTTGAATATAATGAAAAAAGGCCGTGTACAATTATTTGCCATCGTAAACGCCAAATGGTAAAGTATACTATAAAAGCCACCAAATACCTCATAATGATAGATAGCTACATGCAAGCACTTCGCTCTGGTATACGATACATTTCATTGATAGGTGCGAGCATTTCACTACACATTTATGGGGGGATCAAAAATGTCCAGTTACAATGCCAGAGTCCCGGCTGATCAGCAGTTTCAACTGATTATGGAATGCAGGAACAGTGGGCTCTCCGATTATCAGTGGTGCAAGGAGCACGGAATTTATCCGGGAACCTTTTACAACTGGGTCAGTAGACTCAGGAGGAAGGCTTGCTGTGAAATCCCTGAGTCAATTTCCAAAGCGGAGCCTTCACCGACTCCGGCTCAGGAAGTGGTCCGCTTAAACGTTCATTCAAAAGCAGCAAATCCTGAGCGGATGCTTCTATGCCAGTCGGCGCCTGCGAATCCAACCTGTATTGCAGATATTTCTGCTAGCATAGAAATATCTCTGGGTAATGCGACAATCCGCATCGCCAATGGAACTGACCTTGCTATACTTGATCGGGTGCTAAGCCTTGTGAAAGGCACCGGGTGTTAGGCGATATCTCCGTGGCGGACAACATCTATATCGTATGTGGCACAACAGACATGCGCAAATCGATCGATGGTCTCTGCAGCATTGTCCGGGACAAACTTTCCATGGATCCGGATCAGTCATCCCTGTTCCTTTTCTGCGGTAAACGGTGTGACCGGATCAAGGTCCTGCTCCGTGAACCGGATGGATATGTGCTCCTTTACAAGAGACTGAATGTTGCACAGGGACGCTATCGTTGGCCACGGAAAAGTTCAGAAGCTCAGGCAATTACCTGGCGGCAGCTGGACTGGCTGCTCAGTGGACTGGATATTGAACAGCCAAAGGCGATCCAAACCAGTTGAAAATCATCGTGAAATCGACGAAATTTTCCAGTGACATTTCTTATGGAAACGTGGATAACTCTCTCTTTTTTTATCCAGGCCGGGATAACTCATACGCGATTTATATTTCATTGCTTTTCATCGTGTTCTGAGATTACCATAACAAAAAATACCTCAGTTTATCCATCTTATGGCTGCTCTCCGCATTGGTTATCCACCGTCATTATGACGAACATCTGGCCGTGACGAATTCGCTTTTTTCTTCAATTTCTGGTAAAATACCAGTAACGAAACAGAGGAGCGAAGGACCATGGCATCCAGTGCAAAGGACATCCAGTTCAAGGAACTGAAGGATACGATCGCACAACTGAATACAACCATCCGTACCCAGAATGATCTGATCGTATCCCTGCAGAAGATGCTGGAAGAACGCAATGCAAAGGACGATGAAAGAGACTGGATCATTTCAAATCTACAAGCGTAGCTTGAATACTTTAAACAGAAGCTTTTTGACAGCGCCAGTGAACGACGCAGTGACATGCCCGGCCAGCTGAATCTTTTCTCCGTCCCTGATTCCGGGGAAGAACCAATTCGGAACTCATTGAACCGGAGTTTATCGAAGTGAAAGCCAGCAAACGAGGGCGTAAGCCCAAAGCGAACTATGACGAGATGTTCGCAAATCTGCCAATCCGTTATGAAGAGGTGGATACACTGACAGACGAAGAAAAACAGTGTCCTGCCTGTGGAACCATGATGGTTCCGATCGGCCATGAAGAAATCAGGACAGAGCTGCGTTACACCAACGCAAAGCTGGAACGTATTGTATACGTTGCAACCACTTATGGCTGCCCTGTCTGCAAGGATACGGAAGCCCCACAGTTTATCAAGGATGAAGGAATTCCGGCACTAATCCCTGGTGGTTACGCCTCATCATCCCTTGTGTCACACATCATATATGAAAAGTACGCAGATGCGCTTCCGCTGTATCGACAGGAAAAAGGATTTGAACTCCTTGGAGTCAGCATCAGCAGAACGACCATGGCGGGTTGGATTATCACCTGTTCCCAGAATTATCTGAAACCCGTGTATGACTACTTTCACCGCGAGCTGCTGAAAC
>VOFH01000266.1_pt1 | contig 14275 bp, 21 predicted proteins | sample 5384091 | NCBI WGS metagenome assembly VOFH01 (sample SAMN12384727, study PRJNA508395) | human gut metagenome | isolation source: healthy gut G | host: Homo sapiens
GCCGCCGGAGGGGATGCGGAGATCATCAACATCGTGGACGACACCAGCCACCAGAGCGCCGCCGATCTGATGCGGGCCAACGGGCTGGTGGATCTTCTGATCCCCCGTGGCGGGGCGGGCCTGATCCGCCGCTGTGTGGAGAACGCCACCGTTCCCTGTATCCAGACCGGTACCGGTATCTGCCATGTGTATGTGGATCAGTACGCCGATCTGCAAAAGGCATTGACCATCATCGTCAACGCCAAGACCAGCCGCCCCTCCGTGTGCAACGCCGAGGAGGTGTGTCTGGTGCATCAGGCGGTGGCGGAGGAGTTCCTGCCCATGCTGAAGCAGGCGCTGGTGGATGACCGGCAGACCGCCGGGGCCGTGCCGGTGGAGCTGCGGCTGGATCGGCGTGCGGCGGCCATCATCCCCGGCACCCCGGCGTCGGTTTTATTCCGATCTTCAAAGCTGTTTGAATCCGGCGTATCCATCACGCGCTTCCTTCTTTGCGAAGAAATCATATTTCTAAGGTGCTTGAATCATACACACTATATTCACCCCTTCAGAATAATTTTTTGACTTCAAGTCTGTTTGTGTTATGATTAAGGCACATAGCGGATGAGAAAAAGTATCATCGGGGGAATTGCAGTTCTTTGAAAAAGAGTGAAGTCGAAATTTCTCTGGAAGATGCAAACGTAATTACGAACCATGCGAAAAATGCAATCCACCATCTTGACCACACTGTAAATACGAGATCACAGATGTCTGCGGGTTTGACCCGCGCAATAGAAAGGAGCGCCGCCATGACCCGTGAGATCTATCTTGACGTCATCCGTCTCCGCCGCTATGGCTGGCGCTGGGGGATCATCACTTCCATCATCAACCGCAAGCACGGAACGCAGTATGAGGCCAGACAGCTTGAAATAGAGTTCGGGATCAGGCAGAATCGGCGAAAGGAGTCCCATGCAGAATCTGAATAGTATTTACCAGCAGATCGCCGCCATCGGGCGGCACCTCGGGGCAGCCCGGGTTGTGCTCTTCGGCTCCAGAGCCCGGGGAGACTGCCGGGAACGCAGCGACATCGACATCGCCGTATTCGGTGCCCCTCCCGACTCCTGGAGTTCCTTTGTGGACGCGCTGGAGGAACTGCCCACTCTGCTGGAATTTGATCTGGTATATGTGAACGACAGCACCAGCCCTGAGCTGGTCAAGAACATCGAAAAGGACGGTGTGACCCTGATGGATAAGTTGACAGAAAAGGGCACCAAGCTCTCACTGGCACTAAAGCGGCTGAGCGAGGCGCTGGAGGACTACAAAAAGCTGGCGCTGGACAGCATCCGGGACGGCGTGATCCAGCGCTTTGAGTTCTGCACGGAGCTGGCGTGGAAAACGACCCGGGAATATCTGATCGACCAGGGCTACAGCGAGGGCGTGGACAGTCCCAAGGCCGTCATGCGCAAGGCCTACTCCGCCGGACTGATCGAGAACGAACAGGGCTGGATCGAGCTGCTGAACGCCCGCAACCTGACCTCCCACATCTACGATGAGGAGACCGCCCAGCGGGTCTTTGCCATGATTCAGGACGACTTTCTCCCCCTCTTCCGCCAGCTGGCCGATGCGCTGGAGCTGGAGTGAGCACGCATGAACGAAGAAGCCCGACAGGCTTTACTGGACGACAGCACGGAAATCGTCTGCTCAGAGATGTAGGACAACGGGCGGGTGAAGGTCTACTTTTGGGCCAATAAACAAAATAAGAGAGGACTGCCGCGAATGCGGCAGTCCCTCTTATTTATCCTGCGTATATGGCGTCGTCATACTGCGCCTTTACAAAGGTGAAGTTGATCCCGTCCTCGGAGTGGTAGAGCAGCTTGAGCTGGCTGGCTCCGGCTTCGGCATAGTCGGCGTCCTGACCGGGGCCGAGAATGGCATAACGTACACCGTCCTCATCGTACATCCCGTCCAGCGAACGGTAAGGGAATTCACCGTATTCCACATACTCATCTTCCAAGGGGAACAGCAGGCGCTGATAGCTTTCGCCGCCGTCAGTAGTGACGTAGTAAATGCACTGCTGAGTGGAATCAGCGGTGAAGGGGCCGGAGAAATAGCCCGTCCCGTCGGGGGCCCAGTAGACGCAGGTCAGATTGCTCTGGTGCTCCGGCAGATCGACCGCTGTCCAGTTCGTGAGGTCAGAAGAAAAATAACAGGTGTAGTAGTCACTGCCCAGCGCCCGTTCCACGGCAAAGCTGGCGTAGATGCCCTCGGCCGTCAGGGACAGGAAGTCATTGGCCCGGTACCCGTAGGTAATGGGGCTGGTCTGCCAGCTCTGACCCTCGTCGAGGGAGTAGTAGAGGCAGACGGTCTCCATGCCGGAGTAGAAACCATAATCGTAGTTTTCGCCACTGTCGTAGGCTGCGTTGGGCCGGACTTCATCCGAATAGGTGAGAAAGGCGGTGAGCTCCGGGGTGACGATATAGCCGTTGGTGCGAAGGCGCTCCAGATGGGTGCCGTTACTTTGCAGGCACACCTTGTCATAGCCGTCTGGTACCTCAATGTAGGTTTCTCCCTCGTCATAGGTGACGTAGAGTGTCTCGTTCTGTACCAGATAAGGTAGCCCATCATAGGTCGTCGGGTTGTAGTGGACTGTTGGGGCCTGCTGCCGCTCCGCCTGAATCTCCGGGTCAAAGGCGATCTGCCAGGCGGCAGGGCGCATTATGTCGGAGATCGACCATGCTCCGCCCTCGTCCTGTGTCCAGACAACAGCCAGCTGACCCGCATAGACATGGTCGCTCACATAGGAGGCATCGAAGTTTTCGGCAAAGCGTCCGTGTTTCAGCATGGTTTCCAGTTGATAGTTGATCTGCACGGAGGTGTCGTTCAGCTGTTCCGTGCTCTCAATGGTGACGCTGCGCACCTGGTAGGAGGGCGGCACCCGCCAGCCCTGAAGCCGGTTGACGTAGGACTGGAGCCAGGTCCGGGTGGCCACGTCCAGATCGTCGCTCTCGGCGGCGGTGGTTTCCAACGGGTCAGGCGGCGTATAGCTCTGCCACAGTACAGCCAATGCCACCGCACAGGCGGCGATGAGTGCCAATAGGGTGATGAAAAGATATTTGATGACTTTTTTCATAGAGATCCGGTTTGCTCCGTTTCAGGTGCCGCATTCATCCACGCTTGTAGCGCGCTTCGATCTTGCAGTCCGGGTTGGGATAGACCCGGCACAGCAGGGCTCTCAGCTGGTAGGAGCCGAGGTAGCGGTCATAGGGCGGTGCGGCGATGGTGAGGATGTTGGCATTGGACTCGTCCCAGCCGTAGCCCGGGGCGCCCGCCTCCGGGTACCACCAGCCGAAGTCACAGTTCACCACGTTTTCGGCCATCTCCGGCTCCAGCTTCACCTTCTGAGTGATGCGCCCGCGCAGTGTCTCGATCCACGCCCAGTCTCCCTCGGCGAGACCGTATTTCCGTGCCGCCGCCGGGTGCATTCGCACCAGCGGGAAGGGCTCCATCCGGCGCAGGGACTTGATCTGCCGGTTGTTGGAGACAAAGTAGGGCTGCTGGCGGCCGCCGGTGGTGAGAATAAGCGGGTATTTGTCGGTCAGTTCCGGGGCGCTGACCGGCGTCTCCGAAGGCTCATGCCAGCTGGGCAGAGGGTCGACGCCGGCCTTGGCCATCGCGGTGGACAGCAGCTCGAATTTGCCGGTGGGCGTATGGAAGCCGCAGCGCTTGTAATTATAGTAGGTGCGCTCCGGGGCCAGATAGCCCTGGCGGCGCAGATCGTCCAGTGAGAAGCTCCGGTATTCCGGTCGGCGGCGGGCCAGCTCCTGCATCTGCGCCTCCATCATGCTGCGCTGGTCGGTGAAGCCGTAGTTCCAGCCCGCCCGGCGACACAGCTCAAGAATGAATTCCTCATCGGACTTGCACTCGCCCACCTGCACGCACTTCTGCTGGGAGAGCACCACCTGGTCGCCAAATTCCGGCATTGCGAACACGCAGTCCACCTCCGGCCACAGGGCGGCGGGGGAGCACCACGTCGGCCGGCTCCGCTGTGGGATTCATGAAGATGTCCATATAGACGAGAAAATCCAGCTCCTTCAGGCAGTCATAGCTGTGCCGGGCGTCCGCCATGGAGAGCAGAGTGTTGTTGGCGTTGATGAACATTCCTCTGATTTTATAGGGCTTTCCCGTGCGAATGGCCTCCAGCATCAGGTAGGGATGAGCCATGGTGTCCCGCTTTAAGAATGGGACGCCGCCGGTCAGTGCCTTTTCAATGCGCTCCGGAGGCAGTTCGTTGGCCGGGCGCAGTCCGGCGGGGACGATCTCCGTGCTCTCCACAAATCCGCCGGGCACATCATAATTGCCGGTGACGGCGGGAATCATAAAGATGGCACGGCAGGTGTCCATGGCGTTGACGCTCTGCTCAAAGGCACAGCCCTGTTCCAGTCCCAGCGGTTTTGTGGAGCCAATCCACCGGGCGGCGGCCAGGAGCTGAGAGGCCGGGATGCCGGTGATGGCGGCCACTTTGTCCGGCGGATAGTCCCGGCAGCGCGCACGCAGCTCTTCAAAGCCGTAGGTGTAGCGCTCCACAAAGTCGTGGTCGTAGAGATCTTCCGTGAAGAGAAGGTTCAGAATGCCGAGCGCCAGCGCTCCGTCGGTGCCGGGGCGGACACGCAGCCACAGCTTTGCCTTCCTGGCCAGCTCCGTGGGCTTTGGATCGACGACCACAATGGGGATGCCCTCTTTGACCGCGTCCTTGATGAACCACTGCAATTCTCCGTCCGCACCGCTGATGGCCGGGTTGGCACCCCACACCAGAATGCCGCCGGGGCGTTTGGGGCCAAAATAGTCCACTCCGGCGAAGAGACCGGAGGTCATAACGGCGGCGGTGCGCCGGGGCCGAGACAGATCAGCGCTCCGGCGGAGCTGAAGTTCGGGGTGCCGATGGCGTTGCCCAGCCGGAAGAAATAGGGCAGGTGGTGGCGGCCTGTGCCGGTCAGCGAGGAGATGCACTCCGGGCCGTATTGCTCGATGAGCCCGTTCATCTTTTGCGCGATCAGATCATAGGCTTCGTCCCAGCTGATGCGTTCCCATTGGCCGCTGCCCCGGGGGCCGATGCGCCTTTTGGGATAGAGGAGCCGGTCGGGGTGATACATCTGTTCAATGATACTCATGCCCTTGACGCAGCCCCGGCCATGGTTCAGCGGTCCCTCTTTGGCGGGACGCACCTGAACGACTCGGCCGTTGTCCACACTGACATCGTAGAGGCAGCCACCGTGGCAGCCACGGCAGGCGGTTTTGTAGACGGTCATTTTATGCTCCTATCTTCGCAAAGAGCCTTCCCGGACGGGAAGGCTCGTGCCTGTTGAACTGTTTGTGATCCTGCACGTCAGATCTGCATGAGCGCACAGCCCACGGCGATGCCGAGGATCGCGCCGCAGACCACCTGCAGGGGGTGTGGCCCACCAGCTCTTTGAACTTTTTCTCCGGGGAGATGGGCTTGCCCATGTCCTCGAAAAGCTGGAAGAGGTCGTTCAGCGCCTTGCCCTGGTCACCGGTCTCCCGGCGCACGCCCATGGCATCGTACATGACAATGAATGCCAGAATACAGCATACGCCGAAGAGCGGGCTTCTGACGCCGCAGTCAAAACCGACGGCGGCGGTCAATGAGCAGACCGTGGCGGAGTGGGAGGGGCATACCGCCGCTTCCGAAGATGATGTTCAGTGGAAGCGAGCGATTGACGACAAGACAGATGATGCACTTGATGAGCTGAGCGGCCAGCCACGCGGCGGCGGCACAGATCAGCTCCTTATTGACAGAATCCCAGAACAAAGGAGATCCCTCCCTGTGTTTCAGATACTATTATTATACCTGTTCAAGGGGGAAAAGCAAATGAAAATATAATGAAAAATGACCGCTTGACGGGCGTGGTATGCTTAGGGTAAGCATTAAAGGAGTTTAATTTACGATGAGCGCAATGAGGTCCAACAAGATCAATAAATCTTCTGCCGAATTCCACCGCAGGAGTTATCAGCTTTTTGCACCCTATATGGACAGTCGGAATTACGGCTCCATGATGCTTCTGCTGCGGCAGAAGGACATCGCCGACGCCTCCGCCCGCCGCCGGGCGGGACTGGACGTTGTCGATATTATCAGTATCGGCACCGATCCGGCAGATCCCCAGATCCTGCATCTCCATTCTATGAAGAGGGGAGATCACACAGAGCATCTGGAGCACACCTATATGTACTGGGCGCAGTTGGTGACGCTGCGGGCGTTTCTGGAGCGGGAGTACGGCCTGCGCATTCCCGGTCTGAACCGCCCCCAGAAGGAGAACGGTCTGCTGGCCTGCGTAGAGCTGGACGGCGCCCACATGGCCAAACTGCCCGAGCGCTATGTGACCTGGACCTTTAAGCTCAAGCCCCGGGGTAAGCATCGCTGCCCGGAGGAGACCGGACATGATCCGGCGAACACGGTGGTTTCCCTCGGCGAGCTGGGCGGCGTGGCCTGCCCCTACTGCCTTGCGGAGGAATTGAATCTGAATTTTGAGCAAAAAATGCCTGTGGTTTTTGAAACCACAGGCATTTGAGATTAAAATCAGCTTTCCGTTTTTTGACGCTTTCCGCGGGGGTTTCGCCCTTGGCCTTCAGATCGTCCACAAATTTGCGCAGGCACTGGTAGGTCTCTGGGCTGATGTCGTGCTCGATTTTGCAGGCGTCTGCCCGGGCAATGCGATCCTCTACGCCCAGATAGAGCAGAAATTCGGTCAGCAGGCAGTGGCGGTTATACACGTCGGTGGCCAGCTTCAGCCCCTCTTCGGTGAAGTTCAGCAGACCGTCCTCGTCGGTCGTGACCATGCCGCCCTCCCGGAGAATACCCATGGCTACGCTGACACTGGGCTTGCTGACGTTCAGGTGATGCGCCACATCGATCGAACGGCAATAACCCTTTTCCTGCCGCACCATCAGGATCGCCTCCAGATAGTCCTCACCAGATTTATGAATGGCCATGAAATTCCCTCCCTGAGATCGGCTTGTCCATCTATGCTGGCATAGCGTATTATATATACTATACCATGGTTGAGATGGGAAAACAAGAGAAATTCTCAACTGCGCAGGCGAATCCCATTTATCATGGATTTCCCGGCTGATCTATGATAAACTGAAAACAGACTTTACAATACAGGAGAAACGGCATGAAAGATCTGGTCACTGGCATACTGGCCCATGTGGATGCGGGAAAGACCACCCTTTCCGAGGGGATGCTCTACTGCGGCGGCACAATTAAAAAGATGGGCCGGGTGGATCACCGGGATGCCTTTCTGGACACGGATACGCTGGAGCGGGAGCGGGGCATCACGATCTTTTCCAAGCAGGCGGTTCTGCCGCTGGGGAGAAGCGGCTCATCCTGATGGACACTCCCGGCCATGTGGATTTCTCGGCCGAAATGGAGCGCTCGCTTCAGGTGCTGGACTACGCCATTCTGGTCATCAGCGGCACCGACGGGGTGCAGGCGCATACTGAGACCCTCTGGCATCTGCTGGAGCGCTATCGGGTGCCCACGTTCCTTTTATCAACAAGATGGATCTGCCCGGGGCGGAGCGAACGGCAGTCCTGAAGGATTTGAAAAAAGCGGCTCAGCGATGCCTGTATTCCCTTTGACGCCAGAAGCGCGGAGGAGAACGAGGAGCTGGCCATGTGCTCCGAGGAGCTGATGGGCGAATTTCTGGAGTCCGGCGCACTGTCCGATCCGGCGCTGGCCCGGGCGATCGCTCAGGCCGGAAGCTCTTCCCGTGCTTTTTCGGCTCCGCCCTGCGGCTGGAGGGGTGGATGCCTTTTTGGAGGCGCTGGAGACCTATACCCTGCTCCGGGATCCCCTGCTGAGTTTGGCGCAAAGATCTATAAGATCAGCAGGGATGCTCAGGGCGTGCGGCTGACCTGGCTGAAGGTCACCGGCGGCGCTGAAGCCAAAGACGGTGCTTCGCGGCCGGGACAAGACCGGCGCAGACTGGGAGGAAAAAGCGGACCAGCTGCGGCTCTATTCCGGGGCGAAATTCCAGCCCGTCAGCGAGGTGGCAGCCGGCGGTGTCTGCGCCGTCACCGGTCTGACGCACACCTATCCCGGTGAGGGACTGGGGACGGAGCCGGATTCTCCCGCTCCGGCACTGGAGCCGGTGCTCACCTACCAGGTGCTCCTGCCCGAAGGCTGCGACGCGCAGATCACATTTGCCAAGCTCCGGGAGCTGGAGGAGGAGGATCCCATGCTCCGGTTGGTGTGGCACAGCCGCGGGCAGGAGATCCGGGTGCAGCTCATGGGCAAGGTGCAGCTGGAGGTGTTACAGGAACGCATTCAGGAACGCTTCGGGATTGCAGTCGCCTTCGGCCCGGGCAGCATCGTTTACAAAGAGACCATCGCCGCCCCGGTAGAGGGCGTAGGACACTTTGAACCTCTGCGCCACTATGCTGAGGTGCACCTGCTGCTGGAACCGTTGGAGCCGGGAAGCGGCATTGAGCTGGATACCCGGTGCAGTGAGGACGCGCTGGATCGAAACTGGCAGCGGCTCATTCTGACTCATCTGGCGGAAAAGGAGCATTTGGGCGTGCTCACCGGCGCACCGATCGCCGATGTGCGTATCACCCTGCTCTCCGGACGCGCGCATGCCAAGCACACCGAGGGCGGTGATTTCCGGGAGGCCACTTACCGGGCGGTGCGCATGGGGCTGATGCGCGCGGAGTCTGTTTTGCTGGAGCCGTGGTATCAGTTCCGGCTGGAGGTGCCCACCGAACATGTGGGACGCGCCATGGCGGATCTCCAGCGCTTTGGCGGAGAATTCGCACCCCGGAGCAGGACGGGGAGCGGGCGTGCTTGCCGGGCGGCCCCGGTGGAGCAACTGGCCGATTACCCGGAGGAGATGGCGGCCTACACCAAGGGCCGGGGGCGGCTCACGCTTCAGAGCGGCGGCTATCGTTCGTGCCACAACGCCCCGGAAGTGATCGCTGCGGCGGACTACCGGCCGGAGGCCGATCTGGAGAATACACCGGATTCTGTATTCTGTGCCCATGGCGGCGGATTTACCGTGAAGTGGAACGAGGTGCCGGAGCATATGCACCTGCCCTGGTCCTATCAGGCCAAAACGGTGGAGGAGGTGCCTGCGGCGCCCATCCGCCGGGGCGGCGCCAGCTATTCCGGCTCCCGGGAGGAGGAAAAGGCGCTGGAGGCCATCTTCCGGCGCACCTACGGGGATCAGAAGCCCAGTGCCTTCACGCCCCAATCCGAAGTGCGCCGTCAGGATGCGCCAAAGCTGCTGAACGCCGAGATCGGTGACACCTTCCTGCTGGTGGATGGGTACAATATCATCTTTGCGTGGGACGAACTCAATAAACTGGCCAAGGTGGATCTGGATGCCGCCCGGAATCAGCTCATCCACATTCTGAGCAACTATCAGGGGGTGCGCCGCTGTAAGGTCATTCTGGTGTTCGACGCCTATAAAGTGAAGGGCAATCCGGGCCGGGCGGAGAAGGTCAACAATATTTTCGTTGTCTACACCAAGCAGGCGGAGACGGCGGACACCTACATTGAGCGCACCACCCTATGAGCTGGGCCGCCATTACCGGGTGCGGGTGGCGACGTCCGACGGCATGGAGCAGACCATCATTCTGGGCCATGAGTCCCAGCGCATCAGCGCCCGGGCCTTTGAAGAGGAAGTCAAACAGGCCCAGCAAGAGCTGGAAGAACGCATTCGACAGCACAACGCGAGGTGAATGATATGAACAATATGATCACATTGGAAAACGGTATCCTGACGGCCAAGGTCAATCCGTGGGGCGCAGAGCTGACCAGCCTGAAGCTGGACGGCGTGGAGCGCATCTGGGAGGGGGATCCCGCTATCTGGGGTCGACACGCGCCCACACTGTTCCCGCTGGTCGGGCGGCTCATCGGCCAGCAGTACGAACTGGACGGGGAAATGATCTCGGCTCCCATGCATGGCTTCTGCCGGGAACGGAGTTTGAGGTCGTGTCCCAGAGCGCAGACGCTGTGACCTTCCGTACCCGGAACAGCACTGATTCGCTGGCGGTCTACCCCTTCCGCTTCACGCTGGACATCACCTTCACGTTGGAGGAAAATGCCATCTCAAGCGGCATACGGTGACGAACCATTCCGCTCAGCCCATGCCCCTTTGAACTTGGCGGCCACGATGCCTACCGTACCACCCTGATGCCCGGGGAGGTCATGGGGACTATGCCATTGCCTTTGAGGGCCTCGACCATCTGGAACCCTACGGTATGGACGAGAACGGCATACTGGAGGAGCAGAAGGGTTTTATTCCGTTGGAGAACGGCCTGCTGACCAAACTGCCGGAGGACGTGGGGCTGGACACCATTGTGCTGGGAGATCTGCCGGTGCGCAGAGCCACTCTGCTCAGCCGCAAGAGCGCCCGAAAGGTCACGGTGGAGTTTGACGAGTTTCCCTATCTGGGCATCTGGACGGCGCAGAAGGGCGTGCCCACCAACTACATCTGCATCGAGCCCTGGTCCACCCTGCCGGACGGCCATTTTATGGGCCGCAGGCTTACGGACAAGCCGGGTATCGTTGTGCTGGAACCCGGGGAGAGCAAAACGCTCACTTTCCGTTCCGCGTTTGAATAACAAGATCAGCGACCGCGGGGGACCTTTAAAGTTCCCCGCGGTCGTTGTCGTTATTTGAGACTGCTCCGCGAAGAGGGGTGCTTCCGCCACTCGGAAAATTGATGAGTATGATGAACGCAAAATCCCGTGTCCAAAGTTTTTCTTTTTTCTTACCTCCATTTTACTTGTGTCTGATTGCAAAACAATACTCCTTATGTTATAATTTTTCCCAATTACAAAGGAGAATTAAAATTATGAATGACCCGCTCTTATGGCAGTTGATCTTACAGCTTTTTCTGATCCTCGTTCAGGGCTTCTGTTCCGCGGCAACGGCCGCTGTGTTTGAGCTGAATGCCGCCGCGCTGCGCGATGACGCAGAGAAGGGAGACCGCCACGCGTCAAAACTCCTGAAGCTGGCGGAGTCGCCGGAATGCGCGCTGTCCACGCTCCAGGTGTTCAGCCTGTTTGCCGCCCAGCTTGGCAGCGCCTTTGCGGCCCTGCATCTGGCAGAACGGCTCACCCAATGGCTGGTGGATGGCCGGGGGTAACGGCTTTGTCGGCAGGTGCGCTGAATGCACTCCTTGCGGCGGCGGTCACGATCGTGCTTGGCTTTGTGACGCTGGTACTGGGCGTACTGGTACCGCGGCGCATTGCGCTGCAGAAGAGCGACAGAGTCGCTCGCATCACCGGGCCGGTGGTTTTGGTTCTGAGCGCTTTTCTGCGCCCGGCAGTGTGGCTGGTCAATGTTGCTGTGGCCGGTGTTCTGAGACTGTTCAGGATGAAAAACCAGGCCCGCCCGGACAACGCCACTGAGGAAGAGATCCGCATGATGCTGGATGAGAGCGAAGAGGAGGGACTCATCGAGTCCACCGAGGGCGAGATGATCGACAATGTCTTTGAGTTCAACAACATCCAGATCTGTGATGTCATGACTCACCGGGTGGACGTGGAATCCATCGACGTGGAATCTACCCCGGAGGAGATCACCGAGCGTATCCGGGAGACCGGTTATTCCCGCTTTCCGGTCTATGAGCAGGATCAGGACAACATTGTCGGTATGCTCTATGTCAAGGATTATTTCCTGAATCAGGACAAGCCTCTGCGAGATCCTGAAAGAGCCGCTGTTTGTGCCGGACTCGCTGATCTGCGACGACCTGTTTCGGAGAATGCAGAGGAGCACGTCCATTTTGCCGTTGTCACCGATGAATACGGTTCCTTCCTTGGCGTTGTCACCTTGGAGGATCTGATCGAGGAGATCGTAGGCAATATCTATGATGAATACGACGAGCGAGAGGAGTATATCACCCCCTAACCCGGACGGGAGCTGGAATATCAGCGGCCGGGCGGAATTGAAAGATGTGGAAAAGGCGCTGGATCTGGAGCTGCCGGAGCACGAGGACTTTAATACCCTCAGCGGCCTGATCCTCAGCGAAACGGAGGAGATCCCGAGAGATGGCGACCAGTTTACGCTGGATGTGGACGGGCTGCGCATCGAGGTGCTCCGTGTGGAGGATCGGCGGATTGAGGAGACCCGGGTCACCGTTTTAGGTGAGACGGACGGAAATGAATGAAAACAGGCTCCGCCACTGGCGGGAGCCTGTTTTGTTCACTTCTTTAATGGATTTACTTCGATCACGGTGAGCATTCCGTCCGCTACCCGAAATCGGACGTCAAGATCGGCGAAGGGCATTCCATAGATCCGCTCCGGGTCGTTCTGGTAGGAGGGACGGGGATCGTTGCGCAATACCTCAATGAGCGCGGCGCGGCACCGCCGGGGCACTTTATCGAGCAGCACTTGGGGAAAATCTACGTTCAGCATTCGTTCCCAGCCGGAGCTGGTGAAACCCTCCTTGGCGTACGGGCGACTGTCGGCGTAGGGGAGATACGGCTTGATATCCAGAATAGGGGTACCGTCCATCAGATCCACGCCGGAAACTACGATCGTCGGGCCGTCCGGGCTGGTGGGAACGACCCGCACCAGCTTGACGCAGCTCAGTCCAATGGCATTTGGCCGGAAAGGGGAGCGGGTAGCGAATACGCCCATCCGTGTGTTGCCGCCCAGCCGGGGCGGACGCACCGTTGGGGACCAGGTATCGCGCACTGCCTCAGAGAATTGCCAGATAAGCCAGAGATGGGAGAAGTCCTCCAACCCGCGCAAGGCGTCTGGGTTCCGGTATTCCGACTCGAATATTACTGCGCCCATGGCTTCCTCCACGACACCGCTTTGGCGGGGAATGCCAAACTTGGTGGGAAAGTCGGTGCGGATATGGGCAATCACGTTCATTTCAAGGGTGTCTGCCATGGCTGAGTTCATCCTCTCAGGTTGTTTCTTTCGTTTATTATATCGGATATACCCTGAAACGCAAGCGTTGAAGCAAATTACGGAGTAATTTTACAGAAGGCGCCTCATATGGCGCAAAGAGCGAAGCATAGAATGCTTCAAAAAACTGGAATAAAAACTGACTACCGAGTCTTTAATAAATGATATTCACAAAAGTGGTTGACGTATTTGCTGGGGTGTGTTATCTTATAGTCACAGAAAGGAATGAGTCCAATGAACAGGAAACTCACCACCTTCTAAAAACTGGATGCAAGCGGAAGTAAAAACGCAAGAGCCAAATCGGCAGAACCCAATCCAAGCTGTGAGTACAGCATAGCGCAGAGAGCGCCAAGAGGAAACATGAGGTATTTGGACCGAAAATCTGGTAGACTGGCGACGAAAACTTCGACCTAGCTGCAAATCAATAGAAAAGAGGTAAACAATTGATGTTAGATACTAAGAACCATCAGCAGTAACCCCCATCCGCGCTGGACGGATGGGGGTTGTTATTCATATGGGTATGTGCCGCCGCTGGGCGGCTTTTTGTTTTTGCCGCGTTGCTTTTCGGGAGAGGAATGTCTCGCGCAGAGCTTACCGGATACACAGAGGATCAGCACCTCACGGTTTTTGGTACACGGGTCAAATTCAGCAGCCAAAGTAAATTGTCAATTGCCAGCAGCGGCGCTGGATGGTACAATACCGGCGAAAGGTGGGATAGCGATGAAACAGCTGGCGATATTCGATCTAGACGGCACTTTGTTTGATACAACTCGCGTCAATTTCTTGGCCTACCAGCAGGTGCTGGCACCGCGGGGATATCACCCGGAGTTTGATTTCTTTCGCCGGGAGTGCTTTGGCCATGATTACGGCTATTTTGCCCCTCTGCTGGCGCCCGGTGCGTCGCCGGAGGAACTGCGGGAGATACACCGGGAAAAAAGCCTGCTATGCGTCCTATTTAAAATACGCCGTCAAGAATGAGCATCTGTTTCGCCTGATCCGTCTGATGCGGTCGGAATATCATACTGCATTGGTGACTGCGGGCAGCAGAGCCAATAGTACGGATATATTGACCCGGTTTGGCGAACAAGACAGTTTTGATTTGTACCTGACAGCGGAGCATGTGACAAAGACCAAGCCGGATCCACAGGGATTTCTCAAGGCAATGGAGTATTTCAATGTCACACCGGAACAGACGATCATATTTGAGGATTCGCCCACAGGTATTAAGGCGGCGCAGGCCAGCAGGGCGACATTGTTTGTGGTCGAGGGTTTCAACTAGATCATACATATTATATATGAAGCGTGATAGAGCGCTTTCTCAAAAAGGTCGAAAAAAGCACTTGACAATTTGTGCTTGGC
>VOFH01002374.1_pt1 | contig 14272 bp, 20 predicted proteins | sample 5384091 | NCBI WGS metagenome assembly VOFH01 (sample SAMN12384727, study PRJNA508395) | human gut metagenome | isolation source: healthy gut G | host: Homo sapiens
ATAGAAGGATCGCGTTTCTCTTCATTTTTCTGAAATAATTCTGGATATGCTGGAAGTCCTTAAATGTCATGGCGAGGTTCAGAAGAGTACAGATCCTTCAGATCAGCCTCAGCCATATCTTTGAATCCGTCAAAGATCTTTACATCTTCCGGTTCCGGGAATACTGTTACCAGAGTTTCCGGTTTCTGCAGACCTGTCTCACGGGAATCTACAGGGTTGATGCAGTGATGTTTGATTGCCTCAAATTCTTCCTCTGTAACGTTTCCTTCGATTACATAAGTAGTTGCGGAACGAATAATCGGTGCTGCATTCTCATCCAGGAACTGTACACACTGAACTGCAGAATCGGCTCTCTGGTCAAACTGTCCCGGAAGGAATTCTACAGAAAAAACACGTGCGCCATCTGCTGCCTCAAAATTTTTTCCAGATAAAGGTCATCTACCGGAGGCTCTGCAAATACGGTCTGGCATGCTTTTTCAAAAACTTCATCTGAAATATTTTCTTACATCATAACGGATCAGTTCCCGCACGTTTGTTACAGTCTTAATGCCCAGATAAGATTTGATCTCATGTTTCAGTTCCTTTGGCTTTTACTGCAAAGGCAGGTTTCTTTTCTACATACACGCGTCTTACGTTGCTCATTAGAAAACTCCTTTCTCTATATCCGAAATAAGTGATGTGCTTTTTCATTTTGAAAAATTGATGACTGCGCAAAATTGCAGCCATTTTTTTCATTTTCGTGAAATTATAGTATCATAGGTTTTGTCATTAGTAAAATTAATATATCTTATATTTTTATTACTATTACTTCTATATGTAAAATAAACAAGGCACATCAGTCATAGCAGAGCTACTTCTTGTGCTTGTCACAAGAAGGTTCGTCTTTCTGTGCATCATGAACGTGTTACTGGTCACTGGAGTGGACAGTAACGAGTTTGATTTGGAGGATTTTATATGGATATCAATCTTGAATTATACAAATGCTTTTACTACGTTGCCACCACCTTAAGCTTCTCTGAAGCCTCCCGCCAGCTGTTCATTTTCCCAGTCTGCAAGCCAGGAATCAAGACTCTGGAAAAAAGCTGGGACGGGAACTGTTTTTCCGAAGCACCAAGAAGGTTTCCTTACCCCAGAGGGAGAAATACTTTTCAACATGTTAAACCAGCCCTGGAAATGCTTTCCCAGGAGAGGTACAGCTTCTTGAGGAAGAAGACAGACTTCAGGGGCAGCTTCGGATAGGGGCAAGCGATACCATCTGCCGGTACTTTCTGATTGACTACCTGAAGCGCTTTCATCAGGATTATCCTGGAGTGCGGATCAAGGTCACAAACAGCACCTCCATGGGCTGCGTGGGGCTTCTGGAAAACCGTCAGGTGGATCTGATCGTAAGCAATCTTCCCAATTCCCGGCTTACCGCACACAAAAAGTACAGGTGGTAAAAAAAAGAATTTCGGGATATTTTTGTTGCCAATCCGGACTTCTTTCCACTTGGAAGGAAAAGCCCTGGAAATAAAGAAGCTGATGGAATATCCTCTTCTCACCCTTTCGTCCAAAAGCACAACAAGTGAATATCTTCATCAGTTTTTTTTGCATCCCACAGACAGAATCTGATTCCGGAGGTTGAGCTTAACAGCAATGATCTGCTTATTGATCTGGCACGCATTGGTCTTGAATTGCCTGTGTTCCGATTACATGCTGGCTTCTTTACGGGGACAGGAAACCTCTCTGATAGAGGTCAGCCTGAAGCAGCAGCTTCCGCCCAGACAATTGGCCCTTGTATATCACGAAAGCCTTCCCTTATCCCAGGCTGCCCAGAAGTTTTGACTATTTTTCATCAAAAGCACAAAAACTACTTCTTTTTAGCATATTTTGATAGCTAAATATTACCATATCATGTACAATGTAGATGTATGAAAAAAACAATGGAGGTATTAAATTTTATGGATCTTTCAACTTTGGTAAAAAATGTCAAACACTTACGGAAGCAATCCTGCTTACGTTCTGGCAGGTGGAGGCAATACTTCTGTCAAAGACAATACAACCCTGTATGTTAAAGGTTCCGGTACACAGCTTGCCACCATTAAGGCAGAGGAATTCGTTGAGATGAGCCGCGCCCGTCTCAATGAGATCATGAAACAGAGTATCCGGGAAATGACACAGAGCGTGAAGCTGCTATCTTGCAGATGTAATGGCGGCAGTAACAGATGCAGATAAACCAAACGTCCAAGTGTAGAAGCACTGCTTCATAACTTATTTGCCTATACTTATGTACTGCATGTTCATCCTACACTTGTCAATGGACTGACCTGCGGCAAAAGGCGCAAAGGAACTCAGCGAACAGCTCCTTGGAAAAGATGTACTCTGGATCGATATCTGCAAACCCGGATATACGCTTGCACGTATCTGCTATGAGAAAACTGAATGCTTATAAAGAAGAATACGGAAAAGATGTTCAGGTTCTTCTGCTCCAGAATCATGGAATTTTCGTTGCAGCAAATACTGTAGAAGAGATTGGTGTTTTATTTTGATGGCGTGATCTCCACCCTTGAAAAACAGGTAAAACGAACAGCTGACGTCAGCGATGCTGTTACCCCGGAAAAAGAGGCTGCTGCACGAAGCTTTCCCAGCTGCTCGGACATGCTGTAGAGGTTGTACCGGCTGCTGAAGTAGATAATTTTGTAAAAATAAAAAGCTGCCGCACTGGAAGCCTTTCACTCCTGATCTCATTGTATATTGCGGACCATATCCGTTATTTATTGAAAACATTGATCAGGCAAAAGAAGCACTGGATGCGTTTATGACTGAAAATGATAAAAGCCAAGACTGATCCTGGTTCAGGGCGTTGGTGCATTTATTATGGAAGATGACAAGGGGAAAGCTGCCAAGGCCCAGCTTCTGGCTAAGGATGCCATCAAGCTTGCAGTCTATGCAGAAAGCTTCGGCGGTCCGCTTCAGATGACAGATGAGATCACTTATTTCTTACCCATTGGGAAGCAGAAGCTTACCGCAGTAAGAAATAAAAGAAAAGAAAAGATTCTGGTAAAAACAGGATATTACAATCTTGTTTTTACACAGAATCTTTTTTTGCAAATTATATGCCACAATTTGTGTGATTTTTCTATAGTGTTCTCAGCCTCTTACTGTGGCATAACCCCATCTGCTGCTTCGATATACGGATTATCGATCTCATCAAAAGGCGCCCTCGTCAACCTTGGCTGCATATAGGCCGGGTCGATTGGCATTTTGCCAAGAACCGGAACATTCAGGGATGCGGCGATCTCGTCAATGTGGCTTTCGCCGAATACTTTCAGCTCTTTGCCGCAGTCTGGACATTTCACATAACTGTAGTTTTCTACGATTCCAAGTACCGGGATCTTCATCATTTCAGCCATATTATAAGCTTTCTTTACGATCATGCTTACAAGATCCTGTGGAGAGGTTACGATCACGATTCCGTCAACCGGAAGGGACTGGAATACAGTAAGCGGCACATCGCCTGTTCCCGGAGGCATATCCACAAACAGATAGTCTACGTCACCCCAGATAACATCTGTCCAGAACTGTTTTACCATATTGCCAAGGATCGGTCCACGCCAGATTACCGGAGTGTCCTCAGTTGGAAGAAGCAGGTTAATGGACATAACCTTGATTCCGTTTTTGGTCTCCATAGGGAAAATACCGCTGTCGTTTGCCTGGGCAGCACCTTTCAGGCCATACATTTTCGGGATGGACGGTCCTGTGATGTCTGCATCAAGGATTCCTACTTTATAGCCTTTCTTTGCCATTCTGTTTGCAAGAGATGCTGTCACGAAGGATTTTCCAACGCCGCCTTTACCACTTACAATACCGATCACATGCTTTACATTGGACATTGCATTCATTGCCGCCTGCATGCTCTGCGGATTTTTCTTGCTGGCACAGCATTCACAGCTTGATTTGTCGCAAGTCTTGCTGTCACATTCTTTTGCCATTTTATCTATCTCCTTTTTCCTTATTTATTTCATAAACCTGTCAATTGCACGTTCCAGTTCCTTGATAGCGTCCTTGTCTCCATGCTCTACCGCGTCCACAATACAGTGTTCAATGTGATCCTGTAAAATAATCTTGCCTGTATTATTAATAGCAGATTTCACTGCGGAAAGCTGGATCAGCACTTCGCTGCAGTCCCGGCCGTCTTCCACCATACGTTTGATAGATTTCAGGTGTCCGATTGCCCGGGAAAGCCGGTTCAGTACAGCCTTGGTCTGTGCATGACTGTGGTGATGTCCGTGTTCTCCATGGGAATGCATGACAGTGGTGCCATCTTCCAGAACATGGGTATGCATATGCTCTTTCCTCGCCTTCATGCAGGTGGTTCTCTAAATGTTCTTCTATCATGTCATCCTCCTGTTTTTCCAACCATTTCGCATATCCAACAGTGTTCTGTGGATGGTTTCTGACTGGTGTAATTCTTTTGAAGCACGTCCGTTTATTATAACATACTTCCCTTAAATATGCACTATTTCTGATGATTGTATTAAAAAATATGCCTTAAGGTGTTACTGGTTACTGGTAACATTCGCACGGGTGTTTTTTGTGAACAAAGTTCACAGAAAACCCGAGAATTAAGTTGCGCAGCAAACGCTACTCTTGTGCTTGTCACAAGAAGGTTCGTCTTTCTGTGCATCGCAAAAGCGTGTTACTGTGAGCAGTAGCTTAATATCCTCTTTGTGACCTGCAGCTTATATTTCCGTAAAGGAACATCTCTGTTTGATCTGGGATGTCTGGATGTCAAATATGATGGTGCCATCTTCCAGAACTGTCTTCTCATAGGTTACTTCTTTTCCTTAAATTTATTCTTCACATATTCCTCAGGATCCTCAAGTTCCAGCTCTTCCACAAAAACATCACGCATCTGATTCCGCGGACATTTATTAAAAATTTCCCAGATTACTTCATACTCTTTCATATTCTCACCTGCTCTTTTTTGTAAAACTATCTGCTCCTTTGTCATCTCCGCATTTGCGTTACTGTTTCCCCGGCTGACTGCAGATGTTTTTCACAATAAAAGCTAATCCTTTTTCCATAAATTAATTTCATTATAGATATTTTGTACTTTTTTTTGTCAAAAATAATTGAACTTCTTCAGAGAATGTCGTATCATAGAAATACTAAAATCGAAACGACATGAAGCGAAAAGGAGATATAGCCATGCAGCTTTTAAAAGACCGAATTCTTAAGGATGGAGTTGTAAAACCGGGAAATATTTTAAAAGTAGACAGTTTCCTGAACCACCAGATGGACATTGACCTGATCAATGAGATTGGTAAGGAGTTTAAGGCGCGTTTCTCAGACTGCCCCATCACCAAGATCCTCACTATTGAAGCTTCCGGTATTGGCATTTGCCTGTATTGCAGCACAGTATTTTCATGTTCCTGTAGTATTTGCCAAGAAATCCCAGAGTGTAAACCTGGACGGCGAGATGTACTGCACCAAGATTGAATCATTTACCCATAAGAGAAAGTTTATGATGTTATTATTTCCAAGAAGTTCCTTAGTCCAGAGGATCACGTACTTCTTATTGATGATTTCCTTGCAAATGGCTGTGCTCTTCTCGGACTGATCGATATTGTAAAGAAATCCGGAGCTACTCTTGAAGGTGCCGGAATCGTAATTGAGAAGGGCTTCCAGCACGGCGGACAGCAGATCCCGCGATATGGGTGTCCGTCTGGAATCTCTGGCTATCATTGATTCCATGACAGATGATTCCCTGACCTTCCGCGATTAATTTTTAAGAGCAAAAATACCAGTAATCGCAAACGATTACTGGTATTTTCATTTACTTACGTATTTTCATTTTACTTCCGTTTTATGCTTTTCCACTACTCTGCAGCTTGCTATTGCTCTCCTGGTTTTCTCCATCCTTTACAGCCGGAACTTCTTCTGTGCTCACTTCAGGCTCATCCTTTGGAATTACCTGGCTCTTTTCTCAGGCTCACCACCTTCCGGTGTAAGACTCGCCTCCGGCGTCACTGTCACTTCCGGTGTCGGACTTACTTCCTCGGAACAGGCATAGGAGAGGCTTCCGGCGCGATCATTTCTGCCAGATAGAATCCATTATCCACAAGAATCTGATAATTATCCTTATCGATCAGCTTTCCATCACAGGTAACCGTTCCAATGATCTTCACACCATTATCATACTGGGAATAATTATTGATATCAACGTCATCCCCATTCAGGTAGGTTTCCACCAGCTTCGTCAGGGCTTCTGCCAGATCCCGGCGATCAACATGACTGTAAAACCGATTTTTCTTCTGCCACACTTTTAACAGCATCTGCATCTGCATTTACACCTGTGATCAGAGGCCAGTTCTCATCACCAGGCTGGAGCTGCTCTTTTCCAGAAGCTCCAGAGCTGCCAAGCAAAATCATCAGAAGCAGTGCAGATAATATCCGGGTTTTCTCCAGAGAATAAAATTCGTCTATCTCAGATTTCAGCTGCTTCTTCGCAGTATCTGTATTCTGATCCATAATGCTGGTTTCATCAAAGTCACACGGCCGGAACGGCAAATCAGTGTACCATCGTCAATATACTCCTGCAGCACCTCCATTATTCCGTTAAACAGGAATAACGAATCGTCATCATCCGAGAGCCCATAAGAAACTCTATGGTACGAACGCCTCTGTCTTCCCGGACTTTATCCAGTTCTTCTTTCTCTACAATATTTTGGCGATTTCTTTTCCAATCGCACGCATATTAAAAGTGACAAAGTATTTCACGTTTGGCGTATCCATGATCAGATTGTCATAGTCAATCACCGGAATTGAGAGCTCAGAAGCCTCTTCCAGTACATCTGTAAGACCATATGGATCAACAGGTGAAATTACCAGTGCTTTCAGTTTCTCATCCTGAAGAAGCTCCTGATCTGTTCTGCCTGGGTGTCAGAATCGTCCCCGGCAAAATACATAGCAGCTTCATAACCTGCCTCTTCAGACGTGATTTCAGTTCTGTACGCTCCAGACTGCTGTTGATATCTCTCCCTCTTCCGGAAGCAAGAACCCCCACCTTATCAAGATTTTCCTCCGGGGCTTCAGTTGTCTCACTTTCTTCTGAATTTTCATCACTTTTATCACTGTCCTGTTTATCGGACTTTCTATTCGTATCCTTTTTGCTGTCAGCGTCCTTCGTGTCTCCAGTGCCCTCATTTTCGTCCTCAGTGCTCTCTTTTACAGCCTCGGTGGCTTCATTTTTACTGCAGCCTGTGAGAAAAGCACTGCACACCAAAAGTCCGGTAAGAAGTCCTGCAATTTGCTTTTCATAAAAATCCCTTTCTATGTAACTTCATATCATTCTCTATTTCCAAGCTTTTTCAAAAAGCATTCTTACTTATATTCTTTCAGGATTCCCTTCAGGTAATCACGGTAAGCCTGAACTGACTTCTTAGGCTTCATAAGGATTACATCTTTCCCCATGCCTGTAAGCCATCCGTAAAACTCAGGTCTCATCCACCTGCACTGCAGCAACGAAAGTATCCTCTTCTTTCTCCTTGTACTGGGCATAATTTCCAAGTGCTGCCATGACTTCTTTCTTTTTCTTATTTCTGCAAAAAGAAGCTTCATTGGTTTATCCTCCTCAGAATCTGACGGTGGAAGCAGCCAGGAATTTTTCGCTTTTTTGAGCCTCATTGGAAAATGCACTGCCTTCATTCTCTGTTCCAGCACTGTTTTTGCAGAGTCTTCCGGATTTCCACTCTCCTTTTCTGTAGTGGATGTATTTACGCTCTCTGAGTCAGCTTCCTCCGGCAACATAATATCCGGTATACTTTCCTCTTTTTAAACTTAATGTCCATGCCAAAGCTTCTCAGCACTTCCATATCGTCATAAATACTTTTTTCGCTCAGCACTGACTCCGTTTTCCTGAAGTTTTCCAATAATTTCCTGCATAGTGCACGGATGTGTTTCACTGGTCTCTCTCAGTATTTTTTTCAAGATAAAGGATTTTCCCTTTTTGATTGATTCCTTTTGCCATATCGTTCCCCTTATTTTTATCTGTACATATCCAGAGCGTGTTTGAAAAGGCTTTCTGCAAGGCAGGAATAATTTTTCAAACAGGCTATGGAGCTTGTTTGTATCAGTTCTCTTTTACAAACGATGATATACGTAATCATTTGCTGCCTTCTTCTGTATCATCCAGTGGCGCAAGGACTTCTTTCCATATTTCTGCTCAAGAGCATGTGCGATCAGCCAGTCTGCCAGCTGCGGGTTCTTGGGAAGAAGCGGACCGTGAAGGTAAGTTCCGATCACATTCTTGTAAACCACACCCTCATAGCCTGTTTTTCCATCATTTCCAGATCCATAGAGTACTTTTCCCAGAGGCTTGCAGTTATTAATGCAGGTTCTTCCTCCATGGATTCTCAAAACCGACTACAGGCATATCAAAAGATCACTTTTCAGCACAATATTGCTGATCAGACGTCCCTCTCCCTGTTCGGTGTAAAGATCTACCAGGTCAAGCCTCCTGCAATGGTTCCCTGATCTGTTTTGTAATACTTCCCAAGTAACTGATAGCCACCGCAGATAGCGATAACTACGCCGCCATCTTCCACATATTTCTTAAAATCCGGCTGAATTTTCCTTCAGCTTTTCACATACCAGCATCTGTTCTCTGTCGGAGCCACCACCAAGAAGTACGATATCCAGTTTGGAAAATCAATCTTGTCCCCCAGTTCAAAGGCAATGGTCTCTGCCTCAATTCCACGCCACTGGCAGCGGCGTCTCATAAGGCACTGGATATTTCCTCTGTCACCGTAAAGGTTCAGAAGATCCGGATATAAATGTCCGATTGTCAGTTTCATTCCTTTTCTCCCTCCATTTTCTTAAGAATATTATGAGTGCTGAATAATGCAGTGTAGTTTACCAGAACGTAGAGATTGCCTACGCCGTCTTCAATCCTTTTTCGGATCGCTGTTTCCACATTTTCCTCAAGCATAACCGGAATGTCCACATATTTCAGCCGCAGACGCATATCCTGACAGCGGATACCGCTGACTGTAATGGAATGAATGCTCGCATCGCCTTGAAGGTCAAAATCCACATCCCAGAGCCAGGAAATATCTGTTCCATCCTGAGCATTGTCGTTGATGGTGATAATAATGTCTTTCTGTGTTTTATCCTGCATAACTGCGGAAATATTCTGATTAAATCCCGCCGGATTCTTGGCAAGGTTCAGCATAACACCAGTGCCCTTTAATACGGAACTGTTCCATACGTCCATTTTCCGGATTAAATTTTGAAGCATATTCTGGAAATGCTCAATGGAAAATCCCGCAGTCCTCGGACTCCTGCATAAGCTGCCAGTATATTATACACATTATAAAATGCCTTTGTAATTGGCTGTAAGGTGTTATCCTCCACCTGAAAGGACAGTTGATCGCCTACCTTTACATCCTCCGCATCAAATCCGGCTTCGGTCTTGCAAAGCCACAGGATGGACACTTGTAATCTCCCAGCTGACTATAGTGGTAAAAACTGTATTCCAGCCTGGCACCACATTTTTACAAAACGTCCTTCCCGTATCTCGTTTGCCGCGATTTGATCACCGGTTTACTGATACCATAAGTTACATATGGATTCCCGGAATCCATGGCAAGATATGCGGATAAGCGCATCGTCGGCATTTACGATTACCTGCATTTTCGGTACTTGCGGATCATTTCTTCCAGAATGTTCATAGTGATATCAATTTCTCCGTATCTGTCAAGCTGGTCGCGGAACAAATTAGTCAGAAGCATGTAGTCTGGCTTCAAACCTGGAAATACATGGCGGGTAGAAGCCCGTCTGCTTCAATGCAGGCGTAATCTGCATCCAGCCTGCCTGTAGGTCCTGCAGCCAGCACAAAGGCTGCTACAACACCGTTTAACATGTTAGAACCGGTGTGATTGCAGACTACTTTCTGCCCTTCATTTTCAAGGGCTGCGCAGAGCATATTGTTGGTGGTGGTCTTACCGTTGGTTCCACAGGTTACAAATATTTTCTTCCGCACCTGAGAAGAAAGATCTTCCAGGATGTCAGGATTGATCTTTAATGCGATCTTGCCTGCCCAGGTCACTCCCCTGGCGTCCCATTTTCCTGCAGATAAAGCCTGCAGATTTCGCTGCAAAAACAGCAGCCATTGTTCTGATTTTCATGTGTATTTAACTTTTTCACTACTATTCACAGAGAAAAGCAATTATGAATGAGCCAATGAATGGCAGTCCTTTTCAAGTATTATTTTCGTATGTTATATAATTAGACAGTGCAACTTATTCAGGTTATCGGTGATCAGTACATCTGTACAGACACCTTGCGCCCCATTCGCCAGATATCTTCTGGCTTCCTCTTTGTCATTTATGGTATAAATATATACCAAAATGTCCTGTTCGTCAAAAATTTTCTGCACTTCTTCAGACCAGTAGTCACGATAAATGGTTACAGCCATAATTTTATTGGTTTGACAGAATTCTGCAATATCATTCAATTCTTCTGTGGTATATCCCTGCCACAAAGAATAAATATATGCAGGGAAATTTATACAAAAGTGCTGTTCCAGGATACATTGCTGAATTATATATTTCCGGGATGATCTGTCTAAGCTGTATGCTCGATGCCAGCTTTTATAGAGATTTCCCTATACTGTATAATCCTCAAGAGTACGCTGGTAATTGCGGACAGAATATTGTTTGAATCTATCATTACAAATGCATCCGGATATTCGTCCAGCAGTTTCAAAGGTCTTCAAAGGTCATAGGGTGTATTTCCCATATATAGGCGTATTTTAAAAATTCTTCTGAGGATAGAACTTTTCGTTCTTCTCCTTTCCATTGTCAAGAGATTCTTTCCAGTTATGGCGGCACAACCCAAACTCCATCACTGGTCTGCGTCAGATCCACCTCAAACAGGCGGCACCCCTTATCATAAAAATTGATAAAGCTTTCTCTGAATTTAAGTATGTGAGACCGTCAATCCAATCTTAACGATTCTTGTGTAGCCACCCTTACGGTCAGCATACTTAGGTGCGATTTCGTCAAATAACTTGTTTGTAAGATCAACAGTCTTAGTATTCTTCTTCTTTCCAGCAGCATCAGCAGGAACTTCTGTAACTGTGTAAAGAACCTTATCCATCTGCTTTCTAGCATGAAGTCTTGAGGGAGATCCTTCTTGATTTCCTTCTGTACTGTCTCATATACAGTAACCTTCTTGCCATCAACAACTTCCTTAACTCTCTTGCCATCAGCATCCTTCTTAGGAACTTTCTCTTTAACTGCAAGTGTAATAAGCTTTTCAGCCTTCTTCTGAACTTCCTTAGCTCTTGCTTCTGTTGTAACAATCTTACCATTCTCGATTAAAGCTGTTACCTGGCTTCTTAATAAAGCCTTTCTCTGGCTTGATGTTCTACCAAGCTTTCTATACTTTGCCATTGATTTACCTCCATTTGTAACAGCTACACATGCGCTTATGGACTTACTGTATAGCTGCCGTATCTACAAATTAATCTTCGTTAGGTCTAAGATGTAAGCCCATTTCCTTAAGCTTAAGGAGAACTTCATCTAAAGACTTCTTACCAAGGTTTCTAACCTTAATCATATCATCTGGTGTCTTATTGCAGAGTTCTTCAACAGTGTTGATACCTGCTCTTCTAAGACAGTTAGATGAACGAACTGATAATTCAAGGTCTTCAATACTCATTGAAAGGACCTTAGTAGTCTCATCCTCTTCCTGCTCAACCATGATTTCCACTTTCTGAGCGTTCTCTGAAAGGTTAATGAAGCCCTTAAGATGCTCACTAAGAACCTTAGCTGCAAGGCTTAATGCCTCATCTGGAGCTATTGTTCCATTAGTAAATATATCAAGTGTAAGCTTGTCAAAATCTGTATCCTGACCTACTCGTGTATTCTGAACTGCCATATTAACTCTCTCTACTGGTGTGTAGATTGAATCTACAGCGATAACGCCTGCTGGCTGATCATCTCTCTTATTCTTCTCAGAGCTTACATAACCACGTCCGTTAGTGATTGTAAGTTCCATAATTAACTTGCTGTCTGCACCATTAAGATGTGCAATAACAAGATCTGGGTTAATAATCTCTATATCAGGGTCTACCTGAATATCAGATGCTCTAACTACACCCTCGCCTACGAACTCAATATGTGCTTCCTTAGGCTCAACGGAATTACCATTGTTCTTGATTGATAACTGCTTGATGTTCATCACTATCTCAGTAACATCTTCCTTAACACCAGGAATTGAGCTGAATTCATGAAGAACGCCCTCAATCTTGATACTGCTTACTGCTGTACCAACTAATGAAGAAAGCATAATTCTTCTTAAAGAATTACCAAGAGTAAGTCCATAACCTCTTTCGAGCGGTTCAACGACAAATCTACCATACTTTCCATCTTCTGACTGCTCAGTCATCTCAATCTTTGGCATCTTGAAATTAAAATCTGCATCAACCATGTATAGCCCCTCCTTTTATGGGTTTTATAAGTTTTATTCTATATTTCCGGTATGGATTACTTAGAATATAACTCGACGATAAGCATCTCGTTTACAGGAACGTCAATAGCTTCTCTTGTAGGTATTGACTTTAACTGATCCCTTAAGAGCGTCTGCATCTGCCTCTAACCACTCTGGAACTAATCTTCCGTTAGTAGCTTCAAGTACTTCCTTGTATCTAGCACAAGACTTTGACTTTTCTCTGATTTCAATAACATCTCCAGCCTTAACTAAGTATGAAGGGATGTTTACACACTTGCCATTAACTAATACATGCTTGTGATCAACGATCTGTCTTGCTTCTTTTCTTGTTCTAGCAAAACCTAATCTGAAGATAACATTATCAAGTCTGAGTTCGAGAGTAATCATAAGGTTCTCACCAGTCATACCCTTCTGCTTCTCAGCCTTCTTATAATAATTTCTGAAAGGCTTCTCTAATACGCCATAGATGAACTTAGCCTTCTGCTTTTCGCGAAGCTGTAATCCGTACTCGCTGATCTTTCTTCCAGCATTCTTAGCCTTTCTTCTAGACTTCTTATCTATTCCTAAATATAAAGGATCTAAATCAAGAGATCTACATCTCTTGAGCACAGGTGTTCTATTAACTGCCATTGTAATCTTACCTCCCTAAATTAAACTCTTCTACGCTTTGGTGGACGACAACCGTTATGTGGAACTGGTGTAACATCCTTAATACTTGTAACTTCGAGACCACAAGCTGAAAGGGCACGAATAGCTGCCTCTCTACCTGAACCTGGTCCCTTAACCATAACGTCTACAGACTTTAATCCGTGAACTAAAGCAGCCTTTGTTGCTGTCTCTGCTGCCATCTGTGCTGCATATGGAGTAGACTTCTTAGATCCTCTGAATCCGAGTCCACCTGCTGATGCCCAAGATAAAGCATTACCTTCTGCATCTGTTAAAGTAACGATTGTATTATTGAAAGATGACTGAATATGTGCCTGTCCTCTTTCAACGTTCTTCTTAACACGCTTCTTTGTCACTTTTTTGTAACTTTCTGAGCCATGATAAATAACCTCCTGTGAGTTTAACAATTTAAATTATTTCTTCTTATTAGCTACTGTCTTCTTAGGTCCCTTGCAAGTTCTTGCATTAGTCTTAGTCTTCTGACCTCTAACAGGAAGACCTTTTCTATGACGAATTCCTCTATAACATCCGATTTCCTTTAATCTCTTCTCTTCTTAAGTCACCTTCTACTAAATGCTCTGGATCTGCATCTATAACTTTAGCGATCTTTGCAACTTCTTCATCTGTTAAATCCTTAACACCACTTTAAACATTGCGTTTGGCAGCTTCTCTAAAAAAACTTCAAGTACCTACTTTTTGACATTTTAAACCTCCTGTATCGCCTTAATGATAATGATTAATACTCTGTGAGTGTCAGAAGCCATCTCCGGTTAATCAGTATGGTGTTCTCATAATGTGCGGAAGGAACCATCCATGGTCACCACTGTCCATTCGTCATCCCAGCCAGCATACATCTGCTCTGCCCTTGATCATGGCTCTATCTGAAGTGTCATGCCTGGAAGTAATTTCACCCCCGCGTTTCTGGGGAAGTTGGGAATCTGCGGATCTTCGTGAAGATGATGCCAATCCCATGTCCCACCAGATCTCGTACAATACCATAACGGTATTTCGCCGCATACGCTCCGATTGCCTTGGAAATATCGTGAGATGATTTCCTGCTTTCGCGAATTTTATTCCTTCAAAGAAGCACTGCCTGGTTACATCCATA
>VOFH01003423.1_pt1 | contig 14267 bp, 21 predicted proteins | sample 5384091 | NCBI WGS metagenome assembly VOFH01 (sample SAMN12384727, study PRJNA508395) | human gut metagenome | isolation source: healthy gut G | host: Homo sapiens
CAGACGGAACTTCAGATTCACAGGCAACAACAGAGTTTGCCCCTACTGAAACGTAAGCCGACCCCTGCACTGACACGGTGCCCGGAAATGTGATCGGCAGTACCTTTGTCGTAGGAAATCATGACGGTTGCGATGCTGCCTGAAGAAGAAAACTGTGCAACAGGGCCATACGGAACCGGTAGCAGGACAGAGAGACCGGAGGAGAACGCAGGATATCACTGCGGAGGCAGAAGACGGCAACGATTCCGAGTGGAAATATTATCGACCAGTCGATCGTAAAAAAGCAGTGAGTATACCAGAAGGAACCACGGAGATCGGACGCTTTGCTTTTTCCAGAAGTTCGGCAGAAAGTGTGGACGTTCCCGGAAGGTGTGACCACTATTGATTGCGCAGCATTTTACCGTGATGACCCGAATAGTGGAGATACGTTTTCAGAGCCACGGTGACCTGCGGAAGCCAAGGCATTTACGCATACCGGATGGATGGACGACGAAGAAACAGCATGGATGATTACCTGATCAGCAGGGGACATTCTGGTGGCTTGCTGGCGACCTTCCCGGCGACCATACCGGATGGTGCCTGCGTGATTGCTGATGAAGCATTCCGCAGTCATACCGAACTGAAAAGGTGCATTTGTTGCAAGTGTCACCAATATCGGTGACAGCGCATTCCCGGAGGGAATCGAAATTATAAAACGAACAAGGGTCAGATTTTACCGACACTGAGAAACCGGCATAAGATAGAATAAGTCTATGCCGGTTTTGTCTTATTTATGTGAAGGAACAAGATGCAGCGGTAAGGAACAGTACAGGTGCCGGAACAATTGCATGTAAAGGTGACGTGTGTGAAATCTGTGACTGTTGCTAAAAAGGGATACCGGAATTGCTATCATCCCGATTCAGGACGGCTGTTGCTTTTCCTGGATTTTAGAAGGCCGTTCCTTTCCGTATGACGATAATGGACACGGGACATGTCTGCGGATTGTATGCGTGAAGCGGAGAACTAACCGGAGTGAAGATTTCGCGGAATGGCACCGAGGCAAAGCCAGGTGGAAAGCTGGGACAAAGACAGGGGAGGGTTTCTGTGATTCCATGTAGGAAGCTCTGGAATGGGTGTACTTTCGCGGGTGAAAAACAGGTATGGAATCCGTGTTCTGAATATCTCTGTAGAGGGATCGGAGACCTGAAGGAACGTTACAAGGAGCAGATGTTGGAAATCTCTGAAATTGTTGTGGGATCTTAATATTCTCGTGGTCTGCGCTGCAGGTAAATACCAGTCCGGAGGACGGCAGTATTTCGGAGATGGCCAGTAGCAGAAAGTTCTGACGGTGGGTTGTCATGACGGAAGATATTGTAAAAATGATCCCGGAAGGTGTGAGACGCACTCCGGCAGGGCAGCAGATATGATGTGACCCGTAAACCGGATATTGTGGCTCCGGGGACAAAGTTCTGTCCTGTAATGCTTTCTGGCAGAACCAGAACGGCAGAATCTACAGACCTATGTAGCAAAAAGCGGCATCCATGGCAACACCATTGTATCCCGGGGCGGCAGCCCTTGCTATGAAAAAATATCCGGAATTACCAATGAAGAAAGGGTTCGTCTGTTGTCCCTTACAGCTACCGATCTGGGAGAGCCGTGGAACAAGCAGGGCTTCGGCATGCTTAATGTACGGAGATTATTAGAAAACAAGTAAAAAAGGATAAAATCACTGGGAAAAATAAAAAAATATGATTAAAAATAAGTCAATAAAATAAATACCAAAGATATTGACACAAATGGTATGATTGTATACAATGATACGAGAACTGCAAAATGTATTTTGCGCAGAGTAAAATTATAAAATCTTGCAGATATCGACAATGTCGGGGAAGAGAGGTATACCAATGAGAAAGTGATGCATTTCAGAATCGTCGGTCTCCATGAATCGGAAGAACAACCTTTTGAGATTGAAGAGCATATGTACATACTGGATGATGTGGAGAAGCCGAACGTGTTCCGTAACAACATGTTCCCTTATTCGAAATCCCCAAAATACCTTTTAATGATCGTATCGTGCCTCATAACATGCCGAAGGATATCTGGATCACAGATACTACTTTAGAGACGGACAGTCCAGAGCACCTTATACCACAAGAGCAGATCGTAAAGATCTATGACTATCTGCATGAACTGGGTGGCCCCAACGGAATGATCCCGCCAAAGTGAATTTTCCTGTTACAGCAAGAAGGACAGATGCTGTTTATAATGTATGGAAAGGGATATAAGTTCCCTGGGGTTACCAGCTGGATCCGTGCCAGCAAGGGAGGACTTTAAGCTGGTAAAAAAGAGATCGGAATGAAGGAGACGGGTATTCTGGTAAGCTGTTCCGATTATCATATTTTCTTAAAGTTAAAATGACCAGAAGACAGGCCATGGATCACTATTTAAGCGTTATCCGTGACTGCCTGGAGGAGGGATCAGCCCCAGATGTCATCTGGAGGATATCACCAGAGCGGATATCTGGGTTATGTGGTTCCGTTCTGCCTGGAACTGATGAAACTGATGAAGGGTATCAGATCCCCATCAAAGGTCCGGGCCTGCGATACCATGGGATATGGTGTCAACTATCCCGTGCCGTTATTCCCCGTAGTGTACAATTTATCATTTACGCAATTCATACCCACGCAGGTGTGCCGCATGAGCTGATCGAATGGCATGGTCAATGGCTTTTACAAGGCGGTGTCAATTCTACCACAGCATGGTTGTACGGTTGTTCCGGTGTAAATGCCTCACTGTTTGGTATCGGTGAACACCGGTAATACACCGCTGGGAGGCAATGGTATTCGAATATGCACAGTTGAAGGGTGATCTGAACAGTATGAATACCCGTGTCATCACGGAGCTGGAGAGTACTATGAGAAGGAGATCGGCTATCAGATCCCGCCCAGAACCCCGTTTGTCGGCAAAATTTCAACGTGACCAGAGCCGGTATCCATGCGGACGGTCTGCTGAAGAACGAAGAGATCTACAACATTTTCGATACCGAGAAATTCCTGAATCGTCCGGTATTGTGCGCTATTTCCAACACCTCCGGTCTGGCAGGTATCGCACACTGGCTGAACACCTATTATAAGTTAAAGGGAGACAAGCAGGTACAGAAGACTTCCGAACTGGTAGCGGAGATCAAAAGTGGGTAGACGAGGAGTACGCCGGTGGACGTGTCACCGTGCTTACGGATGAAGAGATCGTGGCCTGCGTCAACCGTATCTGCCTGGAGAAGAACCTGAAGATCGGTGAGTAAGAAAATATGGCGGCATTTTTGCTGCCCGGAAATGAGATTATAGTGAGTAAGTATGATGTAAAGCAGGAAGTAACGGATAAGTTCTCCCTGCGGGGACGGGTATTTCACAAGCTGAGAGACATCTTAAGCGGAAAATATCAGGAACATGAAGAATTGAAGGAAGTGGCCATCGGCGAGGGAGATGGGAGTCAGCAGAACCCCCCCGTCAGAGAAGCGTTCCGTCAGCTGGAGCTGGAGGACTGATTCAGATCATCCCCAACAAGGGAGCCTATGTCACCGGTATTACCCAGAAGGATGTGAAGGATATTTACATGATCCGTTCCCTGCTGGAAGGTCTGTGTGCCCGTTGGGCTACGGAACATATCACCAAGGAGCAGATGGAAGAGATGGAAGAGAATGTCTATCTGTCCAAGTTCCATGCCCAGAAGGGGCATCTGGAGCAGCTGGCGGAGTTAGATAATCGTTTCCATGATATTCTGTATGAGGCATGTGACAGCAAAATGCTGGAGCATCAGCTGAGGGATTTCCATCAGTATGTCCTGCGTGTCCGCAAGAAAACATTGGCCAGTGCCAACCGCGGTCCCAAATCAATGAAGAGCATGAGCAGATCATGGAGGCCATCAAGGCAGGCAATGCCGATCTGGCAGAGCAGCTGGCACACCAGCACATGATCAACGCCTATGACAACATGGTGAAAAACGGTCTGAACGAGGCCTATGCACAGCAGGATAAGCCGCAGGAATAGGTTGCCTGTCTGTGAAAATTACTGTAGAATGTAATTATTCAGAGCCAATGGGCGAAGTAACCACATGAGCAAATAACATGCAGGCATGTTATTCGGTGAAGCCTTGCAGAAGCGATTTTGCCAATGTGGTTCTGGATAGCTATTGCAAAGTAAAAGAATAAATACCGGAAAGGAAATCATTATGGAAAAGATCAAAATGACAACCCCTCTCGTAGAGATGGACGGAGACGAAATGACCAGAATCCTCTGGCAGATGATCAAGGATGAACTGTTACTGCCTTACATCGATCTGAAGACAGAGTACTATGATCTTGGACTGGAGCATCGTAATGAGACCGATGATCAGGTAACCGTGGATTCTGCCAATGCCACATTGAAGTACGGCGTTGCTGTAAAATGTGCGACCATTACCCCAACGCTGCCAGAATGACAGAGTATAATCTGAAGGAAATGTGGAAGAGTCCCAACGGAACCATCCGTGCGATCTTAGACGGTACTGTATTCCGTGCACCGATTCTGGTAAAGGGTATCGTTCCTTATGTCAAGAACTGGACCAAGCCCATTACCATTGCCCGTCATGCTTACGGCGATGTGTATAAAAATACTGAGATCAAGGTACCCGGCCCCGGTAAGGCAGAACTGGTATTTACTGCAGCAGACGGCACCGAGACCCGTGAACTGATCCATAATTTTGATGGAGCAGGTATCATTCAGGGTATCCACAATACGAATAAGTCTATCGAGAGCTTTGCAAGAGCATGCTTCAGCTATGCCGTAGATACGAAGCAGGATCTGTGGTTCTCCACGAAGGACACCATTTCCAAAAATACGATCATACCTTCAAGGATATTTTCCAGGAGATCTATGATAACGAGTACAAGGCAAAATTCGAGGAACTGGGCATTACATATTTCTATACCCTGATCGACGACGCCGTAGCCCGGGTCATCCGTTCTGAGGGCGGCTTCATCTGGGCCTGCAAGAACTATGATGGTGATGTAATGTCCGATATGGTAGCTACCGCTTACGGCGATCTGTCCATGATGACTTCCGTACTGGTATCTCCCAGCGGCGTCTATGAGTATGAGGCTGCTCACGGAACTGTACAGCGTCATTACTACAAGCACTTAAAGGGCGAAGAGACCTCCACCAACTCCATCGCTACCATCTACGCATGGACCGGAGCTCTCAGAAAGCGCGGTGAACTGGATCAGATCCCCGAGCTGTGCAACTTGCAGACAAGCTGGAGCAGGCATGCATCAAGACCATCGAAGATGGCAAGATGACCAAGAGCCTGTCCTGATCTCCACCTGTGAGCATCCCGTGATCCTCAACAGCCTGGATTTCATCAAGGCCATCAGAGAGACACTGGACAGCCTGCTGTAAAAATAAAATGGAAGAAATGGATGCTTCCCTGTAGGAATGGGGGCATCCGTTTTTGGTGTACACCAAAGATCTTACCGGAGGATTACAGAAGTGAAGGATGAAAAGAAGCTGTGTGTTCGGAAGAACATTGACACCATTGCTACTTGGAGTGTTTTTTCTGGTTCATCGGAGTGGGAGTTTTTTAATATTGATTTCAAGCACTTCAAAGGAAGTGAAAGGCGCAGGCATTATCTTTTTCATATTATGTGGAATGGAAGGAGCTATTTCCTTCTGTTTTGGCGCAACAAAAAGAATTACTATGACGCGGGATGATATTACTTTACCGTTCCATTTGGGGAAAAGAGAGAAAAATACTCATGGGAAGACGTGAGATCGGTGCGTTATAAGGCGGCTGGGAGAGGGGCGTATAGAATTCTGATCCAGACAGACCGAAAGATATGTATCGAAACCGGAATGATGGAAAACAGTGAAGAGGCTGAAAAACTGATAAAGGGAAAAGGGTATTTAGGTCTCCATTAACCTTCGGTAATCAATCCGTAAAGAGATGAACATTAACGAGTGGGAAGCTTAGGCTTCCCATATTTTTTGCTCAAAATACAAAGGAGTAGTACCATGTTTACGCTGGAAGCAGAGATGATTTTAATATCGTCTCTGCTTTTTTTCGTGATTTTTTTTTATTAATTATCTTGGAAGAATTTGGGACATTTTGGCGAAGAATAGTTGCGGGGATCGGGGATACAGGTACAATAGAAGGAAAGGAATCGGCAAACGATCTGTGACAGATCCGAAGGGATATGTCTATAACTACGGCTATGATAAGGATGACCGTCTGACGTTAACGACCGATCCTCTGGAGCAGACCACCGGCTATACCTACGATGCGGTGAACCGCGTTACTGCATACCGGGACAAGATGGGATTAACAGAAAGCTATCTGTATGATGCCCATGGCAATGTGCTGGAAAAGACCGCAACAGATGGTCTGGTCACAGACTATACCTATGATGCCAAGAACCGTCTGACCTCTGTCACCGACCCGATGGGAAGTGTGGCATATTATACCTACGATGTGATGGACCGCGTGACGGGCGTGACTGATTATCTGGGAAGAGGAACGGAATTTACTTTACGACCGCGAAGGAAATCTGACCAGCGTGACCGATGCCGCAGGACGAAAGGAAGTGTGTACCTACGATATCGCAGGACGGATCACATCCTATACCTCCAACGGAGGAAACCGGATCAGCTATGATTATGACAAGCTGGATGATCTGGTAGAAAAAGCTACAGCGACAGCACCGGAGAGCAGAGTGCAGAAGGGGTTACCTATGCCTACAATGCTCTGGGAGAGCGGGTAGCCATGCAGGATACCACAGGGGACACGGAGTACACCTATGACGGACTCCGCCGGATCACTTCCGTGACCACTTACCGTGCACCGGGAGAGGACGGCTTCTCCCACGAGGAGGCAAAGGGTGACACCATAGGCTATGCCTATGACGAAGCGGATCATCTCGCTGCCATTACCTATGCGGATGGCACAAAAGTAAGCTATGAGTATGACAAGAACGACAATCTCATCAAAGTGACCGACAGGGGAGGAAAAGTTACCACCTATACTTATGATGCCATTAACCGGGTGACCCAGATCCACCGCCCGAACGGCATCAGCACCTATAACACTTACAATGCAAGGAATCAGATCGTAGAGCTTAAGAATGTCTGCGATACCTGTGAGTGGGTGGTAAGTGACTATCTCTATACTTATGACGACAGGGGATTCATCTCAGGGGAGACCGCCATCGAATCTCTGGCAGGTTATGCCTACGATGACAAGCATAACGGACGGCATGATGATGGCAGACATGACGACCTCTATCCTCATGGAAACCGCCATAACGGCAAGCATGACAAGGACGCCACCTTCGCGTACCAGATCGTGGAGACCGACCGGACATTTACCTATGATGCAGAGCCGGAAAGCTTCTGACCGCTACGGAGACCGAGGACAATTATGGCACCTGCGTCACTACGTTCGAGTATGACCTTATGGGTAACCGTACTTATACGGAGAAAACCTTGAACGGGACGGTTGTCGCCCGGGAAACCCTGTTTTTACAAGTATAGAAAGCAGAAAAAATGTTAGTTATCGTTGCGTTTCACTAACTTAGAGCTGTCGTAACCAAGGCTTTCAAGGTAAGCAAACACATTGTTCTCATTCAAGACGACACTCTCTACATGATTCTGAGGGTCCATCAATTCCTCATAGTCAGTAGGGGTAAAGGGCTTCTTTTCTGAAACCATGTGGTAAATACAGACCATCATCATTCTTGCAATGGCAATGATTGCCTTTTTGTGTCCACGTCGCTTTTTGATTCGACCATATTTGATTGCAAAATAAGGCTGCTTTTTGCTCTTAATTGCAGCAAGGGCACATTGAACCATCATTGGTTTCAGGTAATCGCCTGCTTTGGCAATGCGGACAGACTTTTTCTTACCTGCGGATTCATTGTTGGAAGGAGAAAGTCCGCACCAGGAACACAGATGTTTTGCATCATCAAAAATATTCATGTCAACGCCCGTTTCTGCAAGAACAATCGTGGAACTTAACTCTGTCATGCCGGGCATGGTGCTGACAAATTCCACAAACTCATAATAAGGTTTGATACGGACATAGAGGTCCACCTCGGTCTGGGTAATCATATCGTCAAGATATTCTAAATGTCCACGGGCAAGCTCTAGTTTTTTAGCCTGATCTGTTTCAATAGTGTAGCCTTTGATGGCTTCGATGATTTCATCAGACTTGGATTTAGCCCCTTTCTTTATCAGTTTGCGGACAGCTTTTTCATCAATGGAATCGGCGGTGTGTTCCAGCAGATAAGACATGATTTCGGTTGCCGTTTTGCCGAAAGGGTCAGAAAGCACACTGGCAATACCGACATTGGAAACGGTCATACAGTTCTGGATGCGGTTCTTCTCAGAGGATTTCATGCAGACCAGCTTAAAACGGTATCTGGCAAGTTCCCGAAGCTGACGAAAATCTTTCGGAGGGATAAAGGAACATCTGACAAGATCAAATTTGTAGAGGTCGGCAATCCATTTAGAATCCTTTTTGTCCGTTTTCTTGCCTTTAATGGCTTTGACATACTTCGGATGTGTAAGGCAGACATCAATGTCATTTTCTAGATAATTAAAAATAGGAATCCAATACTTTCCAGTGGATTCCATACAAACATGATAACAATTATTCTCGATGAGCCAGTTGTGAAACCTTTGAATGTCCGAGTTGATGGTTGAAAAGGATTTTTGGAGATATTCGGATATTCCGTCCTTGTTGGTAGTTACGATGGTTGCAACGATAACATTTTTGTGGACATCAAGCCCACAGCAGATGGAGTATTTTAACTTCATCATAAGTATCACCACCTTATAAAAGGAATAGCAACAGTGACTGTCATCCTGTGACTGAATAAACATGGTTTATTACCAATGATAAGAGTCCGGGCTCAAAGTCCCACTTGTTTGTGCTTGTAAGGATGACGGCACATATAACTATACGGGGTCGAAATAAATTCGCCACTTCTCCTTCCGTGCTCTGTAGTGTATTGCTATTCCTTGAAAGAATTATAAATCAAAGAGTGGAGAGGTACAACATTTTTCATAACTTGTTTCTGCTAATGACGATAGGCGGGGCCCAGTTGAAAGGGAAGGGGACTGCCTGCGAAGCGGTAGAGAGTGGTAGAAACACAGCAACGACAATAAATTATTCTTATTAATTTGATAGGGAATTAGCCAATTTTACTGATGGTTATGAGATAAGAACAACTGTAGATAAGGATTTAATATTAGTGCAGTATAGTTCTGACGCACCAGATGCATCCTTATGTTATTGGACAACGGTTGATGAAGCAAATAGAATTACAACATTGAATGATTATATGGATAAGTTGGCTTTATCAAAAGATTGGGGAAACAGAAATACTGTAAAAGTTGCGAGAATTCCTGCTGGAATAGAGGTTAAGTATGCTGTAGGAACTGCAAGAGAACAATTATTGATTGCAGACCCTAGACCAGGTGGTGGAGTTCAATATTTGTTTAATCAATTTGATACAGATTGGATAACAGAGATTAGAAGCTTTTCAAATTAAAGGAGATTGCTATTTGGATAACAGACAAAATTATTGAAAAAAGTTGCATCTATTGGTACAAGAAATTGATAAAGCCAAGGAAATGGTAGATGAAGAAAAAAGTCAATACTTAAATAACTATGAAAATAGGATTGAAGCCGTAATAAAAAATTACAGGATGGTACATTACCTGCTTCTAAAGGTGGGCTTATTGGTACAATGAGAGGAATTTCAGAATATGACAGTTTGGCTTCTATAAAAGCGTTGTATGATGCAGCATCCGATGTGGATTTATTTTATAGCAAAGAATGTCAAAAATGGTAATATATTATTTTAATTATGTTTCCACTTAAGGACAACAACCACCTAAAAATAAACCACAGTCTTCAAATTATTCGGAATGGTTCTCACTGATGGTGATGTAATCCATGTAGATTAATTTGAAGACCCTAGGGCGAAATTTTCCATTTGGGTGCACTTAAGGACATCCGAAATCAAAACTGAATATTTAGTTCCAATATGCATCATTAAGAAATTTGAGGGAACAAGGTGTAACAGCACCTACAAGAATACCTTGGCATTCAAAATAAATATTAGGAGGAATGTAAGAATGGACAATTATTTAGAAGAATTTGGTAAGATTTTTATTAAGGAAGTGAGGGATAGAACTATTGATGTATTTGATAGAAAAACGCAAGGTTTAATGAAAAGTAAAGAGTCCCAGTTATTATTTGAGAGAGTGAATAAATTGAATGATGAGCAAAGTCGCTAATCAGTGATATTATTCCTCAGATTGTAGATTTGAGTATTCATAATATGTTATGCCTATTTGAAGAACATGATGAATTTCAGATTATTGTTGGCGGAGAGAACATTGCGGATATAAGTGATGGGTTATCTGGTGAATTGTATACATCGGATGGTTGGATTGAAAAATTTTCAGAACAAAGATATTAGATTAATATATCGTTTTAATTATATTTTCATTTAAGGTTATTAAAACTAAAATAGAATATTGTTCCATCAAAGATGCAGAAAGCATTGTTTTCATGGCATTTGTTGCTGTGAAGACAATGCTTTTGCGGAAATGAGGTTGAGGTGCTTGAAAGCCTGAAAGGCTGGATAATTGATCCGAATACACAGGCACAAAAGACCATTGAAAACTATGAAAACCAGCGCCTTAGCATAGAAGATGCCATAGAAAGCGGACTGTTAAACAACAGGGCGGGTCAAATATTCCTGGATTATGGAGATATTGTTATTGGACCGGCGGTGAAGACCCGGCAGATATCATAGTCATAAGGGAAACGGTAAAAGGAAATTCTGACAGTAAAGAGATGCAGAGGACTGCAACCGCAGGATTTTATGCGGGTTTTGTGGGACAGGGAATTGAATATACCCAGATCATAAGTAATGCAGACTACCAGCTGAGCATGATTATTACATCAGCGAAAGGGGTTAATTCAATTAATAATCCTTTATCATATCTATTGTTTATAAAGGATTTTTCGCTGACGCAGACTATAGATGCAGCACAGGATGTTTGGAATGGAACCTATGATTCAGCGATTGGAAGAAGAATAGGTGCTGGTACATTTAATTATCTAATGACGATAGGCGGGGCCCAGTTGAAAGGGAAGGGACGCAAAGCGGTAGAGAGTGGTAGTAAAACAGATGTTACTACAGGACTTGGATATGATGCAGGAGATACTCCAGTAAGAATAGATGGTGATTGGACTGAAAATGATATGAAACAAGCATTGTTAGGACATCCACCTAGAGGTTTAGGAAGTCCCGATATTCATCATGGTGGACAGATGCCAGGAGGTGCCCTGCATGAAGTACTACCAGGACAACACAGAAATAATCCAGCACTACACCCAAATACATACAACCAAGGCGTAACTCCTGAAATGAGAATGGAAGACAGGCAATTACATTGGTGGTATCGAGCAAGAGAACAGGGAGCAGATGAATTACTACCAGACTGGATATATGACTAGAGAGGATAAAATATGGACAGAATTAGTTTTCAAAACAAGGTTAGGGAGATGTCAGAAAAGAAACCCAGATTATTTGCCTATTCTCACATTTTTAGAGTTTGGAGTTTTTCAAATTCACTCCAGGGTGCCAACTCTGCAAGCTGTTCATCACTCCAGTTTTCATTCGGCCTTTGTTCCAGAACGTAGCTGAGGTATTGATAAATGTTCAGGTTGTGTGCCTTCGCCATCTCTACCATCGTGTAGGCAATCGCACTGGCTTCTGCACCTTCTACGGAATCACTGAACAGCCAGTTCTTACGTCCTACTGTAAAAGGTCGGATGGCATTCTCACTAAGGTTATTGGTGAAGCTGCAGCGCCCGTCCTCCAGATAGGTCATGGATGTTTCCCTGCGGTTCTTCACATAGGTCAGTGCTTTATCCAGGCGGGTGTTGCGGACTGGCTTCTGGCTGTCAACCCACGTCCAAAAGGCCTCGAGAACCGGTTTTTCCTTCTCGAGACGCATTTGTTTCCTTTTTCATAATCCGTTCCGCACTTACCGGAAATGCTGCTTTCCAGTCTTGCCAGGCGGTCGCAGTAATGCACTCCCTGTACTGCCGGCTGGTTGTAATCCAGCTGCTTTCCTTTCGGGATCGCATCCACAAAGTATCGGCGGATATGTGCCCAGCAGGAGCACCGTTTGATGCCGGATACCTTGTTATACCCCTGGTAACCGTCGGTTTCCAGATATCCCTGAAAGCCGTCCAGAAAGTCTGCTGCATTGTCTCCGCTCCTCGTCGGGGTATATCCATACAGCAGGATGACCGGAAGACCATCTTCCCCGGTGCGGTACAGCCACATGAAGGACTGGCTTTCTGCACTGCGTCCGGGTTCTTTCAGCACCTGTACCCGGGTCTCATCTGCCATGAGAAATTCCCTCAGCAGAAGCTGGCGGTGAAAGTAATCATACAGTGGCCGGAAATAATGCCCAGCACTGTAGATGATCCAGTTCGCAAGGGTTGTCCTGCTGACAGCGGCACCATACTCTTTCCAGTCCTTTTCCTGACGATAGAGAGGCATGCCGTTTGCATACTTCTGATAGATTGTCCATGCAACCGTGGAAGAAGAAGCCGGACCCTTGCCAATAAGTGCGGGCGGTACTTTGGATTTGACGATCACAGACTTTTCCGTATCGCCCTTTCCTTCCTTACAGTCAGGGCAGCCATAGCTTTCCGTGTAGTATTCATAAACTTCACATTTGGCAGGAGTAAAAACGAGTTCCCTGCGGACGTATTCTTCTCCGATACGTTCCATCGGGCTACCGCATACCGGACAGACTTTATCTTCTTCATCCAGCGGTATTACTTCCTTATGAACCTTGAGACCTTTAAAAAGTTCCGCATGGGTAGCTTTTTTCTTCCGTGGACGTGGCTCCCGGCTGCAGTCTTCTTCCGGAAGTTCCGGATCCTGGTAAACTTCAGCTTCATTAAACAGATTCAACTGTCCGGGAATATCAGCCGGTGTCTTTTCGCTGGAAGAGCCGAAAAGTTTTTTCGTCAGATAGTCCACCTGTTCCTGAAGCACCATCTCATGGGCAGTCTTTTCCTCAATGATCGTTCTGAGGGAACGGATCAGTTCTGTCTGCTCGGACATTATCGTATTCAGTTGTGAAATGGTATCCTTCAGCTCTCGCAGCTGAATGTCTTTTGCACTGGAAGCCACGCTTTTTCTCCTTGGTTTTGATACCTTTATTATACCAGAAAAAGCAGTCTTCCTAAAGGACAATCACTCTTGAAAAATGCCGAAAATATGCGGTTTGCAGGCATTTTTCTGTGCATGTTTTTATTCCTGTTTCAGGGCTTTGGGCTGGTCGATATCGATACCGGACATGAGCCAGTCAAACTCTCTCCAGGTCAGATTTCTGACCTCAGAGTGTTCTTTAAGACGCAATGCAGGATCATCTGGCAAACATTCCACATTGCCCATTACTACTCCATCTATTGTTTCTTCAGTTATTTCTAAATATTTTTGAAAGAGTATTTTTATTAAAACGATACTTCAATTAAAGAAGTCAACATTTCTGAAATATATTTGTTTTTATCATATTTGTGCCCTAACACATTGTTTCTTTACTCTATCAACAATTTATCCAGCAACATCTGCCTATTGTTTATAAACATTTCTGTCACTTGATAACTCTCTGTTTCTTCATATTCGCATAAATGTATGCTTCCATTATCAAAACAATAGATATCTGCATCCGGTATGCCTAACAGAATAGGCGAATGTGTAACTATAAAAAATTGCGCTCCCTCTTTTGCACATCTATATATTTGCATTAACAATGTAAGCTGTCTCTGAGGTGACAATGCAGCTTCCGGTTCATCAAAAGATACAAACCATTTGGCCGCAAATTATTCTGTGCTAACGCAAGAAAACTCTCTCCATGTGACTTCTCGTGATATTTAGCCGAAGGATGTTTAAAATCTGCATATTCTTCTTCCTGCGTTGCAACATTATAAAAACTTTCGGCTCTAAGAAAGTATCCCCATTTTTCCTTCCGATAGCCTTTTGAAATTCTTATCACATCACATAATTCTGAATGTGTATCATGCGTGGAAAAAAACATAATTCTTTGTTCCACCCTCAGGATTAAAACCATGTGCTACGGCAATTGCCTCCAATAAAGTGGATTTGCCACTGCCATTTTCTCCAACAAAAAAGTAACCGGTTTGTTGAAATCAAGTTT
>VOFH01002418.1_pt1 | contig 14254 bp, 25 predicted proteins | sample 5384091 | NCBI WGS metagenome assembly VOFH01 (sample SAMN12384727, study PRJNA508395) | human gut metagenome | isolation source: healthy gut G | host: Homo sapiens
CCTCGAAAGGCTGTCCGTTGGGACGATATACATCGCAGATCATACGGGCCACTTTGCCCTGCTGGGGTCTCCAGGGGAAAATCTCCAGTGTCGACAGATCCGGATACAGATACATGTCGGACTCTTCAATCCGTGCAAAACCGTCAATAGCCGAACCGTCAAACATACATTTATTGCTCAATACGCGGTCCAGCTGGCTGGCTGTCACCGCAATATTTTTCAGATTGCCGAACAGATCCGTGAACTGCAGACGGATAAATTCCACATCCTCTTCTTCCACAAGACGGATGATGTCTTCCTTGGTATAATTATTCATCGTTACCCTCGTTTCTGCGCCGCCTGTCTGCTCCTTTTCCACGGGGCGGACGCATCCGTGAAAAATACTTGTCTTAACTATAGCAATGCCCGTTTTGTCTTGTCAATGTGAAGTTCTCCTTATTTGCTGTACTATGAGTACCGGCCTCCGCATACTATTTATAAAGATCATCCCATCATTCCAAGGAGACTTAAGAATGAGTGCAAATACAAAGATCGTTGTCCTTCGCAGAAAAGAGCTGCTGTATACCGGAATCTTCGCTGCGCTGGGAGTGCTGTTCGTCATATTACTGTTAATGTTATTGCTGCCCGGAAAAGCTGCGGATACCTCCGGGACACCGGATTCCCCTGACAGTACTGCCGAGACCGCTATGCCGGACAATGGCGGATCTCGGACGTATCCCGCAATCCGCACAGACGGAGGATGTCTCCACCGGGGCCGTTGCCGATGCCGATGCTGTTCTGGATAATGCTTCCGGGCCTGTCGGTACTGCCAATACATATATCCCGGGGATCTACACCACGGAGCTGATCCTCGGCAGCGAGACCGTGAATGTAGAGGTCATCGTAAACGACCACGCCATCACATCTTTAAGCCTGGCAGATCCCGATGAGACCCTGACCACCATGTATCCACTGCTGGAGTCCACCATGGATTCCCTGAGTGAGCAGATCTGCGAGACGCAGGATCTGGAGTCAGGTGACGTATTCTGCGGAGACCAGATATACTTCCCTGGTGCTGCCTGGAAGCCGTTAAGGCTTCACTGGAAAAAGCAAAGCCCAGTGCCACGCCGGAAGCAACCTCCACCCCGGCAGCTTCCCGAGAATTCAGCGGCCACTTCACCGGAAACGGATGGGAAAACAGCGGAGCCGACAAAGGTGCCGACGGCGGATATCAATCCTGCGGCATAGAGAGCCAGGCGCACGGTTTACGCGACACGCGAAAATAAATGCTTAACGCAAAAAGGGCGCATGCCTCCCGGCATGCACCCCGTTGTGCGTTTTATTGTAATATTTTGTTTGCAACACTGGGTTTATTTTTATACTATTTGCAGAGGAGATGCAAGGGAAAATTATTCATAAAGCGAATCCAGTGTGAGCAGTAATACGTTCTCATCTGACAATGTTTCAAACCAAATCTTATATTTAGCGGTAATAAGACTTCCCCCTTCTGATCAAAGTTTCATATATACCCTTTATCAATCTTTTTCATTCTTGAATTTGCATTCTCCAATAACAGCCCTCTTGTCTATATCAGACAAGGCAACAACATCTATATCCGCAGATTGTGCTCTTATATTTCCATTCTTATCCGCAATATTCTCTACGCCCCACCAAGTGCCTACAGAAGTAATAAAGCAGCCATACTCGCCTGTTATTCCCTTCATTAACGTATAATATCTGCACATTTCTTCAAACACGGAACCCATGAAAGAATGTAGTACCGGCTTCACTGCCTTTTCATAATAAATCTCTCCCTGTCCCATTTCAATTACACTGGTTGCTTTTGGGATAAATTCATACCAGAATTTGAACATATAATCTTTTAGAACATACTGGGTCTTCTTTTTTGTTCTTCTCCTCTGTGATACATTTCTTTTTTTCAACCAGTCCAACATTTATCAGTTTATCTAATGAATATAGTATCGTCTGTTCTTTTTTCCCCAATTTTTCCTGCAATCGTATTAAGCGTATTCCCGCCTGATGCAATCTGCTCGACAATATTATTTACAACCGCTATATCCGAAAATTCCTGGGTCAAAGATTCTCGTTTCATCATATAGATACCCGTCCGTTCTAAAAACAGTCTTATGATGTTTTCATCAATACTCTTTCAGGGGATCGATCATCGAAAGATACTTTGCAACGCCACCGGTAATTCCATAACATATTGCCTTATCCTCATTAGAATAGTCCGGGACAAATTTTGCCGAATCCAGATAATTAAACGCTTCCAGTTTCATCTGCGAATCACGTCTTCCAAACAATGGACTTTTTTCACTAAGTACCTTCTGTTGCATAAAAGCTGAGCGCAGAACCACATAAAATTATTTTCAGATTTTTGTCATTCCAAATCGTATCTATATATTTCTGCAGAATAGATAAAAGCGCTTCATCTCTCCGCCCAATATGGCAGCTCATCTATCACAAGCACAAGCTTCTCATCTCCAATATTTTTATCAATAAAATCAAAAACAGCTTCTGTAGTTTTAAAACTGATATCCTCCACTCCTGGCATCAACAGATCAACTACCTGCTTTGAAAACAGTTCCAGATTTCTATTTTTCCGACTTTTGTGGCTGTATAAAAAATAGTCTTCTTGTCCTTAGCAAATTCTGTAATAAAGTAGATTTTCCAATGCGCCTGCGGCCATATATCACCGTCATACCAATACCATCTTTTTCATAGAATTCCTTTAACGATGCCAGTTCTCTTTCTCTGCCAATAAACATAGAAACCACCTCCGCCTTTATTAAAATCTTTTTTGTTCAAATTGATTTTAATAAAATTCTTCTGAGTAAAATTTAACATGAATTCTTATAATTTGCAATTATTTTTCTCTTGCTTACTATACTTCCAATGGTCTGAATTTGGATCATATGCTATCTGGATTTTTCTTTTTCCTTGCTATTTTCCACTATATGTCCCATAATATTTTTATTAATACACGCAGGTCTTCCTGCCTTACTATGGAGATTTACATGAATATTTTGTTTTACGATATGGGGAAGCTATACCTACCAGGATACGCTGTTCTATCTGAAGCAGCTCGAACATACCTGTAAGACGGTATATTACCACTTCCCAATAAATTCCATGACGATTTTTTCTGTGACCGCTTTGAGAAGCAATTGCAGTCCGATTCCTACGACGCCGTTATGAGTATCAACTTTTTTCCCGTTGGTAGCCGCCCTGTGTCACGAACATCAACTTCCCTATCTGGCATGGTGTTATGACAGTCCGCTCGGAAGAGCGACTGGAAGAATACTTTTCCTACGATACGAACCATATTTTCCTGTTTGATCGCATGGAAGCACACATTATCAAAATCTCGGATACTCCCAGGTATGCCACCTGCCATTAGCCGTCAATACCGACCGGTTTGGACAGGCTGCAGTTCACTCCCTGCAGATTCAGAAACACCAATGCGATGTCTCCTTCATCGGGCATCTGTACGAATCCCCCCTGCAGGTGCTTCTGTATTCTGCTGATGATTATATCAAGGGGCTACATCGAGGGGATCCTCCAGGCACAGTTACGTGTATATGGCTACTATTTTATTAATGAATTAATCACAAATGATCTGTTGGATGCTATAAATCAATCTTTCCGCAAAATCGGTCAGACCACCCTCACGTTGAACCGCAGAGGACTGTCTTTTGCTATTGCATCCGAAATCACGAATTTGGAACGCAGCTTTCTATTGGAACAAATGGGCGAATTATTTAATACCCATTTTTACACTACCAAACCGCATTCCCTAAGCAAGAAAGTCCACTCCCTTGGACCTGTAAAATATCTGGATGAAATGCCCTGTGTCTTCCAATCCAGTAAATTAAACCTGAACCCCACCCTGAAAAATATCCAGTCCGGCATCCCGTTACGCGCCCTGGATATTATGGGTTCCAGAGGTGTCCTGTTATCCAATTTCCGGCCGGAACTCGCAGAATATTTCAACGATGGGCAGGATCTGATTCTCTATAGTAGTATGGAGGAAGCTGTAGACAAAGCCGTCTACTATCTGAAACACGACGATGCTAGAAGACAACTTGCCTTAAATGGCTATGAAAAAATAAAAGAGTATTTTACCTATGAAGACCGCATTCAAAAATCTTGGCGACTATTTAACATAGTCCCGGCATTTTCAAATTCTACCAATACAGCTTCATATCTCTCTGCACTTCGTTATCCGGCAGTTGAAACATTTCCCGAACACGGGTTACCGTCTCTTCAAAGCTCAAACCAAAGTCCTTGCAAATCCTGATTGTTCCCTTTACCTCCCCTTCTGCTCTTCCTTCTGCTCTTCCTTCTTCTCTGACATCTTCATCATGTAATAATTCTTTCATATACTCTGACCTCCACACTTCATTTCTCCGTGCTCTCTCCACCGCCTGAGCAATCCTCCGGGTCAAGTTTCCTCCGACCTTGCCTGTTTTGATATACTCATAAGCTCTCTCTTAAATTCTCCGGTATGTCCTCTGCATCACTCACGCAATTATAAAAAATCTTCTCTGTCCGTCCTCCAGATATAGTTTCTTATCTTCTGTGCAAAAGATTCTGAAAGGAGTACTTTGCATATCCCAGTCAAAGGGATCAAACGTACAGATAAACAGCACTCTTCCCTCCGGAAGCTCCCGATACGAGTTTCCTTTATTCAAATGATCCATGTCCATACTGGATTGGTAAAATCTGCTTCTCCTCGGCAGTTCCAGACTCTCCGGTGACTGATGATTCAGATTCTGCATCTCAGCATCATAAATACGCTTCCTGTCTCTGGTATACATCCAGGCGGATCGGCTTGCCCTCCGAGGTATAACGAAACTCCCTCTGGGTCTGTACATCTTCCAGTCTCCCCACCGGCTTTTCCAAAGAGGCACTCCAATACCTTCCGGCAAAGTCCCTTATCCTCCATCACTTTGCCAAACATAAAATCATCCGCAATCGTCAGTTCCTCATATCTCTTTGTCATTTGCATTCTCCTTCCTTAATTGGGCAGGAGAACCACTGACTCATCGCAATGAAACTTGCGAATACCTTCCCCTACTCTGTTATTGTCTGTCATTGGGTAACTAAGCAGGGATTCCTCCGAAGTCACAGACATCAGCTGATGCTGATATAGAAATTTTGAAATAGAAAAATCTGCTTATAGGTAGAGGATAGCAAAACAATATGCGATTGTCAATGCATCAAAATAGCAAAATTCCGATGGTTCGGATTTGGATAATATCACCAGTTTTATCTTAAATGACACTCGACAAGCACCTCATCCACTGCCGTTTTCAGGGCAACTTCCATGGAGCTAGCTGCCTCATCAAACTACGCAGATAAGGAATATCCGGATAGTTTTCTCTCAAATACTTCTCATACTGACTTCCTGCACAATAGAAAAACATAGACAGGCTTAATTGTTTGGACAAGCATTTTCATTCTGCAGATTCTCATGCATCAAAAATTTACAAATTTGCTATTAAGCAGATTATAGGAAATGCCGCCCATTAAAGTTGTCTGTTCAAAGCCTGCCAGATCAAAGGTGATGATCAGGTCAAAAGATTCTCTAGATAGAAGTGCGTGAGGGTAATCTTTCTCGGAATGGCAAATTACAGATTGCACATTATAGTATCGATGAATCCCTTCAAAAGACACTTGACATAGAAATCAAATTGTTTGCTAATAATAAGTATCTTTAACATAATTCTAACATTCCTTGTTCTTTAATTGTCTACAATTTTTTAACTGTTACTATAATATAAGTATCTGTTTATTTCAGAGATGTCAATATCAATACTATTAGTTGAAGTGGCATGTTCTTCACTCTAATGAAATCAGCTTCTGCTTGATATCAGAAGAACTTATTCCTGGTGTTCTTCTCATCCTGACTATTTTTTTCCCTTTTTCCTTACACCATTCGACAGCCTTTTGAAACCCTTCATGATTTTGATCTTCACCTATTGCAAATACATCAAAATCTATCATCTTAACTATTGCATCTACATCTGTATAACCAACAACTTCATCCACAACGCGTAATGCACCTACTAATTCTTTTCTCTGCTCGGTCGTATACAATATCTTCGCATTGGGTTTTGTTTTTCAGAATGAAATCTTCATCCTGTACAGCAACTATAAGATAATCTCCCAATTCTTTAGCATTTTCAAAAAGCCGCAAATGCCTAAATGAAAATAATCATATACACCAACGGTTAATACTTTAATCATTTGTATAGCCCTCTCACGGTTTCTTTAATACATCTTTTAATGAATTTTACGCTTTTTTTTTCCCAACAATCTAGCAACCTATCATATCAAACTAAAGCAATGATATAATATCATTATATATCATTTCACCTGCCAAGCATCCGTTCTTAGCTAAATAGTCTAAATGTTTTTCCAAAAAAATCAGCTCTTATTTCTTTTTATCATCCTTCCCATTCAAAATCACATTTTGAAGAAAACTTTCAATCCCAATATAATCTCTTCCATCGCATTGATCATAGGTATCTACTATACTTCTTCCCAATTTATTAAATGTCTGCTCTTCTCTTGTCAAAAATAACAACGGCTTGTTTACATATATATTCTGCTAAAAGGAATTTGAATCCATAATCATGCCATCTGAAGTAGCAAATATTTCTAAATAGCTCTCTTCCGCAGACACTCTAGCATTAGGCAATTTTTCCCAAAGATCTATATACCGCTCATAGTCTCCTGCGTCTCTAAAAAACTTCTGCTTCAATTGCCCTTGTTCTTAAATTAGGATGAGGTTTAAAAATAAAGCTGATTTGGTTCTCATATTTTTTAGCTAAATAAATCCAAAAGTACATATTCCACTGGAAGGTTGAATACAAGATTCCACCATATCCTAAAAAAGTGTGATGTGGTGCTATTATCACCTTTTTCATGTTTTTAGGATCACATCCCGTAGGATATTTCAATTTGCCATAAGCATAAGTTGGTCTGATGTATTTTCTATTTTATTATAAAAGAAATCCATTTTAGGAAACCCAGTAAATACTACATTTTCTCCACCCAACAATTGATATTCTCGATATCCCTCATAGTGATACATGGTATCTGTGTAGATATGCCACATCATATTTAAAAACATACTATTATTCGAAGAATTAATCATAAAAAGTCCCCTTAGCGTTATCTGCTAATGACATTGCATAAGGAATATAACAATTTAAGATGGTAAATGGATAATTTTTCTATCTGATACTCCTCAGGCAAAAGATTTGTACCAATGGGTTAAATGTATGACTATATCCGGCTTTCCTATTTCCTCCCACAATCTAACCTTTTTGTTTTTTGAATCATATGCCCGCCTCACATCATATCCCGTTTTTCAAAAAACTTGCAGTTTTCTCAAATGCATCCTCCATGTTTTCAACTGAACGATCAATCAACGGGCCCACAACCAAATACGCTTCAACGTTTTCATTCATTTTTAACAATCTGTATACAGATTCCGCAGGCCACTCAGCCGCCGAAATTGTCAAAAAAGGCTACTTTGATTTTTTCCTTCCTGTTTTATATTTCTGCTGCACATGGCGTATACCACATTTAATTGCAATTTCGTATATCTGCTTATATAGTTCTTTTTCCTCCATCCAATACCGTCTGTAAATCCCAAATTGCCTTTAAATATTTAAATGTGTATTTATCAGAGGTCTCTCCAAAGTTGTTAAAATCACCATTGTCAATTCCATCAAAAAGGTCTTGTATCAATTGTACTTCGTCCTGTATCTCTTGCTTTTTATCCATGTTTTTGTCTCGCCTCATTTTCTTATCTTACATTTGTTCTATTTTTATAAATTCCACCAATAATCGTGTTGCTTTTTCCGCTCCACGTAAACTCAAATGATCCGTATCGAGAAAATCTTCATCATTAAAACCATCTATCTCATTCATATCTAATAACTCTACCTGTTGCGGTAAAGAGTTCAATAGTTCAAAAATATCTTTCTTATAAAATGAATCTATGTATTTTCTATACCACTGTGTAAATGGAAAAATAACAAAGATAGGTCTAATTTCATGTTTTTCTAAAAAATTCTACCATATCTTTACAATTTTGTCATTTTCCAGTCTCGAAAGCTCATGTTTGCGTAGCTTATTATGATCTGCTGCTCTTTTCAAAGCATACTGATTCTTCTCTTCATTATCCTTTTTAGCCACATAACTCCATGTATTGATAGAATATTGTTTTGTTCTCTTGTAAGGAGTTTGCCATAATAGGATCCTTGCTCTATAAAAGCTCCATTTGACCACTCCTGACAAATTTTTCTAATCAAGTCTTCTGAATACACACTATGTTCATATTCTATTTTCTCTAAAAAATCTATAGAACTTTCAGCTACATAATGATGCATATCATCAAAAAAGGGGGCCATATACAGTTGGCATTAAATAATTCATTTGTCTGCTCAGTGAAATATCTTGAAACAACATATAATATCCCATATTAATAATACATCTTCTTATTTGCTTTTTTCCTTCTCTAATTGCTTTTTTAATATGGAGAAAGTCACAATATAAATCTTGCGAAGATATAGAAAAATTTATGACATCTTCGTTTGGAAAAAGTTCTTCAACTACGCCATTCATCGCATGTGATGAGCCTACAACAATCGTTGATGTTCCGATTTCACGATTTTTCTCATGCATGGCCTTCAAATAACAATAATTATAGTTGTTATGTACATATTGAATTGCAATTTGTTCTAATTTATTAAAATAGTTATCTGTTAGAAACTTATTATCTATACTCACTTCTGTCATCCTATTCTGCAAATAATTTCCTGCTCAAACTTTTTTTATCACAAATTTCTGCAACTATATTTCCACCAATCATTTCATTATTATACTTCGTCTTCACTTCACACCTTCCACCGGATCCATTTAAATACCATTCATATTCCAGATCCACATGTCCGATATCAACCGCCTGATAGCCATTTTTAAACAAATCATATACCAGCACCTCTGCTGTCGGTCCCAAAGCCACCAGAAATAATGTATCTTTTTCTGCATAATTCAGCGCTGCATTCAGTATCTCATCGTACCTGTCAAATGAGCTCGTCGCTGGAGCCTCAATTCTACGTATACTGGCAGCATTGTCAAAAGATCATTTTCCACCCCAAGACGTGACTGATTTCCCTCTACAAAAATAACCTTTCTTCCTTCCCATATTCTCTGTAACTGGCGAAATCTTTTCCAATGGTGCCTGCGTATGATTATCCGCAAACAGAGCATAGGGTCTTGTAATATATGTATTATGGTATGTTCTATTCAAATCAAGCCATTTCCTATGTTCCATGCACTTCTTTGGTCATGTAACTCCGAATTCCCCTGTTTACCATCTTCATTATATTTTTTCTAACGAGCCGTAGTTATCAGCAACCGCTACCATCAGTCTAGCTTCTTGTAACTGAATAATCTCCTGAAGTCTCCTTTGACAATATTTCATCATAATGTTGAAACTTGTGTCTGCTTTGTCCTGCCATCAAATCAAATTCTCCATCGCCAAAACGCACCAGACTTTTTACCTTCCTTCACAATTCCATCAATAGTCTCTGAATAATTATAGAAAGAGGGGGAATAATAATCTTCTCCTATTATCTCTCCCATATGCTCATATTTCACATTATCAATAGCTCTATTTACGAAATGCCTGTTGGTGTCAATATTATCAAAACACTGATTCACACTGGAAATCACCTGTTTCTGTCCGTCTATTAATTGTGCCATTAACTGCTCTAATCCCTGATTTTTCTGCTGTAATTGTTCTTTCTCCTGCTTTTAGCTGTATGATCTCGTCCAAACATATAGATACCATTTGCTGCAGTTCATCAAAAGCCATTTTCTCTTCCATCATTCTTCCTCTTCCTTTTCATATATCAGTCTATGTGCATCTTTAAAAAGCTTATTATGATCAACACAATAACTATCCCTATGGGGAATGCTGCAATAATTGATACGGATTGCAAACTATACATAGATTCTTCACTGAAAATCAGCGCTATGGGAAACAGTATAAATACAACTGCCCAAAATGTTTTTTATGCGCTTATCCGGTTCTGCATCTGCTCTGATTTTCTTATAAGAATACACTGAAATCACCATTGTAAGAGCATCAAACGTGGTTGCATAAAATGCAATCATTGTAACAGCTAATAGCAATAAAGCAATTCGCGGCAATGGCAATGTTTGGAAAATGCGCAGGATAGCTTCTGCGTAATCTCCTGTGTTTGCAATCATTTCCGATATTGGTACACCTCTTTTCATCTGCTGTGCCAATCCATAATTTCCCAAAATAATGAACGAAGAAAAGTTCCCAAAAGTCCCCAGGCATAACCTCCCAAAACCGTTTCTTTGATGGTTCTGCCTTTTACTGATCTTCCCGATAAAAAGGGAGTTGCAACACACCACACCATCCAATAGGCCCAATAGTATATCGTCCAATTCTGTGGAAAAGATGTTGTTCTAAGAGGGTCCATCCATGTTGCCATACCCATAAAATTCTGAACGAGATTTCCCATCGCTGAAAACCCGGTTTCAAGTATATAGGTGCACTCTCCTCCCCCAAGCAATACATAAGCAAGCAATGCCAAGAACAAATAAGAACAGCTGGCCGAAAGTCTGGAAACGCCTTTCATTCCAAACCATACTGTCACCGTATAAATTGCTGCAATGACAAGTAATATGAGTACCGTAATTTTGCTATTTTTCTGCCACTGGAATACGTAACACAATGCACTGGACAGCAATGGTGTCGCCAATGAAAAAAAGTGGTTGCAGTTCCGGCTATCAGGGCAAAAATAGCAACCAGATCAATCAGTTTTCCCCAGATTCCATCTACTTTCTCCTTCAATAATGACCGACATGCCTCAGAAAATTTCTGACGATTTCTTCCTCTTACATGAAGCATAAATCTGAACGCTACCGCTAATACAATATACATGCTCCACACAATCGGCCCCCAGTGAAACAACGGATAAGTCGATGCCCACTTCTGTATTCCTCCCAGCTCTTCTATGTATGGCTCGTTTGCATATAATGCCCATTCACAGAGAGAATAAAACAAAATATCCGCTGCCATAGTAGATGTAAAAATCATCATCCCCAGCGAAGTGAAGAATACCGTTTCTTCTCTCCCGATTTCCCCAACAATATTTTTACCGAAATCGGAGAATGCCATATAGATACTGCAAAAAATATTCCCAGTCCAAGTACCGCATAATAGATTCCACACTGATTTCCCAAAAGGCTCTTACCACCTGTATCATTTGCATACTTTTGTCTGGGAATGTCAAAAATAAGATACTGATTATAATTACGCCAACCAACGGAATAATTATAGCATACCAGTCAATTTCATTGTCTTTACTTTGTTCTCTTTCATATCATTTCTTACATTATATATTTTCGATAACTCTCATCTATTGTAGCCAATTCTTCTACACTGTCTATTTCTCTGACATCCTGTGACTTCATAGGATACACTTCCAACTCATATTCCTCTGGATAACAGAATATAGGAATGTCATCCCAGTATATCTGTCGATTTTTATGTATATCAAATTCCTGTTCCAAATGTTTTCTCAATCTCATTCCATCGTCTTTGGTCCATCGGGAAATGCTATACAATTGCCACCCCTGTCTTCCGCCGGTTCTGCTGCACGATATGATCCTGTTTGCCTCTGTCGTAAGCAGCCATTCTTCTGTATCATCTTCTGCCCAAACACAGTTATATCCGGAATGCTGAAAATACGGCGAAAGAATTTTTTCATTGTAAATGACCTGATCTCCGTCAATATCATTGCCTCTTCCAGGTATTCTCTGGCAGCATATAAAGAAGAGATATTATTACAACTATCAAAGTAAGGATTTTCAATCAATGAAATCATAGGATATTTTCTGCCAATGATTTAAATTGTTCTTTCAAATATCCCACCACAATATATATTTCCTCAATGTTATTTGCCAAAAGAGCTCGGATAATCGTTTCAATCATGGCTGTCCCATTCACTTTTATTAATGGTTTGGGGATATTTCGAGTAATCGGTAACATTCTGTTTCCATATCCTGCTGCCATTATGATTGCTCTTCTGACACGATTCATTTTTCTATACTTCCTTTATTCCGATTTCAGACTTAACTATGTCAAAATATTCTTTCGCATACTGATATTGCTTTGCAGGATATTCTCCGAACTCTACACCGCACATTCTCTTGTATTCACACCAGTTGCTCCAAAGGAGTCCACATATTGCGATATAACAATATATTTTATTCTCAATTCTTTAGAGCATTCTTCCTCAAAGTAAAAATCTATCAGTTGATCCATTTGGCTTCTGTTATAGAGAGAATAAATGCCAAACATTGCGATATCCACATGTGGATCCTGCATCCCCGCATATTCCCAGTCAATCAAATGTATTTCATTCTCTACAAGCAGAAAATTATCGGGAACGGCATCTATGTGACATAAGCAACTTTCTTTCTTTTGCATATCAACATATTTTTTCAGCTGAAGTACTCTTTTTTTGACAGAATTATAATCCTCATAGATCGTTTGTTCGTCCATAACGATTCATAATAGTTAATTCTCTCCCACAGATCAAAGGAATGTTCTACACAATACTTTCTTTTGGTGAAAATTCCGCAGAAAAAAATCATACATCTTTTTTGCATCGTTATCATTCCCGGCATTACAGACGCATGCATTTCTATAAAATCTAGATATTTTATATCCTGTCTCTTTATTAAAGTAAATAATATGATCACATATATCACTGTCTTTTAAACACATTATAGACTGCAGCCTCTCGCTTCCTGTCTATCAGCATAGATGTTCCTCACCCGGAATTCTGAGAATGTATTCCTCCCCGTCACAGGAAAATAAAAAAAGACTGATTTGTCATACCTTTTTTACTTCAGATATGTTACCTATCTCTGTTTTCGGCAAATTCATAATACCCGAAATAGTGTCTCTCACATCCATATTAAATCATCTGAACCTTTGCAATTCACATATTATCTATTATATCATATATTCAATTCTCCGTATATAAGCCCTGTCATTATTTTCTTTTTCTATTTTGCATTTTTTATCCATCTGTCTCTATCTTTTTATGCTCAGATATGCTATGCTTGATTTGATTTTAACGATACGAGAAAGGGCTTTTGTATGGCTAATTTTCCCCAATTATTTTCAAGGTGAAATCCGTGATGATTTTTATATTGAACCTATGATGAAATGCGCCTGGGCCGCTGAGATCGAGGTATTGGAAGTTGTTGCCGAGATATGTAATCGTCACAACATCCAATATTTTGCTGACTATGGCACACTTCTCGGTGCCGTCCGCCACAAGGGATTTATTCCATGGGACGATGATATTGATATTAGCATGTTCCGCAGCGATTATGAACGTTTTCTGAAAATTGCACCTGCGGAGCTTTCCTTCAGGATGGCAGATTCTGAACATTCACAATAATCCTTTTCACCACCAGCTTCACACCATTGTGCGAAGCGGACTTAAAATTAACTATTCTATTGAACCATCATTGGTTTCAGGTAATCGCCTGCTTTGGCAATGCGGACAGACTTTTCTTACCAGCGGATTCATTGTTGGCAGGGAAAAGTCCGCACCAGGAACAGATGTTTTGCATCATCAAAAATATCCATATCAACGCCTGTTTCTGCAAGAACAATCCAGATGGCAATTTCCTAGTTTTTAGCCTGATCTGTTTTAATAGGTGTAGTTTGATGGCTTCGATGATTTTATCAGATCGATTTAGCCTCTTCTTATGAGTTTGCGACAGCTTTCTTTTTCATCCATGAATCTCCAATAGATAAGAGATGATTTCAGTTGCTGTCTTGCCAAAAAGGATCAGAAAAGAACACTGGCAATGCCGACATTGGAAATGGTCATAGTTCTGGATGCGATTCTTCTCGAAGATTTCATGCAGACCAGTTTGAAACGGTATCTGGAAAGTTCCCTGCTGACGAAAATCTTTGGAGGAATAAAGGAACATTCAAATTTGTAGAGGTCGGCAATCCATTTAGAACTTTTTTGTCCGTTTTTGCCTTTTAATGGCTTTGACATGGTTTCGGATGTGTAAGGCAGACATCAATGTCATTTTCGAGATAATTAAAAATAGACCAATGATAAGAGTCCGGGCTCAATGTCCCACTTGTTTGTGCTTGTAAGGA
>VOFH01003519.1_pt1 | contig 14252 bp, 18 predicted proteins | sample 5384091 | NCBI WGS metagenome assembly VOFH01 (sample SAMN12384727, study PRJNA508395) | human gut metagenome | isolation source: healthy gut G | host: Homo sapiens
GATAAACTTACGCATCGGGGATGTTTACATAGGATTCAGAATTACTTCTTCTTATAAATATTTGCCGTGCCGTGGATCTTATTGTCAGTTTGACCAGAGGTCAGTACCAACACATCAGCCCCTTTTTCATCGGCTTTTTTGATCAAATCTTCTTTCGCATCTGCGGTCGACATTTCATTACTGGTTGAAATATCACCTATTTTTTCATATTGCGATTCAACTTTTTCAAATTCCGCTTTGGTCATTAATTCTGCGGCATAAACATTGGTAACGGCAAACGCTAACGCACCGACTAACATTTTAGAGATTATTTTCATATTACGGCTCCAGAGTTGTTATCACACTATCACCCACCCACATTATTGGGTTGATTAATAATTAGTTCACTCAGGGCATAAACGCCAGTAACCGGAAATAAGACACTTTGTGATCTCTCGCGCACCCGATTATTTTTGGTAGAAATATGATGAAGTTACTTCACTTATTTATGGATGAAATCACTATATTGATTTAAAGGATGTGACACCGGGCACTGAGCTGTCTGGAGGAAGAAATCGATCAGATGATATTAAAGAAGCTCAAGCCTGACGGGCTTATCAACTCGGACGAAAAGGCATACAGAGGCATGGACAGGGACTTTGAGAAAAGCTCTGACGTAATCCCTGTCACCTTAAAAAGGATCAGACACCGGCTGCAGGCTCAAAGGGTAACAAACGCCGAAGAGTTTTGATGTGATAACAAGGTTTGCGCATAAATGTAAGAAAAAGGATTAGCTGCGTATATTGCGCTTTTCAGGCCATATGCAGGTATGATTAGGATACCGGGCTTTAGCGAAAGAAGCTTTAATACAATAAGGAAGATGTACTTGATAAAATGCGTACAGATTGCAGTGGCAGAGCATAAAGCATGCTATGGAGATAATAATATAAAGCCATAATCGGGAGACATAATATGGATGTTAAATGGACCAGTGAACAGAAAAAAAGGGTTATAGATTTAAAGAATAGGGATATCAAAATATCCTTTGGCAGAATTGCTGTCATCAGGAAATTTGACGGAGACGAGAAGAAAAAAAGGAGCGCGTGAAAAGCATGCGCGATGCTGCCAAGAAGAAGATAGACGGAATAAAGCAGAAATACTTTGGTATGTCAATTGAGCTTATGTATGAGCAGCTGGAGCGTCAAAGACCATTTGTTAAAGAGCTGATAAGGCTCTCACTCGAGTTTTATGATGCGATTTTCAAAACATTTTGAGGAAATCATGATTGACGAGTATCAGGACTCAAACCAGGTGCAGGAGGATATACTTACCGCTATTTCAAGAGAGCACCAGGGAGTCGGCAACATGTTTATGGTGGGCGATGTAAAGCAGAGCATATACAGGTTTCGAATGGCACGTCCGGAGCTGTTTATGGAAAAATACAACACATATACATCAGATGACAGTGCACATCAGAGAATAGACCTGCATAAAAATTTCAGAAGCAGGAATGAGGTGTTAGACTTTACTAACGACATATTCTACAAAATCATGGCAGCAGATTTGGGCAATGTGCAGTATGATGACGATGCGGCACTGTATCCCGGTGCAAGCTATCCGGAGGAGACGATGCGTCCTGAGCTTTTGTTGACTACAAGGATGAGGATCTGTCTGAAATTATAGAGGATGAGGATGGAGATAAGGTGCAGATAGAGGCGCTTTTGATTGCAAACCGTATCAGGAGTCTGATGGAAAACGGCATGGTGACTGATAAAAAGACAGGGCAGCTAAGAGCCGTGCAGTACAGGGATATAGTGATACTTTCGAGAAGTGTTGCAACATGGGGCAATACAGTGGCAGCAGTATTAAATGATTGTGATATTCCGGCGCATGTAGAGTCGAATACAGGCTACTTTTCATCGTATGAGATACAGGTGATTCTGTCGATGCTTCGCATACTCGATAATCCGCTGCAGGATATTCCGATGGCAGCAGTGCTTGCTTCGCCGATCGTGGGCATGGATGATGAGGAGCTGGCACAGATTAGGTCTGCCTTTAAGGGCGTAAGCTTTGCACAGGCTGCACTTAGCGCCATGGCAGGTGAGAATGGCTATGAGGACGAGAAGCTTAAAGCCTTCGCTGTATTTGAGAGACTAAGAGGTGCTGTAGCTGATACGCCAATCCATGAGCTTTTGTACATGATGCTTGATGAGACAGGCTTTTACAGGTATGCATCGGCCATGCCGGCAGGAAAACGGCGCAGACAGAATATAGATATGCTGATTGAGATGGCCGCAGCCTATGAAAAGACCAGCTACAAGGGGCTGTTTCACTTTGTCAGGTACATAGATATACAGCAGAAATACGAGATAGACTACGGAGAGGCCGATACCGCTGGCGAGAATGACGATGTGGTGCGCATTATGACAATCCATAAGAGCAAGGGTCTTGAGTTTCCTGTAGTGTTTGTTTCCGGGCTTGGCAAGGGCTTTAACACGCAGGATACAAAATCAGACCTGGTGATACATGAAAAGCTTGGGCTTGGCCTTGTGGAAAAAACACAAAAGCCCAAGGACAAAGCGACCATCACTGATAAGAAATGAGATAGAGACCCGAATTAAAAGGGAAAATCTGGGAGAGGAGCTGCGTGTACTGTATGTAGCGCTCACCAGGGCGAAGGAAAAGATTATCCTGACAGGGGGACTTTCAAATGCCCAAAAATCCTTTGAGAAGTATAGAGGCAATGTAAATGCGAACCAGCCAATAAGCTTTGGACAAAGGGAGGGAGCAGGGTGTTACCTGGACTGGATTATACCTGCCATGCTGTCGTACCCGGATAAGTATACGGTATCTACAGTTGATGCAACAGAGTTCGCTGCACGAACTGCGATGGATATGGCGGCAAACGATATATCAAAAGCGCAGCTTATTGGGCACATAAGTGCAGCGGATGAAACAAAAGCCAAAGAGCTCGCAGAGGAATTTGATTTTGAGTATGCATATGCTTCTGATATAACTAAAAAAGCAAATATTCGGTATCTGAGCTGAAGCATGACTCTATGGTTGAAAAGTACGACAGCACAGAGAGGGAGGCAGAGCGTCCTAAGTTCCTTTTGGAGGAGAAGGAGACGTATGTGCCGGACTTTGCGAGGGATGATGAGGCAGTCGGTGCTTCTAATGAAAGCAAAGAGCCTAAAAATGCAGCAGGTGTGAATCAGGGAGCGCTGCGCGGAACTGCAGTGCACCGTGTCATGGAGTGTCTGGATTTCAAGAGTCTGTGTGATATAGATACAAAAGACCATGTGGCAGTCAGTGCATTTGTGAAGAAAAGCATGGATGAAATGCTAAAAAAGGGGCTTATCACAGATGACATGTACAGGCTGACCAGACCAAAGCTTATAGAGCAGTTTATATCATCAGATGTGGCAGCGCGTATGGCACAGGCGGATAAGAGAGGCGATTTATATAAAGAGAAGCCTTTTGTGATGGACTATGAGGGAGTATTGGTTCAGGGAATTATTGATGTATTCTGGCTGGAAAATGATAAAATAGTGCTGCTTGATTATAAGACAGACAGGGTAAATGCTGCTAAAGAGCTTATCGACAGATACAGCACACAGTTAAAACTGTATGCTGATGCACTTGGAAGGATTTTTTCTACAGATGGGAAAAGCATACAGGCGGATGAGAGGCTCATATATTCATTCCGTTTACAGCAGACAATTGTTACCTTTTGTGAATATAAAAAATAGTGGCATGTCACAGCAATCTATTATATAATGTCTAACAGGCGGTACAAAAATATACAATATATCAATATATCAGACATAATTGCTGTATGAACAGCTGTATATAAAGCCAAAGAAAAGAGATAATTTACATGGAGGAATACAATATGTACGAATACGATGACGAGGTTTTAGACACATTTTTAAAGAAACAGACACAGCTTTTTAGTGAGGAGGTCGCAGATACTCCGGAGGCTGCAGAGGAATTTTTAGAGGACTGCATGGCTGTGGTATGTAAGAATATAAAAGAAGTAAGAGATTATTTTGATGAGGCAGGCTCAGATATTTCGGGCATGTCAGATGATGAGCTTATGGACCAGAGTGAGGTCTTTGCCATTGCGGACGGCAGATTCTTGTTGTGGAAGGATAGCAGGTATGAAGTATTTTAAGAAAACGATGTGTATGCTGCTTGCATCAGCGACACTTCTCACCGGCTGCAGTATTGGCGGCAAGGAGATAGTGCTTGATAGAAATACCACGAACAGCCATACAGTTTTTTCCGTGGACAACATGAAGTGCGATAAGAAGGAGGCACTCATATATTTAGCCAATTACAAAAATCTGTATGGCACTATGTATGATGTAAACCTGCTTGAGACAGATGATGCGTCGAACGTGGAAAAGTATATCAGGGATGTCACTGTTGATGAGCTGACGCGCATATACTGCATGGTTTCAATTGCAAAGCAGAAGAAGATTACACTTACAGACAAGGAGAAGAGTAGTGTGTCAAAGGCTGCAAAGGAATACTATGACTCATTAAACGAAGCTGAAAAGAAATTCACAAAGGCTGATTTATCAGACATTGAGAGCGCATACGAGCATTATGCGATTGCGCAAAAGCTGTATAATTCTCTATCGAAAGGCGTTGATACAGAGGTGAGTGATGAGGATGCAAGAGTTATCCATATACAGAAAATCTTTGTAAAGAGCAAGGAGAGCGCAGATTCTGTGAGCCAGAAGCTTTTGTCAAAGGAAGATTTTGCAGCAGTTGCATCAGGCAGCAGTGAGGACAGCCAGACAGAGCTGTATGCTGCAAAGGGAACTCTGCCACAGGAGGTTGAGGCTGTAGCATTTGAGCTTGGCGATGGAGAGACATCTGATATGATAAGCACAGATGACGGCTACTATTTCATCAAGTGTATATCCAAGCTGGACCGGGAAAAAACAGAGCAGAACAAGGTCACTATACTGCAAAAGAGACAACAGGAGCAGTTTAATGATGACTACGAGCACTTTGTAAAAAAAGCAGGCTTTAGTTTAAACAGTGACCTGTGGGATTCAATCAGTATAAAGGATGAAAAGGATGTGAAAACAAGCTCATTTTTTACTGTGTACAATAAATACTTTCAGGCCGACAATTGAACAGGCAGATAATAATTAATAATAGACAGGAGCATATAATATGGACTGGGAATTTGACATCCTATATGCAATTCAGAGCATCAGAACACCGTTTTTAGACAAGCTAATGGCGTTTTTATCCACCATCGGAAATGCAGGCGCATTGTGGATTGTGATAGGTGTAGTGCTTTGTATTTCAAAAAAATACCGTCGTGGAGGCATGCAGATGCTTTCGGCAGAGCTTTTGAGCTTTATAGTGGGCAATCTGATAATAAAAAATATGGTCGACAGATTGAGACCATGTCAGATAGATGAGACAGTCAGTCTTATTGTAAAGATACCGTTTGACTCATCATTTCCTTCGGGACACACGTTAAACGGCATAACAGCGGCAGTGACACTTATGTTTATAGACAAAAGAATGGGAATACCGGCGATTGTACTTGCGGTACTTATAGCGTTTTCGCGTATGTACAACTTCATGCATTTCCCAACGGATGTCCTGGCAGGCGCAGTGCTTGGGGTGGTATCGGCTGTGTTTGTGAACTTTTTGTTTAAGAGAGCCGGTAATTAATAAAAAGCTGTACACATGCAGGTCTATGAAACCTGCATAGTGTACAGCTTTTTTATGTGATGTTAACAGTAAAATTACTTTGTTGGATTACTTTGTGAGAAGAAGCATGATATCATTACTTCTCTTTACAAATTTAGTCATCTGGTCAACTGAAAGCGGCTGGTTAGAAAGCATTGCAAGGTCGTAAAGCTGCTCAGCAAACATTGGAACGTGCTCAGAATCCTTATTGTCTAAGATGTACTTTACAAGCTCGTTGTTGGCATTTAATGTGAGTGTCTGGTCAGCGGCAAACATGCTTGGATCCATTCCACCCATGCCTCCGGCTGCGTACATCTTCATCATATCCTGCATACGTCTGCCCTGCTCTGAGAGTGTGAGCACAGATGCTACATCTGCGTTCTTAAGGTTTTCTACCTTTACAGTGAGCTTGTCTTGTTCAAAGCTTTCTTGAATACCTCTGAGAGAGTAGTGGTTGCCTCTGTGAGGTCTGCACCGGATTCATCCTTGAGAGACTCTGTGAGGTCTGCATCTATTCTCATGAACTTGTAGTGGTCATTTCTCTGCTCAAGCTGTGTGATGAATGAGGTATCGATATTGTGGTCAAGAATAACAGCGTTCATGCCCTGCTCCTTGAACAGCTTGATATACTGACCCTGCTGTACTACATCTGTGACATAGTAAACTGTATTTTTCTCAGGCTCCTTGTTTTCATCAGAGGCATTTGCATCAGTATTGTCAGCTTTCTTTGTATCATCAGAAGCATCGGCACTTTCCGCATCTGTTTTTTCATCTTCCGCAACAGGTGCGAGCAGCTCAGGAAGAGTCTGATACTTGTCATTGATATCCTTGAAAAGAATATAGTCGTTTATCTTGTCACAGAACTTCTCGTCCTTTAAGCAGCCAAACTTGATGAATGGGCTGATGTCATCCCAGTATTTCTCATAGGCTTCCTTATCTGTCTTGCACATACCGATGAGCTTGTCAGCTACTTTCTTGGTGATGTACTCAGAAATCTTCTTTACGAAGCCATCATTCGGAGAGCAGAACGTGATACGTTAAGCGGTAAATCAGGACAATCGATAACACCCTTAAGGAGCATCAAAAACTCAGGAATGACCTCCTTGATATTGTCTGCGATAAATACCTGGTTGTTGTAAAGCTTAATAGTTCCCTCAATTGAGTCGTACTCTGTGTTGATCTTAGGGAAGTAGAGGATACCCTTTAAGTTGAAAGGATAGTCCATATTCAGGTGAATCCAGAAAAAGAGGCTCCTTGTAGTCTAAGAATACCTTTCTGTAAAACTCCTTGTATTCCTCGTCGGTACACTCATTCGGGCTCTTGGTCCAGAGTGGGGTTGTATCATTGAGCGGAACAGGGCGCTTAACGATTTTGAGCTGATCCTTTGCAGGAGATACCTCTACCTGCTCCTTCTGCCCTTGTCATTTTTTTTTTTCCTCGTACTTGGCGTCCTCATGGATTTCCTCGATGACAGTGTCAGTGTCACGCTTGTCGGCCTTGTCTATTGTTTCGTACTCCTCAGGAGCATTTTCTTTTGCAAGGTAAATCTCAGTAGGCATGAAAGAACAGTACTTCTCGATAACCTCACGTGCGCGGTACTCGTTTGCGAACTCAAGACAGTCGTCGTTTAAGTAGAGAGTAATCTCTGTTCCGACGTCGTCCATGTCGCCATCCTCCATGTTGTACTCTGTGCCACCATCACATGACCAGTGTACAGGTGTAGAGCCTTCTTTATAAGAGAGCGTATCGATTGTTACCTCGTCGGCTACCATGAATGCTGAGTAGAAGCCGAGACCGAAATGACCTATAATCTGGTCGTCATTTGACTTGTCTTTGTATTTCTCGATGAAGTCTGTAGCACCTGAAAAAGCTATACGGCTTATGTATTCCTCAACCTCATCAGCTGTCATACCAAGACCGTTATCTAGAATCTTTATTGTCTTTTCGTCAGGGTTTACGAGCACCTGAATCTTGCCCTTGTAGTCTGCAGGAAGGGAATATTCACCCATCATGTCGAGCTTTTTGAGCTTAGTGATGGCATCGCAGCCGTTTGAGATGAGCTCACGATAGAAGATATCGTGGTCTGAATATAACCATTTCTTTATAATAGGGAACAGGTTGTCGCTGTCAATTGAAAGATTGCCGTGTTTTTCTGTCATTTTTACACACTCCTTGTTTTTTATTTTACATTTACGCCGCGGTTATGGGTTGTGATGTTGCAACGTAGCAGCCAATAATTCCTCAGAGAAAATATGAAGTCAGCCACAGGATTTTGTATGGATAGTTTGTGGCATGCTTTTTTTTGTTGTGCCGCCTTGTCCGGTAATGGAACCCTGCGGCAGTTCATATTTTATCTTCGGAACAATTGTCTGTTACCCGCAATGTTAGCTTATTTCCGCGAATGTAGATTTAGTTAAATGTTTTACACCGCGGCTATGGGCTATGAGGTTGCGATGTATCAGCCAATAATTCCTCAGAGAAAATATGAAGTCAGCCACAGGATTTTGTATGGATAGTTTGTGGCATGATTTTGGTTGTGCCACTTTGTCCGGTAATGGAACCCTGTGGCAGTTCATATTTTATCTTCGGAACAACTGTCTGCTACCCGCAAATTTAGCTTATTTCCGCGAGTGTAGGTCATTTAATATTTGCAGTAAATCAGCTTGTTTTATAAGCATAATAAAATAATAGTTCGCATTATCGGAAAAGTCAATAGAAAATTAGCACTCAAAAATAGTGAGTGCTAACAAAACGACAGAAAACCGCATGAATTGGGTATTTTTGGAATTGTGAAAAGTTTATAAACTTATTTTTCACTGGACATTGTGGCATAAAAATGCTAGGATTTATTTTATAATATAGATATAAGGAGACTAATATGTTACAGACAGGTATTAAAGGTAAGAAAGAGATTACAGTAACTTTGGATAAGACAGCAAAGGCTATGGGAAGCGGCACGATGGATGTGTTTGCTACTCCGGCTATGATTGCGCTGATGGAAAATACAGCTTTTGAGAGTGTTGCGTCTGAGCTTGAGGAGGGAAGTGGTACTGTCGGTACTGCGCTTGATATTAAGCATGTTTCGGCTACACCGGTTGGCATGAAGGTGACTTGTGAGTCGGAGCTTGTGAAGGTGGATGGTAGAGCGCTCACTTTTTCTGTAAAGGCTTTTGATGAGGCAGGACTCATTGGTGAGGGTACTCATGAGCGTTTTATAGTATTTGAGGAGAAATTCAGAAGAAGGCAGATGACAAAGCAAAGTAGACCGGATTTAGGTAGTAAAACACCGGAAATCAAAACGGAGAAACGTAAGGCCGTAGGTGTTGATTGTAAAGAATCTAACATCGAAGGAAAAAGTGCGAGAAAATACAGCAGAAGATGGGATATCATTGTGACAGCCTTTGATTTTGTGACCAATTTTTCAGAGAGCTCTATTTCTGCATACGCAGGGCAGGCAGCTTTCTTTTTGATGCTGTCGTTTTTCCCGTTTTTATTGTTTTTCTTTTCGCTGCTGAGCTGGACACCGCTTACAGAGGCTGATTTTCTGATGTGGGCCAGTTCGTTTATTCCTGAGTCGTTTGGCGACATCATGAAGGATCTGGCAAGTGAGGTGTATGCCAGCGGCACAGGCAGGCTTTCTATCACGATGATTACAGCTGTGTACTTAAGCTCAAAGGCTTTTATTTCGTTTCAGCTTGGGCTTGATGATATGTACCATGTGAAGGAAAACAGAAATTTTATTTTGCGGCGCATATATTCGGTGCTTTACAGTATCGTTTTTGCACTGGCGCTCATTTTTTTACTGGGTATCATGGTGTTTGGAAATATGCTCAGGAAGATGTATTTTTCGAATGTTCATCATATAATTGGAAGTATAATAGGCAGTGTGGTCGATTATCGTCTGGTAATCTGCCTGCCGGTGCTTATTTTATTTTTCTGGGTGATTTATGTGTTTCTGCCAAACAAGAAGCAGAGGGCAAAGTACCAGCTGCCGGGAGCGGTATTTGCGGCTGCTGCATGGATGATTTTTTCGGGAATCTTTTCTGTGTACGTGGATAAATACAATAATTATTCTTCATTTTATGGCACAATGACCACTATTGCGCTTATAATGGTATGGTTATATGGTTGCATGTATGTGCTTTTCATAGGCGGTATAATAAACCGCACATGGGAGGAGCGTATGGAGGCAAAAAAATATTATAAATAGTAAATTCGGAGGCTTCGAATATATGGATAATAATAAAGAAATGATAGAAGGGCTTGTATCACAGATACTTGACGATTATCATGATGACAAAATCATAAATCAGCAGGCACTATTTTCACAGCCAGACAAGGAGGCTGTTTGTGATCTGCTCTCAAAGCTTATTAAGATAATGTATCCGGGCTATTTCAAGGGCACGAGCTTCAGATATTACAACCTGGACAGCCAGATTGCTGTTCTTTTGGAGGATATCATGTACAATCTGCGCAAGCAGGTGGTGCTTGCATTGCCGCAGAATCCTAAATACAGGAGCTTATCACATCACGAGCTTGTCAATATGTCTGAGAAAATCAGCAATGATTTCTTTAAAAGGATTCCAAAAATCAGGGCTTTGGTGGAGACTGATGTGGCTGCGTTTTTTGACGGAGACCCTGCAGCCTACAATTACAATGAGATTATCCTTTGCTATCCTGGACTGCTTGCAATCACTACAAACCGTATAGCCCACGAGTTGCATCTGCTTGGAGTACCGCTCATTCCGCGTATGATGACAGAGCATGCACACAGCAAGACCGGTATTGATATCCATCCGGGTGCCACTATTGGCAAGAATTTCTTTATAGACCACGGAACAGGCATCGTGGTCGGTGAGACTACTATCATCGGTGACAATGTCAAGGTATATCAGGGTGTGACTATCGGAGCACTTTCTACCAGAGGCGGTCAGAAACTAAAGGGCGTGAAGAGACATCCTACTATTGAGGATAATGTCATCATCTATGCCGGAGCTTCTATACTTGGTGGTGAGACTGTCATTGGAAGAGGTGCTGTCATCGGAAGTAATGCATTTATTACTTCATCTATCGAGCCGGGGGCTCGTGTGAGCATCAAAAACCAGGAGCTTTCCATCAGAACAGGAGAGAGAAAGGAGCTTGTGGCCAGTGAGATGGAGACGGATTCGAGCTGGTTTTATGTAATATAATATTATAATATACTTTTTTGACTGAGGTCGGTACGCGCGCCCCGGGCACTTGGTGTCGCACACGTACTCTCCTGTAGGCTACGCTTTACAGTTAAGATACTGTATGAATTATGCTTTTTAGGGTTTCTATGTTTGACGAAACCGTCGAAACGCGCCGTCCATGGCGCGGTTCTCCTCGCTCCTGCGTCCTTGCAGGAGCGTTTCTGCGTTTCGTGGGCATAATTCTAACAGTATCTAAACTGTTTCGCTATGCGCCTACAGGAGAGTACGTGTGCGCCACCGGTGCCCGGAGCGCGCGTACCGACCTCAGTCAAAAAAAGTATATTTATTAAGTAGGACTAAATTAGCATAATGTACAATAGCCATAGGTTGATAGCATAGTAGGCAGGCCCTTGTGGAGCTGTAATCCATAAAACTTTTAAAACAGCTCCCAAAATCAACCCAAAAGCCGAAAAAAATCCAGAAAAAAGTAGCTGAAACCGCAGAAATCCCCAAAACAGCTCCCCAACCAAACCCAAAAGCCGAAAAAAATCCAGAAAAAAGTAGCTGAAACCGCAGAAATCCCCAAAACAGCTCCTAAACCAAACCCAAAAGCCGAAAAAAATCCAGAAAAAAGTAGCTGAAACCATAGAAATCCACAAAACAGCTCCCCAACCCAGCCCATAAGCGGAAAAATTGCGTGAAAAAGAAGCTGAAATTGCAGAAAATCCCAACAAGCATAATTTCGTATATCTTAGCAGCGAAGCGTAGCGAACGCGAGAGTATTAAGCTGGTGAGACTCCGCGAGCAAGCCCGATGGTACCGAGTTTTGGGACCCACCCTATTAGCCACAACTGAAAAAAGTAAGAAAAATCTAAAAAATATTATTGACATCTAAGTTACGTTAGAGTATACTAACAGCCGTAAGAGGTACCAAATGATGTTTTTTATCATTAAAGTCGTGAAGAAAAGACGTGAAAAGAGGTAAATATGATGCCATTATCAATGAGTGGTGCCGGGGAGGCACAGATAATCAAGAAAATCGGCGGAAAGGAAGAGGTGAGATCTTTCCTTGAGAAGCTGGGCTTTGTAGTAGGTGGAGAGGTGACTGTAATCTCAGAGATAGCCGGCAATATGATAGTCAATGTAAAGGGCGCCAGAGTAGCAATCGGCAAGGACATGGCAAATAAGATCATGGTCTGATATAACATATGTAACAGGCATGGATATAGCATGTATGACATATATAATATATATAACATATATAACACATGCAGCAATGTGCTGTATAAGCTGTAATCATTTAAGATTTAAACGACTTTGTATATGATATTATGCAAACGTTTATAAATTTTTTAAACAATAAAATTAAAAAAGGAGTAGTCAGCATGAAGACATTAAAGCAAGCCAAAGTAGGCGAGACAGTCAAAGTTGTCAAGCTCACAGGCCAGGGCGCAGTCAAGAGACGTATCATGGATATGGGAATTACTAAGGGTGTTGAGATATTTATCCGCAAGGTGGCACCGCTTGGAGATCCGGTAGAGGTGACAGTGAGAGGCTATGAGCTATCACTTCGTAAGGACGATGCCTCTATGATAGAAGTAGAGTAAATTTTTTTGACTATAGGTTAGTAAATACAAACTATAGGCAGAATGAGCAAACAAAAATAAGGAGATTAAAACATGGCAGTAAAAATTGCTCTCGCAGGAAACCCGAACTGCGGAAAAACAACACTGTTCAAAACAGGTGCCAATCAGTATGTTGGTAACTGGCCTGGTGTTACAGTTGAGAAAAAAGAGGGAAAGCTTATCGGTCACAAAGATGTAGACCTGGTGGATTTACCGGGTATCTACTCACTTTCTCCATATACTCTCGAGGAGGTTGTTGCAAGAAATTACTTAATCGGAGAGCAGCCTGATGCGATTATCAATATCGTGGACGGAACAAATATCGAGCGTAATCTGTATCTGACAACACAGATTATCGAGCTTGGCATTCCGGTGCTTATGGCTGTCAATATGATGGACATTGTAAAGAAAAACGGAGACACAATCAATATCAAAGCACTTGGAGAGAAGCTCGGCTGTGAGGTTGTTGAGATTTCAGCTTTAAAGAAGACAGGAATCAAGGAGACCGCAGAGAAGGCAATCCAGATTGCAAAGTCAGGTAAATCCGTTCAGAGGGTACATCACTTCGCAGATGATGTGGAGAGCACAATCGCAGGCATCGAGGATAAGCTTGGTCTTGCAGTAGCAGAGAATCAGAAGAGATTCTTTGCAATCAAGCTTTTAGAGCGTGACTCAAAGATTTCTGAGGTATTAAAGAGTGCTCCAAACGTAGACGCAGACATTAAAGCTCTCGAGGACAAATACGATGATGATACAGAGAGTATCATCACAAACGAGAGATATCAGTACATATCTTCAATCATCGGCTCATGTGTAAAGAAGGCACGCGCCGGAAAAGAGACAGTATCAGACAAAATTGATAGGATTGTTACAAACAGATTTTTAGCACTGCCTATTTTCGCACTCATCATGTGGGCTGTATATTATGTTGCAGTATCATCACTTGGTGGAATTGTAACAGACTGGACAAACGACACACTCTTTGGTGAGTGGATTCAGCCGGCAGTACAGACATTTATGGAAAATGTAGGCTGCTCTGAATGGCTCGTATCACTTGTAGTTGACGGTATCATCGGAGGTCTTGGTGCACCTATCGGATTTGCACCACAGATGGCTATCGTATTCTTATTCCTCTCAATCCTTGAGGACTGCGGATACATGGCACGAGTAGCCTTCATCATGGACAGAATCTTCCGTAGATTTGGTCTCTCAGGAAAGTCCTTCATCCCATTCCTCATCGGATCAGGATGTGGTGTACAGTTATGTGGTTCCTTTCAAGCTTTGGCATCCAGGATGGCGCATTCGGACTTGTTGACACAGAAAACAGCTTACTCGCAGTAATCGGATCTGCAATCGCAGTTATCTTTGCACCACTTGGATTCGATACATGGCAGGCAGTTGCATCATCACTCTCAGGCTTTGTAGCAAAAGAGGGTATCGTTTCAACAATGGGTGTACTCTCAGGACTTGGAGAGGTAGAAGAGTATGCAGTAAGCATGCATGATCAGTTTGCAGCATTCTTCCCAACAACAATGGTAGCAGTATCATTCTTGCTGTTCAACCTGTTTGAGGCGTTTAAAAGAGAATAAGGCAACAGCAAAGAGAATTTAACAAAACGTGTAATAGGCGTTTAAATGAGAATCAATTTGAATTTAACACGGCAGACCTATAGCAGTCATAGTTCTTCTATGATTGCTGGGGCTTGCCGTAAAGATAATAATAGATTTTTCAAGAAAAGAAATAATGCAGTAGT
>VOFH01001374.1_pt1 | contig 14241 bp, 27 predicted proteins | sample 5384091 | NCBI WGS metagenome assembly VOFH01 (sample SAMN12384727, study PRJNA508395) | human gut metagenome | isolation source: healthy gut G | host: Homo sapiens
AATTTACCATGGCACCAATGCCGCAGCTACCTATCCGCGTATTATCGGACATGAAATGGTCGGTGTCGTTGCCGAAACAGGTGATACTGTTTCTTCTTTAAAAAAAGGAGACCGTGTTATCATCAACCAGGTTACAAGCTGTGGTCACTGCTATCCATGCTCCAAAAACCGTGGCAATGTGTGTGACAGCCTTAAAGTACGAGGTGTACATATTGATGGTGGCTACCGCGAATATATCGCAGTTCCAGAATCTGACTACTATCTTCTTCCAGATTCACTCTCCGATCAGGATGCCGTTATGATCGAGCCGACTACCATCGCTATCCAGTCCTGCACCCGTGCTGAACTTGAAAAAGACGACATGCTTCTTATTTATGGTGCTGGCGCACTTGGAAGCTCAATTTTAAAAATCGCGCACACGATCTGTGACCATATTATTGTAGCAGATATTATGGATGACAAACTCTCAGAAGCCAAAGCACACGGCGCAAATTTACGATCAACGCAGCAACCGAAGATTTTCAGGCAAAAGTCCTCGAATACACACACGGCAGAGGTGCTACAGTTTCCATTGATGCTGCATGTGTAAAAATTCTCTCTTATTACTGCTTCAGGCTACCGGAAATGCCGGCCGTGTTATCACAATGGGCTTCTCCACTGCAACCGACAGAAGTAAACCAGTTCCTGATCACCTCAAAAGAACTGGACGTAAGAGGTTCACGCCTGCAGAACAAAATGTTTGGAAAAGCAATTGAAATGATCAAAGAAGGAACTCTTGATCTGAACAATTCCATTTCACATACATTTCCTCTTACAAAAGCCCAGGAAGCCTTTGATTTTGTGGACAGCAGAGATCCTTCCATCCGCAAGATCGTTTTTACTTTTGATTTTTAAAAATAGCTGGAAAAAGTTTTCTTCCAATAGTATACTAGTATATTATTAGTGAAACGAGGAAATAACAATGATTATTCTTGAAAAAGAACGCTCTGAAAATGCCAGATCCTATGCTGTCAGGGTTCTTTATATAACATCATTCACCTGGAGTTACAGCCTGGAACCGCAGTCAGTGAAAATGAGCTTTCCAGCACGCTGTCTTTATCAAGAACACCTGTCCGTGAAGCGTTAATTGAATTAAACCGCATCGGTCTGGTTGAAATCCTACCACAGCGGGCAGCTATATTTCCAAAATTGATTACAATATCGTAGAAGAATCGCGTTTTTTACGACTGGTGACAGAAAATGCCATCTTTAAAACTTTTATGTGATAAAATTAGCGATTCTGATATGGATGCATTGGAATATAATGTAAAGAAACAGCAGCGCAGCCTCGAACAGAAGGATCGAGAGACTTTTCTGGAATTAGACAATGAATTTCATGAGCTGTTGTTCCGCGCTGCAGATAAAATGTGGTCCTACCATATTATTAAGGAACAGATGGTGCATTTTGACCGTCTCCGTTCCCTTTCCACCAAATCAAAGCAGCATGATTATGTATTAAAAGACCACGAAGATATTTTATATGCCATCAGACGACATGATACAGAAATGGCTGAGATGCTTATGACAAGGCCTTTAACAAGGCATTTGTCCGAAAAGAAGAACTGCTGAACCTGTATCCTGATTATTTTACGAATTAATATATATCATGAATACAAAAAATCCGGGCAGCAACACCCGGATTTTTTATGGTCTGGATACTTAGTCCATATAGGCACCCTTCATCGCGCTGGTCGCATGCTGTGCATACAATTTTAACAGACCACTCTTATATTTGCTGGTAAAACCTTTCCAGTTCTTTTTACGTTCTTCTAAGATCTGTGCGATCTCTTCCCCGGTCTTTTTCCTCGCCTTTGACTCCTACGATTGCAAGACGGCGGTTCTCAACATCAAGTTCAATGAGATCTCCCTCTTCCACAAATGCGATCGGGCCGCCGGCTGCTGCCTCCGGAGATACATGTCCTACGACCGGTCCTCTGATGCGCCGGAAAAACGTCCGTCTGTGATCAGTGCAACGCTGGCTGCAAGTTTCGGGTCAGAACAGATTGCCTCGCCGGTGTAGAACATCTCCGGCATACCGCTGCCTCTCGGTCCCTCGTAGCGGATAAATACGGCATCTCCCGGTACTATTTTTCCTTCAGGATCGCATCGATCGCTTCTTCCTCGCTGTCATACGGTTTTGCGTTTAATCTTGCATGGAACATTTCTTTCGGGCAGGCAGTGTGTTTAATGACTGCCCTCCGGTGCAAGGTTGCCGCGCAGGATTGCGATGCTTCCTCTGTACCGATCGCATGGTCAAAATCAGCGATGATATCGGTACGTTTGATCTCTTTTTCCGATCAGGGCGGATTTCTCTTTTAAGATCGCATCACAGTGCCTCGTAGAAACCGTTCTTTTTTTAACTCTTCTAAATTCTCACCGAGTGTTTTTCCGGTAACTGTCATCACATCAAGGTGGAGCATGCTCTTGATTTCTTCCATGACTCTCGGCACACCGCCTGCATAGTAGAAATATTGTGCCGGCCAGTCTCCTGCCGGGCGGATGTTTAGCAGATAATGTGCACCGCGGTGCATTCTGTCAAACGTATCCGCATCAATTTCAAACCAAATTCGTGTGCGATTGCCGGAATGTGCATGACCGCGTTGGTGGAACCTGAGATTGCAGCATGTACCATGATCGCATTCTCAAGACTTTCCATTGTGACGATATCTTTTTGCAGCAATTCCCATTTCAACTAATTTCATTAACTGTTTTCCGGCATCATAGGCAGCCTTTTTTAATTCCGGTGCAGTTGCCGGCATCAGTGCTGTTCCCGGAAGCATCAGTCCAAGTGTTTCAGCCATAACCTGCATTGTGGAAGCGGTTCCCATGAAAGAACATGCGCCACAGCTTGACATGCATTGTGTTTGTAATAGCGGAGCTGCTCTTCCGATCTCACCACGCTCATACTGCGCGCTGAATTTTCCGATCTGCTCTAAGGTTAAAAGCTCATTGATCTTACAGCCCGGATCATTTTCCACATATTCCGGTTTTACAACCGTTGCTTCCATAACACCACCGGTCACAACGATCGCGCTCATCTTTTAAACGGCCGATACTCATAAGCATCGCCGGCATTGTTTTGTCACAGCTTGCGAAAAAACACCACCATCAAACGTTGTAGCGTTTGCCTGCGCCTCCACAAGGTTTGTGATCGCATCTCTGTGTGCTAAAGAATAATTGATTCCATCGTGTCCCTGGGACATTCCATCGCACATATCTGTTGCATAATAACGCGCTGCTTTTCCGCCGTTTTCATCAACACCTTTTACTGCTTCTTCCACAAAAATATTTAAATGGCTTGAACCCGGATGGCTGTTTCCCATAAGTACTCTCAATGATGATCTGTGGTTTGAAAGCTCCTCCGCCTTCCATCCCATACCCATGCGAAGCGGGTCCATCTCCGGTGCAAGTTCTCTTACTTTCTGACTTCTTAATTCCATGATAGCCTCCATTCCTGCGCTGTTTTTTGCGCATCTCAAGTTTGTGCGTAAGCACAAATCTTGCGTGTGAAAAATCTTTTTTTTCACACTAGCCTCCATTCCTGCGCTGCTTTTTTACCGTGAAAATCTATAATATACTAAATTTCATGCTCTGTGACTGCTCTGTCATTACTGTTTCTTCTACACGAAGAAAGAAATGATCAGTGCAACGATAAATCCGGTTCCACCAACCAATGTCTCCATGATCGTCCAGGTTTTTTAACGTTGTCTTCTCGTCAAGTCCGATCAGTGATCTTACCAGCCAGAATCCGGAATCGTTAAAGTGTGAGCAGACTGTCGCTCCACCGGCAACTGCTGCAACCACACATGCAAGATACATCGGTGATAAGGATGCGATCTCCGGCATTGCTGCTACAATTCCTGCTGCCATGGTCATTGCTACGGTTGCAGAACCTACACAGATTCTTACCAGTGCCGCAACTAAAAATGCTACAATAACGATTGAAGATTTATGGATGCCACAGCATTACCAATGATCTCACCTAAGCCGGAGTACTGTAAAATATAACGGAGCACGCCGCCACATGCTGTCACAAGAAGGATCAGTCCTGTCGGCTCTAAAGATTTTGTGAGGATCTTCTCTAATTCCGGCATCGTGTATCCATGTCTTGTTCCAAGGATGAACATTGCGGCTAATGTTGCGATCAGAAGTGCTGCAAACGGCTGTCCTAAAAGTTAAATAACGGTGCCACTCCTGCCAATGCCGGAACCACGCCTGCAACAGATTTCAATATGATAAGTACCAGAGGGATCATGATGATGGTAACGACCGATGCAAAAACTCGGAAGTTTGGATTCATCAATATCTTTCTGGTTTGCGATCTGATCCGGAACCGGAACATAAAATTTCTTTCCGCAGACAGCTCCCCAGACCGGACCTGCAACGATCATTGCAAAAATCCACAGCATACACCGACTAAAATAACCCATCCAAGTTCCACATTTAACATTGTGGCAACTAATACCGGGCCAGGTGTCGGCGGGATAAATGCGTGTCCTACGGCAAGTCCTGCTAAAAGCGGGATCGCATAAAACAGGGAAGATTTCTTTGTTCTTTTTGCAAGAGAAAATGCAAGTGGAATTAAAATGATAAGTCCTGCATCAAAGAATACCGGGATAGAAATAACAAGGCCGGTGATTCCAAGCGCCCATGCAGCCTTCTCATCCCCAAATTTCTTTACCATTGTAACTGCTAAAGTCTGTGCTCCACCCGATGCTTCAAGTATCGCACCGAACATGGAACCGAGTCCTACCAGGAGGGCAATTCCCTTTAGCGTGTTTCCTATACCATCGTCCACCGCCGTTACGATTTCTTCAAACGGCATTCCTGCGATCAGTCCGATTGCAATCGCACCGATTAAGATCGAAAGCATTGCGTGAACCTTAAATTTGATGATCAAAACTAACAACAATGCCAGTCCGATAATTGCTGCAATAACCAGCCGGGTTGTATCTAATTCTGCGACGTTACCCATGATATACCTCCTTATTGATATTTGTATGACGTCTGATGTTTCATTGCGATTATTGTATTTTATTGATCATTTTTGTCAATACATCTGATGTCTAGTTTGTTAAAACCTCTCTTTTAGACAAAAAAACAAGGTGTTTTCCTAAAAAAGCACCTTTTTTTGTATATTTTTCCGATATTGCATCATGTCATATGACGTCTTACCAGTTTTGGAGTTTTTGTCCCTTACTCATTTTTTTTGCTGCGCCTTTGCCTGTTTTTTTTCAAAATCATCTGACGATTATAATTGAGGTGCATGATCATCGCATATTTTGCACCCGCACTGTCTCCATTTAAGATTGCATCCGTGATCGCACGGTGGGTATCAATCGTTTCGTCTTTTAACTGGCGGTGTGTCAGGTTCACGAACGTGATGACCGCCGACTGAATGATCGGTACCAGTTTCTCAATGACTTTATTTTTGCTGCACCGCGCAATGTAAGTGTGAAATTCCACATCTTTCTGCAGATGGTTCTCCCCGGCAAGATACAGATTTTCCACCTCATCACACAGCCGCTTTAACTCCGCCTTTTCCTCGTCCGTCGCGTTTTCACTTGCCAGCATGGCGATCTCCGGCTCTAACATCAGGCGCACATTGCAGAGGTCTAACGCCAGTTCATATTTGTCCGTAAACCCTGAAAGCCCTAACGGATCATCCTCTAAGCGGTTCGTCCCGATCACATAAGTCCCGGAACCCTGCGGACCTCAAGCACACCTTTGGAAACCAGGCTTTTTACCGTCTCCCGCACCGTGCTCCGCCCAACGCCGAACAGCTCTGCCAGTTCAAACTCATTTGGCAGTTTCTCACCTATTTTTCACCGGCGTATGCAAAATATAATCCATCAGTTCTTCTTCCACATGCGGTGCTAATAATTCCCGGCTCTTTTTTTTCCATATTGTATTATTTTCTCCTTTGTCCTGTGTGATGCATAAAGACATCATACCACTTTTGCCGGATGTTTGAACGCAAAATTTTTAACGTGCCTTCGCAAAATAGTCATTCAAAATTTCCTTGATGTAGTGATAGCGTCTTGCATAGAGTTTTCCACACGGATGATCTGCATATGGTGCGCCTTACAGATCTCATTTTCTGTCTGTCCCGCTCCCGTACCACTTCATCCTCAAAATGCTCCTTGCCGTCGAGTTCGATCGCAAAAACGGGCAGCTCGCTTTTTCCCCTCTTTTCATAGACAACAAAGTCGAATCTTCCCATATAAAACAGATTATCATAAGTGACATTATCATGGAACACCTGGGATATGGCAACCTCTTTGTGGGTCGTATATTTATTCCTTGTGAGCCAGATATTTTCCAGCGCATGTGTCAGGTTTTCATAAATGCCGCTTCTGTTTTCGTGGAAAACGGCTGGATTCCAAGTGCTCTCGAACTGATATGTTTTTCCGTAATTTTGGATTCTCCGTTCGTTTTCACATACTGCACCAGCTCGTACAGATCATCATCCTCATTTCCCTGATGAAGGCGCTCAATTCTTTCCCGTCCGCAAGAAGGATCAGCTTGTCCTTCGCCCGCGACGTTGCAACGATGATCAGTTCCTTATTATTTTTGAGCCAGTCATAAGTTCCCTTTCCAGTCCGGTCGCTTAACGCCGTGGAAAACAGCACCACATCCTTTTCGTCTCCTGAAATGCATGTACCGTTCCGCACACGACATGCTCAAATCCGTTTTCTTTGATCCCTCGCTCGATCAGTATCCGCTGATTCACAAACGGTGTGATGACAGCAATACTTTTATCAGGATTTTCCCCGCATAGCGCATGTCTCCTCCACCTCTGCCGAGAGGTATTCTTCATCACCTGGCCCGCCATCCACATTGACATAGACAAGCGGCTGTCTTTCCCTGCTGTCAGACTGCACCTGAAGTTTGGAGTTATAATATTTTTATTGTTAAAGTCTATTTTTTTTATTACAGCGGTAATGATTTCGCAAAAGTATCTCATCGCTGACCGCATCACAGGCAAGATATGTCTTATAAATGGAATTTTCGCGGTAATCATATTCATCCGCAACATGGTATTTTCTGCGCAGTTTCCGGTTCGTGAGTTCGTCCAATAAAATAACCGGCTTTAACTGCTGCGGATCTCCCACCAGCATCAGTTTTTCACCCCGGATGATTGGCACAAGTGAGACCGCAACATTGCACTGGCTCGCCTCATCCATGATTGTCATATCAAACAGCGGTTCGGTTTCACCCAGTTTATGGGAAGAAATGCAGGTCGTTATCATGATTGGAAATACCTTCTGCTTCTTCTTTACATTCTCCGATTTCTGCAGATACTTGTTAAATGCTGCTGCCTGCTCATTCACATCTTCATCATCATCTAAAATTTTCCGTAAATCCTGAAACCTGTTACTTTCCAGCTCCTTGATGTATTTTGCGGAGGTATAATACAGATAACTGTAAAAATTCATCCTCATTGCGGTCTAATAGAGCCATTGCATCCCGCTCAGATATCTCACCGATCTTCTGGATTTTTTCATCCAGATTCCGCAGCTGACGCCCCTGCAGATCCGTATGGAAATGAAAGAGCGTCGCCACATTTTTCATCCGTTCCTGATACTCCATGACCTGCGTTAACGTTTCTTTGCGCTCCGTCAGGTCTAAGACTTCCTCATATTCCTTTAACCTGCCGGAAAGCTGTTTCGCCCGGTCAATTCTATCACCTTTTCGACGATCTAACGTGGAAGAAAATACTTTAATGCCCTGCACCTCTCTCCGCAGCTGGTTGATGTAACAGATACATTCTTTTACTTTTTCCTGATTTCCAAGGCGCAGTACCGGAAATGCGACCCGTTTTTCCCTTATAAGTCAGGGAACTTAATTTTTCAAATACATTGTTTATGGGTACATTGTTGTAAGACGCAAACAGTACCGTCATATTGTTAAAAAAATGCCGTCACGATCGTGTTTAAGATCGTATTCGTCTTGCCGGTTCCCGGTGGTCCCTGAATATAGGCAAGCGGATATTTCATGGCATTGTTGACTGCAAGAAGCTGGTCGAGATTGATGTTCTGGTTTAACAGTGCGATCGGATATGCCTTCGTTCTTCGCGGACGTTCCAAAAGATCGCCGAAAAATGCCCGGATTGGAAAAGTCACCTGCTCTTTTCGTACATGTCAAGAATCGCCTTATACTCTTCATGCAGATTTAATGCACAGTCCATGCCAAGTCCGATGACATAGGGCATGTCATCCACAACCGCCCGTGCACCGTTTTTTCTGTAATCGCATCTTTTATTTTTTCAAGATTTTTTCCAAAATCAGATAACAGCTCATATTCATCCGCATCTAAATACCTTCGGATATTTTCCTGCTCTCCCCCCTATGGTAAACTGCGTGCAGATCGTGATATCTTCATCCGGTTTAAATGCCTTGTTTTTTACATCCAGATTCAGATTCCGGTATGCCAGCACATATCCATTTTTTGTATGGATGCTTAAAATATTTAGTGCCAGCTTTTGAATATGAAACGTTTTCCCCTGTTGCGTGCCCCGGTTCATGCGCCGCTGAAAATTTGTCACGATCTCTTTAAACTGTTCCTCCGACAACTGGTACTCCCCGTCACGCACCTGATCTCCGTCGATATAGCGCACCAGTTCATAATCGGTCGTATACGGCGTGGCATCCAGTTTGCTGCACATTTCCAGATAATTCAGTATTTTTAAATTTGCCGTGTTTGCAAAAAGGTTCTGGTAGCGTTCCGGTGCAGCGCGATGTCTTCGATCAGCCGCTCATTCTCCGGGCAATACGAGCCTTCCACGATCTCGGTCGAGAGGATGGAATCGATATAGATCTTGTCGTACCCCTCAATCGAACACCGGTTCAGATGAAGTCCGTCCACTTTGAGCGTCCTGTTCCTTGGGTCTAAGTCACGGATTCCAATCCAGTAGTTCGTGCGCTTGCCTTCTTTGTTCAGATATTCAATTTTCAGCCATTTTCCTTCGTGGATAGCTTTGAAGATATCTCTGTGTATACTGTTCATATGTTTTTGCCAGTCTTCCCAATCCTCCTCGCATACTCCGCCAGCTCCCGGTTCGCTTCATTTAACGGTCCAAATTCTTCCACCGCACAGATACATTTTTACAGCTGTCAATCAGCCGCTTTGCCGCCTGCACCTTATCCCGTCCAACCGGGTAAAATGCCTTTTCTGCCACAACTTCTGACGCAAGTGCCACAGCCGCTTTGTACTCCACATCATTTTCCTGCAGGATTCCCGCTGCAAATGGAATGTTTTCGCGCCACAGCCTGTTGTATACCGGGATGCCGCTGCCCGCACCACCGATCACAAAAACTGTGGACTGACCGATCTGGATTCTTCTTACCACATCCAAAAATTTTTGCCAGAGCAATTCTCTGCACTAAAATCGCTCGAAACAACTGCCTTCTCATGTCCCGTGCACAAAAAAATCTGTCCTGTCACCGGATCAAAGCTCTGATCTGCCACCCCGTATAATTCCTGCACATAATTTCCGGCAAAATTTTCTCCGGTGTGCCGATGCGGTCGATGCGGTCGCCTCTGACACAGGCGACCGTATCGGAAACTTTCTGCGCAAGGTCAAGCTCATGCAGTGACATAATGACCGCCATCTTTTTATCTCTTGCAAGCATGCGGATATTTGTAAGTATATCCATCTTAAAGCCCATATCCAGATAGGAGGTTGGCTCGTCTAAGATCAGGATTTTGTATCCTGACAGATTGCCCGCGCAAGCATCAGACGCTGGCGCTGTCCGTCGCTGATTTTCATGAAATCCTGATCCTGTACTTCACCTGCATGGACAAGCGCGATCGCCTCATCCACTTTTGCCCAGTCCTCTTTTGACAGGATGCCAAATCTTCCCGTATAAGGATAACGCCCGGAGGCAACCACTTCCCTGCCGCTCATCAGCTCCGTGCGGAGGCGTTCTGTCATGACCATGGACAATCGTCTGGAAATCTGGCTGTCTTTTAATTCATCCATGGATGCTTCGCCCAAAAATACGGTTCCATCCAGTTTCTTTAACTGCTTTGTAATCGTCTTTAAGATCGTGGATTTTCCGGAACCATTCGGCCCGATCAGTGTCAGTATCTCCCCGGCCGGACAGAAAGATTCACATCCCCGATCAAAGGTGTTTTATCATAGCCGACAGTCAGATGCTCTGTGCGGATCTCCTGCATATATGACTACCTCCCCTCCTGTTTTCTCAACATTGCTGCGATCACGACCGGCACCAGAAACAGTGCCGTAACCGAGCTGATACTGATTTCCGTCGGCGCAAACACGGTTCTTGCAATTCCGTCACAAAAAGTGTCACAACTGCACCACACAAAAACACCCCGGAATCAGGATAATCGGGCGCGCTGTTTTTGTCGCCATCCTCACCAGATGCGGCACTGCAATTCCGACAAAGGAGATCGGTCCCGCAAATGCCGTCACGCAGGCAGACAGAAGGCTTGATAAAAGAATCATCGTGACCCTCAACACTTTTACATTGACACCAATATTTCTGGCATATGCCTCCCCCATCTGATATGCGCCAATCGGTTTTGCCAGACAAAAAGTCACAAGCACTGCTGCGCCGACGATCACGACGATCATTTTTATATTTTCCCATGTCATGCCGGAAAACTTCCCATCGACCAGTTGTGAAGATTGACGATATTCGAATCGCTGGCAAATGTGACGCAGAAGTCCGTGATGGCGGAACAGATGTAGCCGATCATGATCCCACAGACCACCAGCAGCGACATTTTTGACACGCGAAATGAAATTAAAAGCACGAATCCCATGGCAAGCATGGAACCCACAAACGCAGCCATAACCATGCCAAAGGAACTGATCATAATGCCTTTTTCCAGCAGGAAAATCATGGTAAGCGCCACCACCAGTTTTGCGCCGGATGAGATGCCAAGCACATAGGGACCCGCAATCGGATTCTGGAAAAAGCTCTGGAGTAAAAATCCGGATACAGACAATGCTCCTCCAAGCAAAATGGCAGCAAGGATGCGCGGCAGTCTGATTTTCCACACAATCTGTGAAAATGTCTCATCTTTTCCACTTCCTGCAAGGATTGCAAACAGATCTGATGTGGATATGTCCACACTTCCCGCCCCGATATTCCACAAAAATAATACCGCCAATATGATAATTGCAACAACAAAAGAGATGATATAACGTTTTTTCATGATTTCCTCTGGTTTATATGAATTCCTGTCAGTTGATTTTCTTCAAAAACCGGTACTCTGCATCCGTTTCCCCATTCAGTACCTTATTGAGATCCTCAATGAAATCACAGGTTCCACTGGTCTGCTGGTAAAAATTGTTTCCGGTTGTGTAGACCTGTCCTGATTTTACTGCTTTAAAGTCGGCAAACAGACTGTTTTTCTGTACCAGTTCGTCGATCGATGTCAATTCTCCCTCTATTGTACCATTGTAAATGAGAATGTCAGCATCTTTTTCGGCCGCATAGAAATCTTCCATCTGCATTTTTAATGTGGAGAGTGCATTTTTCCTCTTCCGGGACATAACCATTTAAGGAATAAAGTGCCCCCCCGCAAGTTCGATCATTGATGATACATAATCATTTGGTTTCCGTACCGTAATCGTTCCATCCGATGCAACTGCAAAAATGCTACCGACAGCCCCGTTTTTCTTTTTCCAAAATCGGCTCAATATGTGCTGCCTGCGCATCAAAAAACGCTTTGGCCTGCTGTTCTCTCCCGAACAAAACGCCAAAAAGCTTTATCCATTCGAGTCTTCCAAGCGGGTGCTTTTCATAGCTGGAGCGCTCGATCATGACCTTGATTCCAAGTTCTTCTAATTTTTTCTTTCACTTCCGGGTTGTGCGTGATCATCGTATTTTCAATCGCAAACGTGCATCCACCGGAAAGTAAAGTTCATAGTCAGGCGCACTGTATTTCCCGGCATAGATCAGATTTCCCGCTGCCATCGCATCTGCCGCCTCTTTTACATACCAGTCTTTTTCTTTTACTCCTGTATATTTCAGATCTGAGACAGCACCGATCTGGCAGACTAAATCCATCACCGCACTCGACACCAGATATACATTTTCAAGCGGCTGTTCTAAAACTGTCACATCTGCCGGAACATCCGCCGGCACTTTGACACCTTTTTGGCACAAGCAAATAACGACCGCTATCAACGATCGTTATCAGTTTATAAGCTCCATATTGTTCTACTTCAAACTGGTCGGCGTAGGATAACTCCATACGCCCATTGCAGTCTAAGTCTTTAAAACCTGCCGTTTCCGGAAATTGAAAAGTCAGGGTGTAATCAATCTCATGCGGCGTACTCATTGCCGTCGTATCACCGATCACATCCATCTCACATGGGATTCCATCAATTGGAAATGTGAATGTAGAGTTTCCACCTTCATTTTCATTGAGATATTTCTCCCCGTTCACGATCATGTAATCGTAATGCGTACTGCTCCATGTGATCGTCGCATATGCCCTCCATCCGTTACAGTAACTTTCGCCTGTGAATCCACAGTTGCTTTTCCGCTGCCGCCTTCTAATGTGACTTCCACCGTATATTCGCCATCCTCAGGAACTGAAACTTCTGTGCTGTCTGCCCGTTCTGCGGCATCATTTCCAGTCATGCTTTCTTCTGTTCCATCCTGATCTGCCGTTCCTGCACATTTTCCTCTGCTGTCTGTGCATTTTCCTCTGTGACTGTACCTGCCGCTCCCTGTGCACTTTCCGTGGCTGTCTGACCAGCCCCGCCTTCTACTGCAGCGGCATTATTTTTTTGCACCGCATCCCGTGAATATCTGCATGCACATCATTGCGGATAAGATTACTGCGGTCACTCTCTTTTTATTCATACAAATCTCCATTTATTAGTTATCTGTCTCCTGCGGATCAGAAACGCTTACTTTGTGATCGTACCACTCGCCTGCTGACACCTTCTCAATGACAGACTCACATGATGTATCCTCCGGCTCACCCTCTACAGTTCCGATAAATACGTTGTCATAACCCAAAGCTGTCATCTGGCTCTGCATCTGGCTGTATGAAATCTTTGCTGTATGGCTTGTTCCATGTCCCATAAATACAAATGCTGTGCCCTCTTCCTTTGCAGCATCAAGGCTGTCATAGCCTGCCTTTTCCACTGCTTCCTCTGTAAGAATTTCTGCAACGGCCTTTTTATCCTCATTTACAACTGTTGCATCACTTCCAACCTCACCGAGGAGTGGCTCTGCAATCTTTACAGACTCAAATTTATCCTTATACTTCTCTACAGCCTCTGAAAGCTCATCATACTCTGCGCCATGCATCAGGTGTGTAGGCTGTACCACAAGATTCTTTACACCATTTTTGACTGCACGCTCAAGTGCCTGATCCATATTGTCAATCTTCTCGTCATCTCTTGCCTGTACATGATTGATGATAATCTGTGCTGTGAAGGCTCTTCTGACTGACCAGTCAGGATTTGCAGCTGCTATTGCATCCTCCACACCCTTGATATCAGCCACACGGCTGTCGTTGAAGGATGTACCAAAGCTTACTACAAGAATCTCGTTCTCGCCGATATCATCCTGGTTTCTCGGATCATCCTTTGAAGCATCGCCTGTATCTCTGCCGAAATAGTCAGGATCAGCATTTTCTCCCTCTACAAGCTCCTTCTGTGCGTCTGTGAGCTTGTCCCAGGCCTCCTTAGCCTCCTTGCACTGCTTGTCTGTATCATCTGTTCTCTCCTGCACGTAGATTGCATCGATTAAATCTGCCACATGCATTGCTGCCTCCTGATCTGCGTTTGCGCTTGTCTCACTCTCTGAAGTCTTAGATGCCTGTGTATCATTCTTTGCATCATCCGCCTTGCTGCCACAGCCGGTCACTGCTGTCATAGCCATAACTGCTGCCATCAGTACTACTACTAATTTCTTTTTCATGTTTTCTCCTTTTCATTCTCCTTGCAGCTATTAAGCTGCACATGTTTTAAATATGTAAGACGAAAACATTTAAAGTATCAAAAATAAAAGCTCTTTGTACTATTATGTCAAAGAGCTATACATGTCAAAATCCTTCTAACACAGACTATACGGCTATCATAACCTTGTCTGTAATTATAATTATTTCATCACGTACAGCCAGTTACTCGTGGCTTGAAACACTATTGTTTCCGTACAACACAAAGGCAGGTATCCCGGCTTATATATCATTGCTTCGGCCGTC
>VOFH01004346.1_pt1 | contig 14232 bp, 19 predicted proteins | sample 5384091 | NCBI WGS metagenome assembly VOFH01 (sample SAMN12384727, study PRJNA508395) | human gut metagenome | isolation source: healthy gut G | host: Homo sapiens
GTTTCTGTGGTTTGGAAGGCTCTGGTTTCCTCCCAGGAAAAAGCCTCCTGGGCTCCTGCGCTGGCCCAGCGTTCCCAAATCTTCCCGCGCTGACCGCCGGGGACTTCTTCCTCTGCCTCCTGGGCGGTCCGCTCCCAATTTGACCCCCTCTTCCGATTGGCACTCCTCTGAAGCGGGGGACGGCGGATCCGCCTCCCAGCCTCTTTCCGACGCTGCTTCTTCTTGAGCGGACTCTGGGCCTGTAACCGTTTCCCCGCCGGATTGGTTTGGGATACTCCGGCCATTCTCTATCCGTCATGGTAACACTCCTTGCTGTAAATTATTCCTTTAGTAGGGAGGCTGCTCCTCCGGCTGCTTTGGCAGCCAGAATTCAAACTCTCGCAGTATTCGCCTTCCACGCTGCTGACAGTGATGTCTCCGCCATGAAGCTTGATGATGGTTCTTACAATATAAAGTCCCAAGCCCATACCGTTTTTTATCCATGCTTCTGGATTTATCGGTCTTATAGAATTTATCAAAAATAAAGAGGAATCTCGTCGGCGGAAATTCCTGGCCGCTGTTTCTGATTTTGACCACCGCTTTGGTTCCTTTATTCAAAAACCCGTACGTCGATATATCCCTGAGGATTGACAAATTTCACTGCGTTCTCCACCAGGTTATAAACCACCTGGTGAATCATAGCCGGGTCGCCATCCAAAAATAGCGGGGGCGTCCTCCAGTCCTCTGATTTCCACTTCCTTCTTCTCAATGCTGTCTTCAAAGGTAATCATTACCGACAGGACAATATCCCTCAGTTCAAAGCAGGTTTTGTTCATCCAGCTCGCCGTTGTCGATTCTGGAAAGATCCAGCATGGTTTTACCAGCCGGGAAAGCCGCTTCACCTCGTCGGAGACAATTTTTCAGATAATAATTCTGTTTATCGGGCGGGATCGTGCCGTCAGAATCCCGTCGATAAAGCCGGCGATGGTAGTCATGGGGTTTTCAGCTCGTGGGAAACATTAGCGATGAAGCTCCGCCGGGTTCCCTCAGAGGAGGAGGACAGCGAAGCCGCCATGTTGTTGAACGCCACCGCCAGCTCCCCAATTTCATCATCGCTGGTCACCGGCACGCGCCTTGAGAAATCCCCCGACCCGAAGCACCGGGCAGCCTCCGCCATTTCCCGCAAAGGCCTGACCATTTTATAGGAGAACAAACCCACGGCGAAAAAAGGAAATCGTCAGCGCCGCGATGGCGGCAGTGAACAGGAACATCTTCAAAACATCGTTGGGAATGAGGTGAGATAGAGCGCGTCGGTTGAGGTAAACACCGCTCCTACCTGAACGCCGGATTCTGAGGTCACCGGCACGCCTACGGTAAAATGGGAATGGGATAAATGCCGCCCAGATTGCTGGTGCTGACAAAGCCGTTGTTCAGAACATCCTTCATGATTTTATCCGGGATGCTCTGTTGGGTGTGAATACAATTGCCCCCCTCAGAGCAGAGCAGTGTTTTCCCCTGAACGTCGGTAATAAAAATATCGGCGTTGCTGGAGTCGGAAAAGGTACTCAGAAACCCTGGGCACATACCGGTTCGAGATATAATAAGTTCCGTATCCGCATCCTCCACTAAGCTCTTTTTGGGTCAGCGCGGAAATGCTTTCGGCGTTCCGGCGCAGAAGCCTCGTTTTATCGTTTGCCAGTACTGGAAATAAAAAACAGCAGCATAGTTCCCAGAAGCAAAGCTGATCAGCATCAATCGACATACCTGACCTGGAGATACTTTTTAAATAATGTCTTACGTGCGGCCACTACTCCTTCACCTCGAATTTGTAACCCACGCCCCAAACTGTTTTCAGCGCCCATTTGTCGGAAACGCCTTCCAGCTTTTCTCTTAAGCGCTTTACATGGACGTCTACCGTACGTCTGTCGCCGTAATAGTCAAATCCCACACCTCGTCCAGCAGCTGATCCCGGGTGAATACCCGGTTGGGATTGCTGGCCAGATGGAAGATCAGCTCCATCTCCTTGGGCGGCGTGTCCACCTGCACGCCGTTGACCTTCAGTTCATAATTTGTCAGGTTGATGGAAAGCTTATCATATTTGACCTCTTTCACGGCCTCGCCCTGGTTTTGCCCTGTGCGGCGCAGCACCGCCTTGATCCGGGCCACTACTCCTCCTTGGTCTCAAAGGGCTTCACAATGATAATCGTCGGCTCCCAGTTTCCAGGCCCAGCACCTTGTCGAACACCTCGCCCTTGGCGGTAAGCATAATACTCGGCACCTGGATTTTTCCGGATTTCACGGCACACCTGCCAGCCGTCCAGGCCGGGCAGCATGATGTCCAGCAAAATCAGTTCCGGGTCCTCTTTTTTTCATTGAGCTCCACAGCCTCCTTGCCGTCATTGGCGATCACCACCTGATAGCCTTCCTTTTCCAAATAAAGGCGGGTAATTCGCATATATTCTTATCGTCGTCAACGACCACATTTTTGCCTAATTCCATTAAAATCTCTCCTTTAATGTGATTTTAATTAAACATTATTTAATTTATTATAGTACAAAGCTTCCGGCAATTGGTGAACATTTTCTGAACCGCAGCTGTTTTTTCGTGTTTTTTTCAGCGATATCTTATAAAACGGGAAGGCCATCGTCAATGGTGGACGGCTGAAGGGCGAAATTCCATACCGGGCTTTAGCCCGTTGATTTTATAAAGCTGCCTGACAGGATTCAGCGGTCTTCCGAGAACCGGCAAAGGCGCTTCAAGGGGGCGCCTGCATACGGTGTCTAGCAAATTTTATAAGCCCACAAGGCCCCGGCGGGGCTGTCTGCTTAGCTCTCATTGATTCTCCCTTTCTTTCCCCGATGGAACGCTGTATTCTACCGTCTTTCCGCTCTCTGTCCGAAAATCCAGGCCGGAGAGATAAGACGCCGCCGGATAAATCCTCAATAAAAAACGGGGCTTCCTGCTTGGAAGCTTTCCGTTCTCCAACCAATCTGATAAGCCCATCCCAGCAAAGGGCGAAAAAGCTTAAGCTTATCCGCCATCAGCTGCACCATGACCGCCTTCTGGGCGTGGAGACGATTTTCCGCCTCCTCAAAATTTCAGCCGCATGGGCCTCGAATACCTCGGCGGTGATTTCACTCTCCCTCTGTGGGCCGGTAAGCAATGCTGCACCATAGCATCCTTGTGGGCCGTCGCCATCAGCTCTTCATTAATTTGATAGCCGAAAGCAAAAGCCTTTTTTCCGTTTTCTCTGCTTCCTCCTGGCCCATGGAAGCCCAAACATCAGTGATAATCTATCCGCTTCCTTGGCCGCCTCAGAGGAGCTCTGGTAAAGCTCAAGCAGTCGTACTCCTTGGCGAAATCCAGCACCCGGGGATCGGGATCATATCCCCTCGGGGCAGGCCGCAGAAGACCGGACATGCCGGTTTTCCAGCCCTCCAACGATCAGAGAATTCATCATGTTGCCGTCCCCGATAAAACACATTTTCAAGCCTTCCAGCTTGCCCCTTAAACTCGCGGATGGTCATCAGATCAGCCAGCACCTGGCTGGATGGCGAAATCGGTCAGGCCGTTGATAATGGGAATACTGCCGTACTCCGCCAGAGCTTCCACTTCGCTCTGCTCAAAGGTGCGGATCATAATGCCGTTCAAATAGCGGGAAAGCACTCGGGCGGTATCCTGAACGGGCTCGCCTCTGCCAATCTGCATATCCTTGGCCGAGAGGAAAATGGGCATGCCGCCCAGCTGATACATTCCCACCTCAAAGGAAACCCTGGTGCGGGTAGAGGATTTCTGGAAAATCATACCCAAGGGTTTTTCCCGCCAGGCGCTTGTGCTCGATTCCCATGCTTCAGCTCTCATACTTCAGCTGATCCGCCAAATTTAAGGTATCCATGATTTCCTGGCTGCTCCAGTCTAAAAGCTTTAATAAATGTTTCGTGGCTTAGCCCTCCAAAATTGATTTTTCTAAAATTTCCAGGCCCTGGTCGATCTCCTCATAGGTGATATTCAGCGGCGGCAGCAGACGCAGTACGGTTTTCGCTGTCAGCACCAGAAGTCCGTTTTCACACAGCGTTTACTACTTCCCTTAGCGTTATCCTTTGCCAGTACGATGCCGATCATCATACCCAGCCCCGGAAGCTCCTGAACGCCCGTCATTTTACTCAGCTTCTCCCGGAGGTAACGGCCTTTTTCTTCTACAGAACGTAAAAAACCATCTTTTGCTACCCTTTGTAAAACTTCCAAACCGCCGGACATGGGAGACAGGATTTCCTCCAAAAGTAGTGCCGTGCATTCCGGCGCCCAGCACTTCTCCCAAACCGAGAAGCGCACAGGCAGGCACCGATGGGAAGCCCTCCTCCCAATCCCTTGGCCGAGGTGATCACATCCGGTTCAATCCCATACTGTTCATAGCAGTAAAAAGGGACCCGGTCCTGCCGATGCCGGTCTGCACCTCGTCCACCAGCAGCAGGATATCCTTTTCCTTGCAGAGGGCGGCGGTTTTCCGCACGAACTCCTTTCCAGAGGCATGACTCCGCCCTCGCCTTGAATCAGTTCGATCAGCACGGCGCAGGTATTTTCAGTACACAGGAAAGCAAGCTCTCAAAGTCGTTGGCCCTGGCGTAGGAAAAGCCTTCGGTGAAGGGCCAGAAATGCTCATGAAACACGTCCTGGCCGGTAGCCGCCAGGGTCGTCACCGTTCTTCCATGAAAGGAGTTCACCAGCGTGACGATCTCTGTCCTCTGTTTGCCGTATTTATCGGCGCTGTATTTTCTGGGCCAGCTTAATAGCGCATTCATTGGCCTCGGCTCGGAATTGCAGAAAAACACCCTGCCAAAGCCTGTCAGGCGGCACAGCCTCGGCTGCCAGGCTGGTCTGCACCGGGGAATAGTACAGGTTGCTCATGCTGAATCGCGCCTGCTTGTTTAGCGACCGCGCTCACCCAGCCGTCGTCGCAGTAGCCTAGGCTGTTAACGCCGATACCGCTGGTAAAGTCAATATATTCCTTTCCCTCGGTGTCCACCGCGACAGCTCCCTTTCCGTAAACCAGCGCCACGGGAAACCGCCCGTAGGTAGGCATCAGGTTTTCCTGCTCCTGCCGCTTGACTTCCTCAAAATTCATGCTGCTTCCTCTTTTCTTACCGTAATCTAAACGACCAGAGAATGGACCGGAGCATACGCGGATCCGTCCCTCAAGGGAATCGAATTCCTGATTTGCCCCCATGCTTCATCCTCCGGAAACAGGCTGGCAGCGTAAGAGTGCTTTCATCCTGCCAGCAAGGTTCCTGCCAGTGTTTTACCTTCCGGCCTGCCTGCCGCAAAATTCTTCTGATCCTCCGCCATCTGATAGGCACCAGAACTCTATTTACAAGAAAGCCCAGACCGGCGGGCTGGCGAAACTCTGCCGGCTGAGTAGAAAATCATCTGAAAAGCCCTTATGCTTTCCTTAATAGAACATGGTGCCGATGCCCTCGTCGGAGAGCAGCTCGATGAGAATGGAATGGCTGATCCTACCGTCGATGATGTGGGCGCGCCCCACGCCGCGGCGCACCGCATCCACACAGCAGTCGATTTTCGGAATCATACCGCCGCTGATGATGCCTTCCTTCTTCAGCATGGGCACCTCGCTGACGTTGACCACCGGAATTAAGGTGCCTTCGTCATCCTTATCCCGCAGCAACCCCTTGACGTCGGTCATCAAAAATTAATTTCCCCATTGCCCCAGCTTAGCCGCAATGCTGGCGGCCGCCACATCGGCGTTGACGTTATAGGTTTCCCCGTGATAGCCTCCGGCGATAGTGGAAATCACCGGGATATAGCCCTTTTCCACCGCGTCGTTGATCACAGCCGTATTGACGCTGGTGATCTCTCCCACAAAGCCCAGATCCTCGGCGGCGGCTTTCTTTTCCGCCATCAGCATCCGGTTGTCCAGGCCGCACAAGCCCAGCGCCCGGCCTCCCAGCTGCTCCAGCAGCTTCACCAGGTCTTTGTTCACCTTTCCGGCCAGCACCATCTGGACGATATCCATGGTTTCCGCGTCCGTATAGCGCATACCGTTGATAAATTTGCTTTCCTTGCCGATTTTCTTCAGCATGGCGTTGATTTCCGGGCCGCCGCCGTGAACTAAGACCACATTGATGCCGACCAGCTGCATCAGCACGATATCCCGCATCATAGCGTCCTTAAGCTCCTCGCTGATCATGGCATTGCCGCCGTATTTTTACCACGATGGTTTTACCGACCATTTTTGAATATAGGGCAATGCCTTTACCAGCACGTCTGCCCGGTCCTGAATCGGAATTTTCCATAACTCGTCACGCCCATTCTATCTAAAAAATATCATACGAAAGATCTTTATGTCTTTTAATTCTTTCACCCAGCGCCCATAAAACAGTCAGCCATCGTATATTTTATTTAGGTGCGGTAATCCCCGTTAATTTTCACATAATCATAGGTCAAGTCACAGCAGGCCTCCGCGTCAAAGGAACCGTCCTCCAGGTCCACCAAAATATCGATTTCCTTTTCCAGCAGGATCTCCTTTGCCTTTTCTCGCTGAACTCGGGATGCCCGCGCCATCCACGCATACCGTGACAGCGCTTCCTTTGCCGAGCGGAACGCCACATCCACCTTGCTGATATCCACATCACAGCCGGAATAGCCGATGGCGCACAGCACCCGTCCCCAGTTGGCGTCGGCGCCGAACATGGCGGCCTTCAGCAGGCTGGAGCAGATCACCGATTTCGCCACGCCTTTAGCGTCCGCCAGCGTCGCCCCGCTGACCTTACAGATCAGCACTTGGTCGCTCCTTCTCCGTCGGGCCAGCAGCTTGGAGATTTCCCTGCATACAAATACCAGGCCTTCCAGAAACGCTTGGTAATCCTCTGATTTTTCCGTAATCTCCTGATTTCCGGCTTTCCCGAGGCCAAAACCGCCATAAAGTATCGTTGGTCGAGGTGTCCCCGTCAACGCTGACCATATTAAAGCTGACATCCGCGGCCTCCTTGACCGCGCACTGAAGCATTTCCGGAGAAACGGCGGCGTCGGTGGTGAGGAAGCACAGCATGGTGGCCATGTTGGGGATCATGCCGCTGCCCTTGGCGATGCCCCGATGGTCACTGTTTTTGCCGCCTACTTCAATTTGGACGGCGATTTCTTTTTTTTAACGGTATCTGTAGTCATGATGGCCTCCGCGGCGTCGGTGCCTCCTCCTGAGAGAGCCGACGTTAGGGACCGCCACGGAATTTTCGATGGGCTCGATGGGCAGCACCTGGCCGATAACCCTGGTAGACGCCACTAAAAACATCCTCCTGGGGAATGCCCAGCTTCTTTAGCCGCCAGCAGGCATCCTCCTCCGCCTTTTCCACGCCGTCGGCGTTGCAGGTGTTGGCGTTGCCGGAGTTGGCGATAACCGCCTGAGCCTTGCCGTTTTTCAGGTGCTGCTGGGTCACCAGAATACAGGCGCCCTTTACCAGGTTCTGAGTATAGACCGCTGCCGCAGAGCAAAGAGTATCAGCATAAATCAGCGCCAGATCCTTTTTGATTTATTTTTACGGATACCGCAGTGAACCCCGGAGGCGGTAAAGCCCTGAGCCGCGGTCACGCCGCCTGGAATTTGTTTGATTGACATAATTGTTTCTCTCCTTTTCGCCCTGATTAAAATGCAGGGGCACCAATGCCAACCTAGAGGCTTCCTCCAAGCCAAAAAATCAGGTTCATATTCTGCACCGCCTGGCCTGCAGCTCCCTTCACCATGTTGTCAATGGCGGAAATAGCGATCAAATTGCCGCACCGGGTATCGATATGCAGGGAAACATCGCAGAAGTTGAGCAGCGAACCTGCTGGATGTCGGCGTTCATGCCGTCTGGCAGTTGGATGAAACATTCATCCTGATACCGTTTTTCATAGGTTTCCTGAACCTGCTGTCTGGTCACATCCGGCTTCCAGGAAGGCATAGCAGGTGGCCAGAATCCCCGGTTCACCGGCAGCAGATGAGGCACAAACATGCAGCTTCACCGGCTGATCGCCCTGCTCATATGGGTTAGGGTCTGTTCCATTTCCGGCGTATGACGGTGAGCCGCCATCTTATAAGCATAAAGCTGTTTGGTGGCGTAATGGGTGGCGCGATTCCGCCCTGGTCACACCAGATTTGGAGTCGATGATGATTCCCGTCGCTCAATCAATCCGTTTTCTACCGCCGGAGCTAAGGCCAGCGGAGCCCCAGTCGTATACAACCTGATTGGCAATCACCCTTTTTCCCTTGATCCGGTCCCGGAACAGTTCCGGATGGCCGTAAACCGCCTTTTTCATGGAGAGACTTGTCCTTGATAGGTTCCGCCGTACCATTTTTGATATTCTTCCTCGCTTCAAACGAAAATCTGCCAAGGTCGATGAAACCTTTCCTTTGATTACAGGCATTTTGAGCCAGCTCCTGGGAAAGCCCATGAGGCAGAGCGGCGAACACCACGTCGCATTTGTCCACCACCTGGCTTGCTGTTTTCACAAACCATATCGCACAGATTGAAGTAGGCGGGATATACCTCACTGATTGCCTTTCCTCAAAGCTGACGGAGCTGATGGTCAACCTCCGCCTGAGGATGGCCCCAGCAGCAGCCGCACCAGCTCCGAGTTTGCTGCAACCGGTGGCGCCTGACAATTCCCGCATGTATCATAAATAAACCTCTATCTCCTCTTTTAAATTTCACAGTAGTGGGAGCAGACGACAGCAGCACAAAGCGCCAGTCCCATTTTGGGGAACCCCGCCCTTTACGGTCTCCGTCCGCGCGCCTTTATCAGCTTTTCAGAGGCGGCATCCTCGAAGCAGGCCTCGCACCCGCTTTACCTGAGCGCACGCTTTCCCTCGCAGGTCCTCCCAGCACGTTCTTCTGCCGTTGACGCAGTTTTCCAAAGAAATGGCCTCATAGACGCCCTCGTCAAAGGCCCGCATACCGTTTGATATTCCTCCATCGGCAGAGTTTCTAGGGTTTCCCCCAATTCATGCACCGGCAACCAGAGTTCCGGTGGCTTTATACGCATCCCGGAAAGGGTAAGCCTTTTTACCAGATAGTCGGCGCAGTCGGTGGCGTTGATAAAGCCCTCCGGCCGCCGCCTTCCGCATATTCTCAGGAAGCACCTTCATGGTGGCCAGCATCGGGGTAAAGGCGGTCAGGGGCACATCTTCACCGTTTCCACGCTGTCAAAAATAGCCTCCTTGTCTTCCTGCATATCCTTATTATAGGCCAAAGGCAAGCCCTTCATGACCGTCAGCAAAGCAGTCAGGTCGCCAAATACCCTGCCGGATTTTCCCGGACCAGTTCGGCGATATCAGGGTTTTTCTTTTGGGGCATGATGCTGGAGCCGGTGGAAAAAGGCGTCATCCAGCTCTACAAATTTAAATTCCCACGAAACCAGGGATGATTTCCTCCAGAGAACCGGGACAGATGCACCATTACGATGGATAAGGCCGCAAGCCAGCTCCATGCAGAAATCCCGGTCGGAAACCCCATCCAGACTGTTGCATAGTATCGGAAAATCCTAAGCCGGGTGGTGACAGTCCGGTCAATGGGATAGGTGGTGGAAGCCAAAGCGCCTGACCCCAGCGGATTGACATTCATACGCTTTACCGCGTCCTGAAGCCTGCCCAAATCCCGCAGGAACATCTCCGCATAAGCCAGCAGATGGTGGCCGAAGGTGATGGGCTGGGCGCTGCAGGGGGTATAGCCAGGCATTGTCCCGGCGAAGGCTTCGGCCTGGACGCAGATAGTCTCAGTCAGTTCTTTTGATCTGTTCCAGCAGGCCCTGGGCCTCCTCTCTCAGATAGAGCCGGATGTCCAGCGCCACCTGGTCGTTCCGGCTTCTGGCGGTATGCAGCCGTTTACCCGTATCTCCCAGCCGCGGGTCAATTCACCTTCCATGAAAAGTATGGATATCCTCCTGGGTCATGTCGATTTCCAGCGTCCCGGACTGTAGATCCTTTAAAATCCCTTCCAGCCTTTGGCAGATTGCGTCAGCCTCGCTTTTGTCAATGACTCCGCACTGTCCCAGCATGGTGGCGTGGGCGATAGAGCCCTCGATATCCTGCCGCGCCATTTTACAGTCAAAAGAGATAGAGGAATTAAAATCATTGGTTTTTTGATCCAGTTCCTTTTGGAACCGTCCTGTCCATAACGGCAAATTGATTCACCCTTTCCCCAGGCTGAGCCTGGACTCATTTCGCGCTCGGAGGGGGCGGTATCCATTGGCCTCTTCTCCCGCGCCGCTGTCTGTTCGCTTCTTCAGCTGTTTCCCCAGGCTGAGCCTGGACCCGCTTCGCGCCCGGGGTGGTATCCATTGGCCTTCTCCGCGCCGCTGTCTGCTCGCTTCCTTCAGCTGTTTCCCCAGGCTGAGCCTGGACTCATTTCGCGCTCGGGGGGTGGCGGTATCCATTGGCCTTCTCCCCGCGCGCCGCTGTCTGTTCGCTTCCTTCAGCTGTTTCCCCAGGCTGAGCCTGGACCTGCTTCGCGCGCTCGGGGGGTGGCGGTATCCATTGGCCTTCTCCCACGCGCCGCTGTCTGTTCGCTTCCTTCAGCTGTTTCCCCAGGCTGAGCCTGGACCCGCTTCGCGCCTGGGTGGCGGTATCCATTGGCCTTCTCCCACGCGCCGCTGTCTGTTCGCTTCCTTCAGCTGTTTCCCCAGGCTGAGCCTGGACCCGCTTCGCGCCTGGGGCTTGGAGATAGCTCCCTGTTTTCTACCGCGGACGCATCAAGAAGCAAGCTCGCTTTCCGCACCCAAAAGCCAGGGCTTACCTAATAATCACGAATAGGGCGGACAGCGTCCGCCCTGAATCCTGGATAAATTTATTGTTGCTGATTTTTTGGCCTTCTTCATCGCCTGAACCTTGATTGGCAAGCCAAACAGATTGATGAACGTTTAAGCGGAATCCGCCTGATTATAAACCTCATCCTCGTCGAAGGTAGCAATCTCCTCATCGTACAAGGAATAAGGGGAAGTAACGCCCGCGTCGATGATATTTCCCTTGTAAAGCTTCAGCTTAACATCGCCGGTTACGGTCTCCTGAGTGGAATCACAAAAGCCGAAAAGGGCTTCCCTTAAAGGAGTAAACCACTGGCCGTAGTAAACCAGCTCCGCGAACCGGAGGGGCTACTCCTTGCTTATAATGGTAGGTGTCCCTGTCAAGGCAGATTTCCTCCAGCTTGTTGTGGGCGTGATACACAATGGTTCCGCCGGGAGTTTCATAAATGCCGCGGCTCTTCATCCCTACCAGCCGGTTTTTCCACCATATCGGCGATGCCGATGCCATTGGCGCCGCCCAGCTCATTGAGCTTTTTCACGATGGAAACGCCATCCGTTTTTCTCGCCGTCGATGGCGGTTGGAACGCCCTTTTCAAAGTGCAGGGTCACGTAGGTAGCCTTGTCGGGAGCCTTCATGGGAGAAACGCCCAATTCCAGGATCTCGTCATATTTCGGCTCGTTGGCCGGATCCTCCAGATCCAGGCCCTCATGGGAAAGGTGCCAGATGTTCTTATCCTTAGAGTAGTTGGTTTCTCTGGTAATATTTAAGGGAATGTTGTGGGCTTCAGCGTATTCAATTTCTTCCTCACGGCTCTTCAGATTCCAGATTCTCCAGGGAGCGATGATCTTCATTTCCGAGCGAAAGCCTTGATAGCCAGCTCAAACCGCACCTGGTCGTTTTCCTTTTCCGGTACAGCCGTGACAGATTGCATCGGCGCCTTCCGCTTTGGCGATTTCTACAATTCTTTTGGCGATAATCGGACGGGCGAAGGAGGTGCCCAGCAAATATTTGTTTTCATAAACAGCGCCAGCCTTGACGGTGGGAAAAATGAAATCCTCCACAAACACCTGGTTCAAATCCTCGATGTACAGCTTGAGGCTCCTGTCTTTTTCGCTTTTTCCTCCAGCCCGAAAGCTCCTTACCCTGGCCGACATCGGCGGCAACGGCGATGACCTCGCAGTTGTTGTAATTTCTCCTTCAGCCACGGAATAATAATCGAGGTGTCCAATCCGCCGGAATACGCCAGCACTACTTTTTAATCTCTGCCATTTTAACCAACTCCCAAAATATTTTATTATGGCTGATGTTTTCATTCAACGATTCCTATTTATACACCCTTTTATGCAAAAAATCAAGAGTTTTGTGCATAAATATTCATGCAACTGGAATTTGGTGACATTTCCACAAAATCGAAAGAAAAAATCGGCTCCGCTCTTATTTTTTATGATATTAAAATGACACCTCTTTCATATCCGCCGCAAAAAGCTACATGCATATAAATAAATTTAAATGTTATAAAACACTTTTTCCCGTCCAAAATCAGCAGAAAAACGCGAAGCTTTGTGGTACCATAATCTTCTAATTTATGGTATCATAAAATTATAAGGAGAAAAAAGCCCAGCAGGCTATTATTTTATAAAGGGAGAGATTGCTATGTCTTTTCAAGAAATCAGTGTCCGTGAGTTTTCCATGAAGCCCTTTAAGATGATCGGCGACCAGTGGATGCTGGTCACTGCCGGCGATCAAATTAAGTACAACACAATGACCGCCAGCTGGGGCGGCATAGGCGTCATGTGGGGCAAAAACGTGGCGGTAACGGTAATCCGTCCCCAGCGCTACACCAAGGAATTTGTAGAATCCCACGACTGCTTTACCCTGAGCTTTTTACCCTGAAGAATACAAAAAGGCGCTTTCCCTCTGCGGCAGCAAATCCGGCCGGGGAGATCGATAAGGCGGAGGAGACAGGCCTGATTCCTGTTTTCGACCAGGCTGCTCCGTACTTTTGAACAGGCCAGCCTGGTGCTGGTATGCAAAAGCTGTACGCCCAGCCGATGGACCCGGCCGGGTTTGTAGACAAAAGCCCTGGACAGCCGGTGGTATCCGGATAAGGATTATCACAAAATGTTCGTAGGAGAAGTCATCAGGTGCTGGTGAAGGAATGAGCCGCGCCGTCATCGTCACCGGGGCTTCTCATGGGATCGGCCGGGCCGCCGCTGTTCTGTTTGCCAGAAAAGGCTATTCCACGGTGATCAATTACCATCGTTCGGAATCAGAGGCCCTCTCTCTAGCCCGTTCCCCTCACGCAGGAGGGCTGCTCTGTTCTCGCAGTGCAGGCGGACGTTTCGACCCTGTCCAGGTAAAGGAGCTGTTTCAAAGGACAGAGGCGGCTTTCGGCGGGCTGGAAATTCTAGTAAACAACGCCGGGATTTCTCAGACGGGCCTGTTCACCGACTGCACACCCCGGCAGTGGGACCGGGTCTTCGGCGTTAACGTCGCTGGGCTTTTTCTGTGCAGCCAGCAGGCGGCGTCCCTGTTCCTCAGGGAGCACCGGGGAAAAATCGTCAATGTCAGTTCGATTTGGGAATCACCGGCGCCTCCTGCGAGGCGGTGTATTCCGCCAGCAAGGCGGCTCTCATCGGCCTGACCAAATCTCTGGCTAAGGAGCTGGGGCCCCGGCATTCAGGTAAACTGTGTGGCTCGGGCGTGGTGGATACTAAAATGAACGCCGGAACCTCACTCAGAGGAGCTTCAGGCACTCCGGGACGAAACCCCTCTGGGCGTCATCGGCACCTCGGAGGACATCGCCCAGGCCATCTGGTTTTAGCTTCTCCGGAAAGCGATTTTATTACCGGCCAGGGTGCTCAGTCCCAACGGCGGTTTCCTGATTTGACCGCCTGCGCCGTGTTTTAGTCCGGCCGCTTGAACAGCCTTTGAGATTCCTTGAAAATCCCGGCTGTAAAAAAGCCGCCGTCAGAACAGGTGTCCGGGAGGCTGCGAATCCTATTATTTTTGTTTCGCCGCAATGTTTTTTTATGGAACCGCGCCGTATCTGTAATCGTTAGAATGACGGCACGGCGCGGTTCATTTTACTGTGCCTTACGAAAAAATTTTTTTGATGGCAAAAATTCGTAACGGGCTGCAATTTTGGAGAAAACCGTTTCTTTTCCTAAACCTTAAAAATCATCCTGTTGTAAAACCTCCGGCTGGGCCGGAGGTTTTTCTAAATCGCTTAAAAAGACGGCTCCACGCCGCACGTTTAAAATATTGCTTTTTAATCGCTGCCAGATCCCTTGATTTTGCCCGCCGCTCTCCGTCCCAGTCTTTTCCGGCAGTTTTTATGGCAGTGAAACCTTCAGATGCATATGCTCGGCCTGATGCCATTTGACCGGATAGCCTGCGCCATGGGAGCAGAAAACCGAATCCGGGTGTGTTCCAGAGTCCGCCTCAGGGAGCAATGCGTAACT
>VOFH01001676.1_pt1 | contig 14167 bp, 19 predicted proteins | sample 5384091 | NCBI WGS metagenome assembly VOFH01 (sample SAMN12384727, study PRJNA508395) | human gut metagenome | isolation source: healthy gut G | host: Homo sapiens
CCAAGTCGTGGACGGTTTTGAAGTGGAGCAAGACTACTACTAACTTTGAACGAATGAATCTGCCGAAAGATCACCCTGCGCGGGATATGCAGGATACCTTCTATATCACAGAAGAAATCTTGCTTCGGACCCATACCTCACCAGTACAGGCGCGGGCGATGGATGCATGACTTTAGCAAGGGACCATTGAAGATGATCTCTCAGGTCGTGTTTTCCGTCGGGATACTGATGATGCGACCCACAGCCACCAATTCCATCAGATCGAAGGCTTGGTCGTTGGGAAGAACATTTCTATGGCAGACCTTCAAGGAACGCTTCAATTGATTGTGCAAAAAATGTTTGGGGCAGAACGTCAAATCCGTCTGCGTCCTTCTTACTTCCCATTTACCGAGCCATCGGTTGAGGTGGACGTTTCTTGCTTCAAATGTGGTGGAGCTGGATGTAACGTATGTAAGAAAACTGGTTGGATTGAAATCATGGGAGCCGGTATGGTTCACCCACGCGTCCTTGAGATGAGTGGTATTGACCCAACAGTTTATTCAGGTTGCCTTTGGACTTGGTCAAGAGCGTGTGGCTATGCTTCGTTACGGAATCAATGATATCCGTGGCTTCTATCAAGGAGATGTTCGCTTCTCAGAACAGTTTAAATAATCATGTTAGTTAGAGTAAAAATCGACCAGGCACAGACCTTGACGTGACCTAGAGGTGGAGACCTACCGGGATACCTTTGGTCCCTATATTGTTGAGAAAGATTTGGAAGATTACTTCTCTACAGTGCTCTCTTTGGAGCAAATTGAGAAAGGATCTGCTAGATCCAGAATCCGAAACCTATTTTGTCCTCAATGAAGAACAAAAGAAATCTGTGGTTTTTCTCAAGATCAACTGGGGCCAAGCACAGACCGAGCCAGTAGAGATGGACAAGTCCTTTGAGATCCAACGGATCTATGTCAAAAAGGAATTTCATGGGGCTGGTTTTGGTAAGGAAATGTTTTTGCTTTTGCATTCAAGCCAAAAACGTGGATTTGACTGGGCTTGGCTAGGTGTCTGGGAACGCAATTTTAAGGCACAAGATTTTTACTATCGCTTTGGATTTGAACGATATAGTGAACACCAGTATCACCGGAGATACCGTGGATACAGACTGGTTGTTGAGAAAGAAATTGATATAGAAGGAACAAGGACTTCTATTCTAGAGAAAGGGAGGTTATGAGACCTTCCTAAGCCAGCCTCGAGCTGGAAAACACAAAATGAAAGGATCAAAACGAGGGTGACTGAAAATCTAGAAAGGATATCTAGACTTCAGCATTTCCCTTGGTATCTTACATATGTTAGTTAGTTATAAATGGTTAAAAGAATTGGTGGACGTGGATGTGCCATCAGAAGAATTGGCTGAAAAATGTCAACCACAGGGATCGAGGTAGAAGGTGTGGAATCACCTGCTATTGGTCTCTCAAAAATCGTTGTCGGAGAAGTCTTGTCTTGCGAAGATGTGCCAGAGACACACCTTCATGTCTGCCAAGTCAATGTGGGTGAAGAAGAAGCCCGTCAAATCGTCTGTGGAGCACCAAATGTGCGAGAAGGCATCAAGGTCATGGTGGCTCTTCCAGGTGCTCGCATTGCGGACAACTACAAGATTAAAAAGGGAAAATCCGTGGTTTGGAATCACTTGGGATGATCTGTTCACTTGGTGAATTAGGGATTTCTGACTCTGTTGTACCAAAAGAATTTGCAGATGGCATCCAAATCTTGCCAGAAGATGCTGTTCCAGGAGAAGAAGTCTTCTCTTACCTCGACTTGGATGATGAAATCATCGAACTTTCCATCACTCCAAACCGTGCAGACGCTCTTTCTATGCGTGGGGTAGCACATGAAGTAGCAGCCATCTATGACAAGGCAGTCAACTTCAAAGAATTTACCTTGACTGAAACATACCAAGCTGCAGCAGATGCTCTTTCTGTCAGCATTGATACAGACAAGGCTCCTTATTATGCAGCTCGTATCTTGGACAATGTAACCATCGCACCAAGTCCACAATGGTTGCAAAACCTCCTCATGAATGAAGGCATCCGTCCCATCAATAATGTGGTTGACGTGACCAACTATATCTCTGCTTTACTTTGGTCAGCCTATGCATGCCTTTGACTTGGATACCTTTGAAGGAAATGATATCCGTGTGCGTGAAGCGCGTGCAGGTGAGAAATTGGTGACCTTGGACGGGGAAGAGCGTGAGTTGGAAACAAGTGACCTCGTGATTACGGTTGCTGATAAAGCGGTAGCCCTTGCAGGTGTCATGGGCGGAGAGGCTACAGAAATCTCTGAAAAGTCTACTCGTGTCGTCCTTGAAGCGGCTGTCTTCAATGGCAAATCGATCCGTAAGACAAGTGGTCGTCTCAACCTACGCTCTGAATCATCTTCTCGCTTTGAAAAAGGGATCAACGTGGCAACAGTCAATGAAGCCCTTGATGCGGCAGCGAGCATGATTGCTGAATTGGCTGGTGCAACCGTGCGTAAGGGCATCGTTTCAGCAGGCCAGCTGGATACTTCTGATGTGGAAGTTTCTTCAACCCTTGCAGACGTTAACCGTGTCCTTGGGACAGAGCTTTCCTACGCGGATGTCGAAGATGTCTTCCGTCGTCTTGGTTTTGGCCTTTCTGGAAATGCAGAAAGCTTCACAGTCAGCGTTCCTCGTCGCCGTTGGGACATCACTATCGAAGCGGACCTCTTTGAAGAAATTGCTCGAATTTATGGTTATGACAAATTACCAGCAACCCTTCCAAAAGATGACGGGACAGCCGGTGAATTGACAGCGACTCAAAAATTGCGTCGTCAAGTTCGGACCATTGCTGAAGGAGCAGGCTTGACTGAAATCATCACTTATGCACTGACAACTCCTGAAAAAGCAGTGGAGTTCACAACTGCACCAAGCAACTTAACAGAGCTCATGTGGCCAATGACTGTGGACCGTTCGGTTCTCCGTCAAAATATGGTTTCAGGGAATCTTGGATACAGTAGCTTATAACGTCGCTCGTAAGAACAAAGATTTGGCCCTCTATGAGATCGGAAAAGTCTTTGAACAGACAGGCAATCCAAAAGAAGACTTGCCAAATGAAATCAACAGCTTTGCCTTTTGCTTTGACAGGTTTAGTTGCTGAAAAAGACTTCCAAACTTCAGCTGTTCCAGTTGACTTCTTCTATGCTAAGGGAATCTTGGAAGCCCTCTTTGCTCGCTTGGGTCTTGAAGTGACTTATACAGCAACACAAGAAATCAAGAGTCTCCACCCAGGTCGGACAGCCTTGATCTCACTTGGTGACCAAGTGCTTGGGGTCTTAGGGCAAGTGCATCCTGTAACAGCTAAGGCTTACGATATTCCAGAAACTTATGTGGCAGAATTGAACTTATCTGCTATTGAAGCTGCTCTTCAACCAGCCGCAGCCTTTGTGGAAATCACCAAATTCCCAGCTGTCAGCCGTGATATCGCCCTTCTCCTTAAAGCAGAAGTGACTCACCAAGAGGTAGTCGATGCCATTCAAGCAGCTGGTGTAAAACGCTTGACAGGCATCAAACTCTTTGACGTCTTTTCAGGTGAAAAACTAGGACTTGGCATGAAGTCGATGGCCTACAGTTTGACCTTCCAAAATCCAGAAGATAGCTTGACAGACGAAGAAGTCGCACGCTACATGGAAAAAATCCAAGCATCACTCGAAGAAAAAGTCGACGCAGAAGTGCGCTAAAATTTGTATAGAAAAACCGTTGATGACTCATCAACGGTTTTTAAAATTCATTTTACAAGATGGTTTCCATGACGGTTTCTTGAGGCTTCATACCCTGTTTTTGGTAGAAGCGAAGAGCTCCTCGTTGTCATTCCAGACATTAAGAGTTAGGTTGTAGCAGCCAATTTCCCTAGCATAGTTGATAGCGAATTGATAGAGTTGATCACCGATCTTTTGCCCACGCGTTGCTTGATCGACACACAAGTCCTCGATGAAGAGGGTCTTTATTTTTTATTTTTGACAAAGATGCTTGTCAAAAAGAAAAAGAAGCGTTACAATGATTTTAGTTGAAAGAAGGAGAGGTATTCTTATGGGAGGCTATATGGATTTTATTTATCCCTTTTCTGATTCTCATTTATGGACTCAGAAAAGAAGATAAAAAGGTTGAACAAACGCATCAGACGATTAGAAAAACAAGTGAAAGGAAATCAAGACATGTCTAGACTTTTAGAAGAATTAAAAGGCCAAACGGCCACTGTTACAGTAGATGGTTTGGATTTGAATATGAAATTATAGATATCGATGAAGATTGGGTCAAACTGACTCGTGTGAATCATAAACAACAAAGGGAAACAAAATTAGTCCGCATCGAAGATATTCAGGATATTCAACTATAAGGGGGCGAAAGCCATGATCTTAAAAAATCGATTGAAAGAGCTGAGGGCGCGTGATGGTCTCAACCAATCCGAACTAGCCAAGCTAGCAGGGGTCTCGCGCCAGTCTATCAGTCTCTTGGAGCGGGGGAATACACCCCTCAGTTATCATTGCGATCACCATCGCCCAGATTTTCAAGGAACCGGTGGAGAATGTCTTTAGTCTAGTAGAGGGAGAGGAATAATATGAAAAGCAACAACAAGAACGATCCGCTCGTTATCGGTTTTGGAGAAATGTCGGAATCATCACAGTTTCCGGCTTGATTGGAGGAGTCATTGGTTTTTGACAGGCATGTTCGGATCCGAAAAACTCCTTGAAATCCAATCCTTCTTTAGTATAGAAGTACTCCTTTTGGGCTCAATACTTTTGTTTCTTATCGTGTTTATTGTTACGATAGCCTTACTAATAAGCGCGAGAAAAGTCCATCAAAAAATGCTCCAGATAGAAGACGAAGAGGAAGCCTATCACTATGACATCCAGAAGAAAAAAACTGTTTGGGTTAGCGACCATTTTTAAAGGAGTCATGATCTTGCCATACTTTTTAGTCATCATCTTTTATAGTCAATGGGTGTATATGGATAGACCTTCCACAGGGCACTTAGCTTTTATCTTTGGAACATTTACCATGCTCTATCTTTTCTTGTCTTGATTGTCCTATTTTTCTTATCAGATATCTTCTTTCGCAAGACCTTCCATATGCTTTATGGAAAACCGATTCCTCGCAACGCCAATACCACCAAGGAAGTGCGTGAATTCACGATGAGTATGATGGATGAAGCAGAAAAACAGATTAGCTACGAGGAAAATTTCGAAGTGGTCGTCAAGTTAAGCAATTATGTCTTACCGCTTTCCTTAATTGCGATATTCTTAGTTGGCATTGCTTTCCATACAGATATCTTGTTAGCATTAGTAGTGGTATCACTGATTTATGTCTATATCTTGGTCTCTCAGTACAAGATTACCAAACGTTATTATAAAGAGTAGAGGAGTCATCTATGTTAGAAATCAGAAATTTAGAGAAGAGCTTTGGCAAGAAGCAAGTCTTGTTCGGGATTGACTTGACTGCGAAAAAAAAGGGTCTATCTTAGGTTTGATCGGGAAGAACGGATCAGGGGAAGACCACCATCTTCCATAGTATCCTCCGCTTCCTTGACTACAGTGGTGATATCCAATTGGATGGCAAAGCAATCAGTCAAGAAACCTATAAGGAAATTGGCTACCTGCCAGAAGAGCGGAGCCTCATGCCCAAGTTGACCGTCTACGAACAAGTCCGTTACCTTGCTAATCTCAAAGGCATGTCAACTGCTGAGGTCAAGAAGAAACTTCCAATCTGGATGGAAAAACTCCAAGTAAAAGGGAGATTAACCGATAAGATTAAGAGCCTCTCAAAAGGGAATCAGCAAAGGTTCAATTGATCATGACTATGATCCATGAGCCAAAATTGATCATCTTGGATGAGCCGTTTAGTGGACTGGATCCTGTCAATACAGAAGTCATCAAGCAGGTAATTTTTGAAGAAAAAGAACGTGGGGCGACCATTATCTTCTCTGACCACGTCATGACCAATGTGGAAGAACTCTGTGATGAGTTGGTCATGATTCGTGATGGATCTGTAATTCTCTCAGGTCCTGTACAAGAAGTTCGCAATAGCTTCGGGAAGACTCGTCTCTTTGTATCCAATGACTTCAGTAAAGAGGAGTTGGAAGTATTGCCTCATGTGACCAAGGTGACCATGACCAAGCAAGGCCTTTGGAAGTTGGTATTGGATGATGAAACAGCAGGTCCAGTCCTCTTTGATCAGTTGACCAAGGGTCGCTATCTGGCAACCTTTGACCAACAAGCCCCAACCATTGATGAAATCTTTAAACTAGAATCAGGAGTAGAAGTATGAAACAAATGCTGATTGTTATCAAAGAAACTTATCTACGTCAAGTGAAATCATGGAGTTTTTTTCCTGATGGTTCTTTCTCCCTTTCTCTTTATTGGATTGTCGATTGGTTTGAACTACTTCGTTGGCTCATCTACATCTGCGAAAAGCAATATCGCCTTGATAACAGATCAAGCTCCTGTCAAGGAAGGCTTGAAAGGAACCGATGGCTTGACCTTTGACTATAAGGATGAAGCAGCAGCTAAGAAGGCCATGAAAGAGGAAGAGATCAAGGGAATCCTCACAGTTGAAGAAAAGGATGGCCAGCTAGAGGCTCGCTACCAAAGTGAGGATGCCATGAAGCCAGATTTCAAATCAGTCCTTATGGCTAAATTGAGTCAGGTCCAACAAATGCTCAATGTTTCTAAGGCGGATTTAAGCCAAGAGCAGTTAACAGCCCCTCTCAACAGGTCTCATTGACTGAAAAAATTGATGAGAAGAAAGAAGGACTGAAAATGGTGCAGACCATGGTAGCTGGAGGTATCGGTTTTCTTCTTTACATAATTCTGATCTTTTATTCAAGTATCACTGCTCAAGAGGTAGCCAGTGAAAAGGAACCAAGATCATGGAAGTGGTCTTCTCAAGCATTCGTGCAACTCACTATTTCTATGCTCGCATGATTGGTCTTTTCGGAGTGATTTTTACCCATATTGGTATCTATGCAGTTGGCTTGGGAGGCGTTTGGATTTTTAGAGATTCCATTCCTCTTGTGAAAGATATTTTATCTCCAGACTCACCTATCACCCAACATATTGGACAATCCATTTCCTTGAATACCTTCTTCTTTATCATTCTTGGAATCTTCATGTACGTCGTTCTTTCAGCTTTCCTAGGGTCAACAGTTGCTCGTCCTGAAGATACAGGAAAGGCCATCTCTCCTCTGATGATGTTAGTGATGGTTGGATTCTTTGGAGTGACTGCCTTGGGTAGCGCAGGAGATGTCCCTCTATTGAAGATTGGATCCTACATTCCATTCATTTCAACTTTCTTCATGCCATTCCGTACCATCAATGGCTATGCAAGTGGACTTGAATCATGGGGGTCATTCGAATTGCCTTGGCCTTCACGCTCCTCGGCACCATGATCATTGGAAAAATCTATTCTAGTCTCATCTTACAAACAGATGATCTAGGTTTAGTCAAGACTGTTAAAAAGCTTTAAGCTATCGTTAAAAAGAGACACCTTCAGTGGATACTGGAGGTGTTTTGCTTTGTGAAATCATTGCTGTTTGGTCTTCTTTACTTTATAATGAAAGTAGAATGAAAAGGAGGCGGACATGAAGTATATTGAGTTTGCTGAAAATGAGCGTCTGTCCACGATTGTCCTTGGGATGATGAGGATCAGTCAGATGAGTGAAGATGAGGTGGAGGCCTTGGTGGAGGCAGCCTTGTCGATTGGCATCAACACCTTTGACCTAGCGGATATCTATGGCGATGGCCAGTGTGAGGTCCTGCTGGGGAAGGTTCTAAAGCGCCGTCCGGATCTTCGGGACCAGATGTGGATCCAGTCCAAGTGTGGGATTCGCAAAGACGGCTTTACCTATTTTGACTTTTCTAAGGACTATATTTTAGACTCTGTCGACGGTATCCTTGAACGTCTGCAGATCGAGCGTCTAGATAGTCTCCTTCTTCACCGACCGGATGCCCTCATGGAGCCTGAAGAAGTGGCGGAAGCTTTTGATCACTTAGAGCAAGCTGGCAAGGTCCGTCATTTTGGAGTGTCCAATCAAAATCCTATGATGATGGAATTGCTCAAAACGACAGTCAAACAACCTCTCAAGGTCAACCAGTTGCAGTTGAGTGCTGCCTTTACACCGAGTTTTGATGCGGGGTTTCATGTCAATATGGAGGGGCCGAAAGCAGCTGTGAGAGATGGCAGTGTCTTTGAGTATTGTCGCTTAAACGATACGTTGATTCAGGCCTGGTCTGTCCTCCAGCATGGCTATTTCAAGGGGAATTTTGTCGGCAAAGAAGAGTTTGCAGCCCTCAATCATGTCCTCAATGACTTGGCGAAAAGATACCAAGTCACTCCGACAGCCATCGCCCTTGCTTGGGTCCTTCGCTATCCAGGTAAGATGCAGGCGGTCATCGGAACGACCAAGCCTCAGCATGTCCTTGAAGCAGGGAAAGCAGCAGAAGTCACTTTGACGCGCAAGGAATGGTACCAAATCTACCTGGCTGCAGGCAATGATTTGCCTTAGAATCTTGTGGTCAAACCAGACTCCACTCTTATCAGTGGTCTGGTTTTTTTGTTTTGTGGTTTTCAGTTTTTCTTGACAAGTCTTTCATTTTTTATGATATCTTGTTATGCAACAAGTGTTGCGCAACGTATGTTGCGCGAAAGGAGTATTATGCCACCCAAGGTTAAATTTAGTAAAGAGGCTATCATTGGGGCAGCTTTACAATTGGTGAGAGAAGAGGGAATGGCTAGTTTAACTGCTAGAGCATTAGCGGAGAAACTGGGAGCCACACCAAGAGTCATTTTTGGGCAATTTGCTAATATGGCTGAGTTACAAGCAGAGGTTATTGGTGCTGCGGAGATGGTCGTGGTGGAGTATATTCGAAAGGCCTTAGAAGATGAAAAGCCTTTTCGATCTGTCGGGGTTGCTTATATCCTTTTCGCCTCAAAAGAGCCCCAACTTTTTCAATTGCTTTTCCAAAATCCTAGCAAAGAGCCGATTCGTCGCTTTCAAGATTTTCTTCCCATGAAGGATCATAGTTACCAATTGGTTCTGGATTCGATCGTTGCAGACTATCCTTTGACTGTAGAGGAGGCTAGTCGCTTGTACCAGCATCTATTTATCTACTCACACGGGATGGCCTCTATGGTTGCTTCTGGTATTTATCAGTTCAGCATGGAAGAAGTGATTGGATTACTGACAGAGGTTTGTCAATCTCTCATCAAAGAAATGGTAGGAAAGAAATGATTCAACTAGAAAATGTGCACAAAAGTTACGGCCAAACTAAGGTTTTAAAGGGGATTGATTTGCAGATTCAAGACCAGGATGATGTGGTTATCCTTGGCCCTTCTGGATCGGGGAAATCAACTCTCTTAAATGTGTTATCAGGCTTAGAAAAGGTAGACGAAGGGCATATTCTCATTCAAGGACAAGATTTATCACAACTCACGGATGCTCAATTGACGGACTTTAGACGGGAGAAGATTGCCTTTATTTTCCAGCAGTATTATCTATTGCCTAATCTAACGGTCAGACAGAATGTAAAGATGGGAGCTGACCTGGCAAACAATCATGATTTTTTGCAGATAATCGAGGATTTGGGGCTTGGCGATAAGCTGGACAAGTATCCGAGTGAATTGTCTGGTGGGGAACAGCAGAGAGTCTCCATTGCTCGGGCCTTGGCCAAAAAGCCAGAGATTCTCTTCTTAGATGAGCCGACGGGTGCCCTCGATGAAGAAACAGGGCGCAAGATTCTCGACTATATCTGGGAACTGAAGGAAAAGCTGGGCTTTCCCTTCATCATGGTGACGCACAACCAAAATATTGCGGATATGGCCAGAACCATCATTCGTGTCAATAGTGGCAAGATTACTGAAGTTGTGACCAATGATCAGCCTCAGACTGCCTATGAGATTGGATGGTAAGCCATGTTTTCAGTAAAAGATATTCGAAAATTAGTTGTCGTCAGTATCATTGGGGCCTGTGCGGTCTTTGTGGCCAATCTCTTCTTGAATTTTTACCTGGATATCGAGCAGTTGGAGATTTCTAAAACCAATCCTATGATTCAGACCTACTATGATGCCCAGGTTTCGCTTTCCTGGATGGTGGCCATGGTCAGTGGGGTCGTCTTGTCCTTGACGTCGATCCTTCTCATGTGTTTTTATATCAAACAATTTGTCGATGACCACAAGGAACAATTAGGGATTTTAAAGGCTTTGGGCTACAGCAATGGCCAGTTGGCGAAACGATTTTGGGCCTTTGGACTCAGTTTTGGAGCTGGAGCGCTTCTTGGCTATTTCACTTCATTTCTCATGATGGGACATTTTTACGACTTCCGTAATGAGAAGGGGATTTTGCCAGAAATTACCATTCACTTTCACTGGCAGCTCTTGCTTGCTTTGGTGATGCTACCAACGACCTTCTTTATGGTTCTCGCGATTGGTTATGCTAGAAGACAACTACAAACGCCGGCACTTCGCTTATTGAAAAGTCCCCAAGCCCGATCAAGGTCAAAAGGAGAAAGAGGGCTCCCAAGAAAGACAAACCCTTTTTAAAAGAGCTGTCTTCGTCACTGATATGGGGGAGAAAATCTATCTTGTTCTTTGTGGTCTTTGGATCCATGTGTTTTGCGGCCATGGTTCAATTGTCCTTTGGCTTAAGAGATTACACGGATGACATCATCCAAACCATGATGATTATGATTGGCTTAATTCTTTCTTTCTCGATTCTCTTTTTGTCATTGGGGATTGTGGTCTCAGAAAGTCGGGAAACCTTGGCCCTCATGAAGGCTTTTGGCTACACTGATCGTGAATGCCAAGGTCATATTCTCGCTCCCTATCGTTTTTGGGCTTATCTAGGATTTGTTCTTGGGACGGTTTATCAATACGGTATCATGGAAATCTTGATTGGTGTAATCAAAGATACAGTTCCTGAAAAGATTGAGCATAGCTTTGATTGGAATGTTTGCGATTTCGTGGACCTTGCTTGGCTTTGCTGTGGTTTATGAAAGCCTTTGTGTGTTTTGACCTATTTTCAGTGGAAAGAAGCTTTGCTTCTACCGCAGGAAAAAGTATGAATAACATTGGAGGTAATAATGATTCGATCCTTAATTTCCGAGATCAAAGAATTCAAGAAGCCCTCGATTTTGGCTTCCTTGTTCATGGTCTTTGAAGTCATGTTTGAGATTTCGATTCCCTTTGTCATGGCGAGTCTTTTGGACCAGGGTGTTCAACAAAGAAACATGAACAATATTTTGTTTTACGGTGGGCTCATGCTGGTCTGTGCCTTTTCTCCCTTTTTTGTGGGATGCAGTCTGCCCGTTATGGCGCCTATGCCTCAGCTGGTTTTGCTAAAAACCTTCGTCGGGCCATTTTCAAAAAGGTTCAAACCTTCTCATTTGAGAATATTGATCAGTTCTCATCAGGTGGGTTAGTCACTCGGATGATGACGGACGTGACCAATGTGCAAAATGCCTATCAAATGGTGATCCGGATCTGTGTACGGGCACCGCTTAATTTGATTTTTGCCATTGTGGCTTGTTTCTTGATCAATCCGGAAATGGCCATGATCTTTGTCTATGTGACCATCTTTTTGGCAGCTGTCTTAAGCATCATCATGAAGATTGTGTATCCGCTCTTCACAGAAGTATTTGAAGCTTATGACAATCTCAATAACAGCATTCAAGAAAACATCACCAATATGCGAGTGGTGAAGTCTTACGTTAAGGAAGCAGATGAAACCGTTAAATTCAAGAAGGCTTCACGTTTGATTTATAACATGTTTATGAAGGCTATCCGTGTCGTTGTCTTGAGTAGCCCAGCTATGATGCTTTCCATGTATGCTTCTTTCCTTTTGATCTCTTGGATTGGGGCTCATCTGATCGTTGGTGGTCAACTCTCTACTGGGAATTTGACTTCTATGTTTAGCTACACCATGACCATTCTCATGTCGCTCATGATGTTTATGATGATCTTTGTCATGCTGTCGATTTCTATGGCCTCTGTCGAGCGGATCAATGAAGTCTTGACGACCAAAAGCGACCATTGTCTCTCCAGAAAATGGGATCAAAGAAGTCGCTGATGGATCCATCAACTTTGAGGATGTGACCTTTGCTTATACCGATGAAAATGGCGACAAGACCCATGTTTTACAAGGGATTAATCTTTCCATTCGTTCAGGGAAGTGATTGGGATCTTGGGAGGAACAGGATCAGGAAAAATCAAGCTTGGTTCAGTTGATTCCTCGTCTCTATGATGTCGAGTCTGGTCGGGTGACAGTAGCAGGCCACGATGTCAAAGAATACGATCTTGATTCCCTTCGTAAGCAAGTGGCCATGGTTCTTCAGACCAATGTCCTTTTCTCTGGTACGATTAAAGAAAATATGCGCTGGGGAAATAAGGATGCGACGGATGAAGAGATCATCGAAGCTTGTAAGATTGCCCAAGCCGATGAATTTATTCAAGATTTCAAAGAGGGCTATGACACCATGATTGAGCGTGGGGGATCCAATGTCTCCGGTGGCCAACGCCAGCGTCTTTGTATCGCGCGTGCCCTTCTCATGAATCCGAAGATCTTGATCTTGGATGATTCGACTTCAGCGGTCGATACCAAGACGGATAGTTTGATCCGTCAAGGATTGGCAACCAGCTTGAAAGAGACCACCAAAATCATCATTGGTCAACGGTTTCCTCTATTCAAGATGCAGATCGTATTATCGTGATGAATGATGGCCAAATCGATGCGATCGGTCGTCACGAGGAATTGCTTGCGACCAATGCCATCTACCAAGAAGTATATGAAATGCAAACACAAGGGAAAGGAGAAGCAGATGAAAACTAAGAAAAAAGCAAATCTAGGCTCTATCCTTCGCCTGCTCGACTTCCTTTGGAAAAACTACAAGGTATCCTTGATTGTTTCCTTTATCTTAATCATTCTATCGTCTCTTGCGACGGTCAATGTGACAGCTTCGATTCAGTCCTTGGTCGATGTCTATGTGGAGCCCATGCTGACAAGCAACAGCCATGATTTCGGACCGCTCTTGTCCTTCTTAACACGGGTTGGTTTGATCTGTTTGATCGGGGTACTTGCTAACTATGGCTTTACCTTGATTATGGCGACCGTTTCACAAGACTCACTTAGAAGTCTTCGAAATCAGTTGTTTGCCCGCATGCAAAAACTGCCAGTACGTTACTTTGATACCCACCAACACGGGGACATCATGTCTATCTATACCAATGATATTGATGCCCTTCGCCAAGCGATTGAACAATCCATTCCTCAACTTTATCCTCAGCGATTACCATCCTTGGGGTAACGATTACCATGCTGACGGTTAGTCCACTCTTGTTCTTGATTGTTCTTTTCATGGTTATCGTCATGGTCTTTATCATCAAGGATGTTTCTGGTAAATCAGGTCGTTACTTTGGGGCCCAACAAAAGAACTTGGGGATTGAGAACGGCTTTATTGAAGAAATGATGTCTGGTCAAAAGTGGTCAAGGCCTTTGTGCATGAAAGAGAAAGCATTGAGGATTTTGACCGCATCAATGATCAACTCTTTGAATCTTCCTACCAGGCCAACCGCTATGCCAATGTCCTCATGCCGATTCTTGGGAACTTGGGAAATGTTTCCTTTGTTCTGACAGCCTTGATCGGTGGGCTCTTTGCGCTAAACGGCGTCGGTGGTTTAACCATTGGTGGTCTCATGGCCTTTCTGCAATTGAACCGTTCCTTCACAGGTCCCATTGCCCAGGTCTCTCAACAATTGAACTTTGTCCTCATGGCCTTGGCTGGTGGAGATCGTGTCTTTGATCTTTTGGACGAAGAAGAAGAAGTCGACCAAGGAAAAGTGACGCTGGTCAATTATGAACTGGTCGATGGAGAAATGGTTGAAACTGATCAGAAAACCAACAAATGGGCTTGGAAACACCCTCGTCCAAATGGGGATTACCAGCTTGTCAAGATGGTCGGAAATGTGGTCTTTGATGATGTTGATTTCTCTTATGATGGGAAGAAACAAATCCTTCATGGCATCAACTTGTACGCGGATAAGGGGCAAAAAGTGGCCTTTGTCGGAGCGACTGGTGCAGGAAAGACAACTATCACCAACTTGATCAACCGCTTCTATGATATCCAGTCA